>Ga0123357_10004815_pt1 | contig 15974 bp, 9 predicted proteins | sample TergutEmb28metaG_FD_89873 | JGI IMG/M metagenome (GOLD analysis project Ga0123357, IMG submission 89873) | Embiratermes neotenicus P4 segment gut microbial communities from Petit-Saut dam, French Guiana - Emb289 P4 | ecosystem: Host-associated > Arthropoda: Insects > Digestive system > Gut ... | reverse complement strand
TTGACTTGTGTTTTTATAATAAATGGCTGTGTTGACTTGTGTTTTTATAATAAATGGCTGTGTTGACTTGTGTTTTATAATAAATGATTGTGATGACTTGTGTTTCTATAATTAATGGCTGTGTTGACTTGTGTTTTTTAATTAATGGCTGTGTTGACTTGTGTTTTAATAATAAATGATTGTGTTGACTTGATTTTTTATAATACATTTTTGTGTTGACTTGTGCTTTTGTAATAAATGGTTGTGTTGACTTGTGTTTTTACAAAAAGTAGCTGTGTTGACTTGTGTTTCATAATAAATGGCTGTGTTGACTTGTGTTTTTATAATGATGGTTGTGTTGACTTGTGTTTTTATAATTCATGGCTGTTTTGTCTTGTGTCTTTAAAGTACATTTTTGTGTTGACTTGTGATTTTGTAATAAATGGCTGTGTTGACTTGTGTGTTTATAATAAATGTCTTTGCTGACTTGTGTTTTTATAATAAATGGTTGTGTTGACTTGTGCTTTTATAATAAATGGTTGTGTTGACTTGTGTTTTTATAACTAATGGCTGTTTTGACTTGTGATTTTAAAACTCATTTTTGTGTTGACTTGTAATTTTATAATAAATGGCTGTGTTGACTTGTGTTTTTATAATAAAGGGTTGTGTTGACTTGTGTTTTTATAATTAATGGCTGTTTTGACTTGTGTTTTTAAAATACATTTTTGTGTTGACTTGTGATTTTATAATAAATGGCTGTGTTGACTTGTGTTTTTATAATAAATGGTTTTGTTGTCTTGTGTTTTTATAACTAATGGCTGTTTTGTCTTGTGTTTTTAAAATACATTTTTGTGTTGACTTGTGATTTTATAATAAATGGCTGTGTTGACTTGTGTGTTTATAATAAATTATTGTGTTGACTTCAGTTTTTATAATAAATGGTCGTGTTGACTCGTGTTTTTATATAATAAATGATTGTGTTCACTTTTTCAACCTTGGTAAAAGACGGAAAGTGTTTACTGCACCATGAGGTGTGAAGTTTTGCGTATTATTTACCAATAGATATATTTTCATTCCATCTATACTCCATACTCTTCTTCATCTGCGCCATGGGCGTGTCAAAGGGCCACTTCTGTTATTGTGGGCTGATTCGCGGGCCTCGGGTGGAAAAGTAGCATTTTGTGGTATACCTACCGGTCTAGGTTGTGTAATTCGTATAGTAGAGACATAATCTGGAAATTTGACTGCGGACAGCATAAAAAGAACTTACGGGCCGTTACGATTACGTGTTACTCTTAACACATGGAAAAACGGGTGATCCGGGAACCTTCCGAAAAGCGATGTTCCTTCGGAAGTCGGGAAGCACTGAATGGAAGAGAGCTTTGGGTGTTTTTCAGGGTACGAAAGGATGAGGCTTATCAGCGTGATAATTGTTTGCTGTGTCTATACTTGCAGGCCTAGCGAACTCTTGTTCAAATAAACGCCGAAAATAAGGTGCTAACTAAGTATAACAACGCTCTTCTGGGTTGTTACGCAGCGAGTGGTGGTAATTTCTTAGCGACCTTTCGGGAAAACCTATCGAGTCAGTCTTCAAAGGTCAAGAATTTAAAATTACGCACAGTGCTGACTGCTTGTACCACCTCTTATAACACTAAGAATAGTATGGATATTCCCCACACATTGTATTCATTTATTTCTTATGAATCTCACAACAAATAGCAATTATTTTAAAAGGATATCAATAGACTTTTTTGTAATGAGGATGTAGTGCAAATACTGTGTTGTTGGAAGTTAGTGTTTATATATTATGTGAATGAATCTTAGGCTTCGGTGTTAGTTTGTAAATTAAGAAACATAGTCATTTGTACCACTCTTGCATGTTTTTGGCTGCTGTAAGATTGGACCGTTTGGCTCTCGAGTTAAAACTTGAAAACAACTTTCCTTATGGAGTTGTTAAAATCGACTCCACCTTAATCCCATATCCATATAGCAGGATGCAGCGTCGATCTGCCGTCCGTAGTCAGAACACACCCAACTCCCACCCTTCAACAACCCACTTATACCACTCACTTGTGTTATCTGGCACTTAACAAGCAGATTATCAAAATATCTATATAGATAACATGGGAATCCGTAGCCTAGTACCTGAATGCGTATTTGATATTCTCATCAGGGAGGGTATCAAGTGGACCGGAGTAGTGTAATGTATACCCTTTCAGCATAGAGTTAACAAACTGTGGACCGGTGTTCATATATGGCCTTTACACTGAAAAGTACAGTATGAGGATTCCTTTGAAGAAGAGGAAACAGACGAAAGCCTCTATCGAGCTGACAGCACTTGTTTTGTACTTGGGAGATCCAGTGTTCGGTTCTCAGCTCGGATGACGTTTATCCTGACTGTCGCCTTTCTCAGTATTTCAGCACCTTATTTAGGCGACGGCCCGCTTCCTTTCAAATTATTTCCCTTTAATTATTCACTATTTGTCTTACTATCGTGTTCCCTGAGTCCTTTGTGACTTACTGGCAGCTTCATCAATAAACCAGGGTGTACAAATCCCATTCAACCAGGTCGTCGTGGCGACTGCATTTTTAAGGTGACGCCGAATATTTTGTGGGCTCTCGGTGCGGAACTTGCTTCGTGTTCTCTTCCACCTCCTAGAATTTTGAGGTGGCTGCTAGGTTTTTGGAAAATTTTTGTATCTCTGGAATAAACCATAAATAAATTAAATAAAATTTAAATTTGTTGTTATATTCCGAAGAAATAACTTGAATGTCTCAAAATCTTTACAACATTGCAGGCTGTTTTGAGACTATCCGCTGGAAACGGGACGGTTGAATTCACTGCTGCATTGAACAGGTGTGTGTGTGTGTGTGTGTGTGTGTGTGTGTGTGCGCGCGCGATTTATGGGTTTAACTGTCTGCCCTTCTGAATTATGTATAGTACCATTGTAAAGGCCGTATGTATTTCAAAACTTAGTTGAAAGCTAATGATGAGAAAACCCGCAGAAATGCACTGGTAACTATATGTACCACCACTCCAATTTTATAAACCTCTGTGTCTTCTTTACACATTGTTTTTACATATGTGCTCCATGTGGCTGTTAGAACAAACAGCTATTTTTTTTATAAACCCCATTAATTGGCAAGGCTGCATAACAGAATCTGTGAGTGTTTACTGTGAGGTACGAAATGCAATCACACTCACTATTTAAACGCACTCCAGACTTTCAAATGAAGGCGGTTGGTCGCTGACCTCTCACGACGTAGGGCCGCATTCGATTCTCGGTCATTCCATATGAGATTTATGGTGGGCAAAGTGGCAGTGGAACAGGATTATGTCCTATTATTTTGGGTTTCCCTGTCAATGTCATCCCACCTTCACCTTAACGCTCTTCGTATCAGAAGGACAAGCGGGCGACGACTAGGAAACTTAAAACAAATAGGACTGTTTTGAATATCAGGGGACATTTGACAGAAAAAAGCATTTTAATTCTTTATTTGCTTCGAAAGGTAGATATCAGCAGTGCAGACACTTGTAAATCCAGTGAAAAGTCATTTTTATTGATTTTTTGGAAACATTCTGAATCAGCATCATATTACGGTATTAGTAGCTTCATCCCCCCATAACGATAAAGAAGCCGAACATCTGAACCTGAGTTCTAGAAGTTAGTAAGGTGCTGTTGTTATTAAGCACTTTAACTCACTTATCGTGTTGCGTTGAATATTTGGATCTAAGTTAAAGTAACAGAAAGATAGCGTAAAATGCGTAGGAAGAGGTCTCGTGATTGGCTGATCAAAAATAATCACTAAATTTACGATTTTAGAGTGGATTAGATTGGAGCGGATTGTAGCATGCGTGGGGGAGATGTAGAATATGTACAAAATTATAGCCGGAGGAGACCGTTTGGGAGAATTCGATGTAGATGTAAGGATAATATTAAAGTTAATCTTAAAGAAATAGGATAAGGATGTTGACTGGATTCATCTGGCTGAGGTAGTAACGTGCTCTTGTGAGCACAGTAATACTTCGGGTCTATAAATGGCGGCGAAATTCCTGACTATCTGCAGATCATGCTTATTTTTGTCGTGGCGAAATGTCTGAAACAGCTCAGACATGGATGGCTATCAGTTCACAGTTTGAGTAACACGATCCAACAACCTGTCATCGGATTTGACGCCAGGCAGCTGGCAGTGACCTTGAGGTCGACATTGGGTGCTGTGCTCCGGCATTCACATCCTTCTTTCTTTCCGATTAGAAATGCTGTTTGGTGATTTGGAAGATAAGAACAAGGAAATACAGATTATAGAAATCTGTGAAAAGAGTAAGAATTAACACATAATTTCAGAATCTATGTTAAATTGTGTTTCTAGAATCTATGTTAAATCGTTTTTTCTAAAATCTATATTAAATCACTTTTCTAGAATTCATGTTAAATCGTATTTCTAGAATCCATGTTCAACTGTATTTCTAAAATCCATGTTAAATCGTGTTTCTAGAATATATGTTAAATCATGTTTCTAGAATCTCTGTGTGTCTGCTAGTGAACCACTCTGAAAAAAGAAACGCGAAAGCAATTTTATTTCTTGATATTCTCCGACTTTCGAAAGAGCCCCACTTTACCTGAACGTTCCCAAGGCCTCGCCCATTTGTCCTGCTAACAGTAAGGTAAAGATGAACATGGAACATTGTTGCAATAATACTGGTACTTGAGCTGAGATTTGAAGGCGGAACTTCCCTAACACAAAGCAGGAAAGTGACCTGCAGTAGTGGTGTCACGTACTTGGCATCGTCAGTTTCATTTTTGAGTTGTGTTTTGTTTTCAAACTAATTTTGTACTTATGGATTATCAGTTAATGAAAACCATCTTTCGCCCTAGAAAAGACTAATTATAATTTTCTGCATAAAAGTTATGAAGTCTCGTGAACCTTTTAGTGCTTCTCCTCAACTAACGACTGTGCTGACGGCGGTGTTTTTTGTGACATTGTAACATCTCTGTGCTTGGGCGAGATTCTTTGTCAAGCAAAAATGACCTTTATTCTTCCGAAGCACGGACTCGAAGTAAGAAATATGCATCAGGCAAGAATAGCGTGGTTATGATATGATATGTTATGTTCGTTAACTGCAATTGGGTTGACACCCGGTGGCAGTAGTACAGTACACTTTTACACATCAAAAGTACACAGAACAACACAATGAAACAGAATACCCAGAACGGAACATACATAAAGATAAGAATACTTAAACTAACAAAAAATACATAACATAACAATAGCATACATGATTTACAAAATTCAACAGAATCATACAAAACATAGAACCATATATACAATGATATAAATGCATAGAACGAATTAAAAATAGACGAAACTAGATTACTTGAAATAATTTTAAAGCAGAAAGTGAAATAATACACAGTTCGTCTTTCAAAACTCAGTCTTAAATTCAGTGTGAACTACATATTTCGGCCGTATTTCTGAAAATCATCAAGTGCTGCGCTTAAAGCTTCTTGAAGAAGAACAGTACGTCTCAAGGTTTTTCAAATATGACACCTGACTATGGCCGAAATTAGAGCCGAAACCTAGACGAACTGTGTATTATTTTACTTTTTGTGTAGATTTACGAGATGTATAAACTTCAGTTGAACATTAAGACGTATATAAAAAGACACCTGGGGCTAGAAATTTAGTTAGATTGGCTTACCGAGCCAAGTTTGAATATGTGCCTCCCCAAATTTTTATATCTCTGTGGAAACAGGCCCAGTTTCCGAAATATTTTTCCCCGCGGTTGGTTTGGAACACTAATGATAAATAAGGTGGAATAGTTGAGTGGCCCTAAACGTGATACACTACGATCAGAAGCGAGTAGAACTGAATTACAACACGCTGACTGCTGCTTGTTGCTTAGTGACGAAATATTTCCCATGAAGTCCAGGTGTGATGTGGGTTTCAGACCTTGAGAATGATTCAGATGCAGACATCAGGCGTGCTTGCGTGTAAATCTTTATACATTCGAACATCTACAATCATGTTGAGAACTGTGAAAGGGAAGCCAGCTGTCTGTCAGGCTGTCATTGCGGGATATAATTAAAAACTAGGGCTAGGCATTCATTACATTGTAGGCATGTTCATGGAACTTTTGCCAAAAGTGAAAATTAGCTTCGTCCTGTCTGTCCGTATGGAATAACTCGGCTTCCACTTGATGGGTTTTCGTGAAATTTTGTATGGGGCACTTTTACTAAAATCTGTTAGGAAATTCGAGAAAAAAATAACAGGATTTTACGTGGAGGTCTTCATAAATACAGTCGAACCCGGTTATAACGATGTCGGTTTATGCCTATAACGTCAGATATTTTGTGGCACTAGTTAATTCGTCACTATTAATCATAACATTATACTCATCGGTTAAAAAAACACTAGTTAATAACGACACAAATTATTCAGCCCCTTTCATGACCTTATAACCGAGTTCGACTGTATATGACAGTATTTCGCTGTAAGATATTTCGTTTTGGGTTGAAATCAGCTTCCGAAGGAAGCTGTAAAGAAAATAAAATACACTTTATATCTAAAATATATTTTTTTTTGTAAATCGTGTCGATTGCAAGATAACAATAATGCGGTGAGACCAAAGAAATAGTTAACGATCTAAACACAGTATGGCGCCACATAGCTTGTATACGATTTATGGGATAGGTAATTAAGAAAAACTACAAAAGTGCTGTTTGTTCTGCATTCACATGCACGAAAACCGACGAATTACGAAGCGCGTTAACTGTCATTATGATCTGTTCAGCCGGGTTGTGCATATACAGCAGGCAACGATTGAGCATTGCTTACTTTCTGTGAATGTTGGTACAGACAGGCGTAAACACGTAAAGGGAGTGTGAATTAGTTGGAACACGATTTGTTTCCAAAACAGTCATGTAAAATCATTAGAATTTGTTTTTTTTGAAAACGTATAGACTGGTTCTGGGGGCCATCCAGCCTTCTGTGCAGTAGGTGCTGGGAGTATAGCAGTTGGGACATGACATTGACCACTCATCTATGTCTATTGCCGAGGATGAATGTAAGTGGAGCTACACCTCTCCTACCCCTGTATACCTTTTTGTCATGCTTAATGACTGCCCTTTTCTGAACTGTGTGGAAGCATCAGGAATGGAATGTCTGAATAGTGTTATGATTCCTATATTGTTTATTAATTAAAGTTGTGTGTTATCACTCAGAAATAGTAGAAAAAAAAAAGATGAGAATAGAAAACATTTCCTTAGAAATGTGTATATCCCATTCTATGTTATTTGTATATTTTTACATCACATCTCCTGGCTGTTAAAACACAAATAAAAATGGTGATGGGTCTGTCCATTATGTTCCGATTAACATTCATACTTCATACGAAAGTCTTGATCCCAGAAGCCACGTACTTATTTACTTACTTACTTACTTACTCCATTGAGCAGAGTCCTCATGGAGAAGCTAACAGTTCCTCAGCTAGTCAAGAATTTCCCCGTATTTTACAGAACCTGAAGGTTCATTACCACATTCACAAGTGCCTGCCATGTCCTTATCCCGAGCCAGCTTGATCCAACCCATGCCCCCATACCCCACTTCCTGAAGATCCATCTGAATATTATCCTCCCATCTATGCCTGGATCTTCAAAGTGGCCTCTTTCCCTCAGGTTTCTCAACCAAAATCCTATATGCACCTCTCATCTCCCCCATACGTGCCACATGCCCCGCCCATCTCATTCTTCTTAATTTGATCACCCGAACAATATTTGGTGAAAAGTACAGATCATTAAGCTCCTCATTATGTAGTTTTCTCTGCTCCCCTGTTAACTCATCCCTCTTATGCCCATATATTCTCCTCAGCACCCTATTCTCCAACACCCTCAGCCTATGCTCCGCCCCTCGATGTAGGCGACCAAGTTTTACACCCATACAAAACAACAAAGGAGCCAGCTACACTCAGAAGTTTCTACTTATTTTTATATATTTCTATTTATTTGGTTATATTTTTGAGACACTGACAGCAACTGAGGAAGTAAAGAAAATTCTTACCTTTCATGCAACCCAAACATTAATTTCTGCATGTTAACAGTAGCAGAATGCCTGGGTGACCAAACTTTGCATGGTGGTGCCTGACAGTTTCAGCATAACTGTTGCTGACCCCTCCATACAGAGTTATGTGCATCAGTGTGCGTGCAGCAAGCACATGCGTCCAACAACAGGTCACTCCAGAATTGTGGGCCCTCAGTGCGAAATGTGCTTCATATCCTTTTTCAGGCACGTGGAATTTGGGGGTGGCTCCTAGATATTTGGAAAACTTGTGCCCCCGCTGCATTACTGTCTTCATGAACTCCACTACTTCACCATATATTGAGCTAGGTAAGTCCAGTCCACGTGCTTATGACATATTTTTCTATGCCCCTTTTCAATATTATACTCCCATTTCCTTGTTATGTCTGGCCTCCTAAATGTTTGGCATTTATGTGCTTGCTGTGTGAACTGGTTATCTTGTTATCTTTGATACGATCATAGCAGTATTTGGTGCCCAATATCAGTGATTCCATGGAACAGAGTCCTTCTTGATAAGCCATTAGTTGCTCTGGTAGTCATCAAAGTCCCTGCATGTGGAGCCAAAAGGTTCTTTACCACGTTACATCCCAAGTCACATTAATCCAACCTTTTTGTATCCATCACATTTCTTTACGATCAGTTTTGACATTATCCTTGTATCTATACCTAGGTTTTCCAAGTGGTCTCTTCTCCTCAGGGTTTTTGACATTTTTATGCATACTTTATCTCCCCTATGCTTCAGTATATCCATCTGTCTCACCCTTCTTGATTCCATCACCCTAATAATATTCAAAACTCCTTACTTTTACCCATCATTCACGGACGGCAGAGAGGCAGCCTTTCTGTGTCATTTAACGAGCTTGAGGGAACTGTTTGATACTGATATGTCATTTCTCTGCATACCTTTATTTCCAGAACGTGGCTGAAAAAGCCACAGTGCAAATTTCAATGGCCAGCCGACCACACCACTTGACAATTTAAATGCCCACACACTGGGCTCAATGAAAGCAGTGATATATCATGGCACAGATGGGTAATTTTCATAATCCTGAAGGTAGGAATAAACCAGAGTATGCAGCACAGAATGACACACTTTGTTTGGTACCAAAAGGCCCCTAATGAGGACTGTAAGGCAGAAGAATGGGAAGTTTGGGATAGAGAAAGTACAAGAATTAGGAAGAACTTGTAAATTATACTGTGTGGAGTTTTAGACAAAATGTCTCCTGTTTAATTATTATACTAAATACATCATCAAACAGAATTACAAATTTTATTTTATGTGAAAAATGGCAGAAAAAATGAAATGAACATTTGCAGAGAAAGACAGAATAGAATCCTGTCCTCGCCTGGAAGCATAATCCATATGAATGAAGAGACAATGATTGGCTGAAGGACGTGTGAGGCTAGAACAGGTTAAACTATATCTTAATCAAGAAAGATGTTATCAGACAGCCATGTCCAGCATATTATTCAGTGATGTCGGACTCCACGTAGTGCCATTATCACTGACAAATACAACACTTCTATCAATATATATCTGTATCTTCCCACAGCGATATATCTGCTTTCCTTCACGGTATCTGTTAGGTAAGGGGATGAATACGATGCCTCTCTCTTCACAGCGTTTCTGTATTAGTTCTTTGAAACCTTGTGGAATCTGACTTGCAGTTCGAACAGCTTCAGCAAGCATCTGTAATGGAATGTTGGAAATAAAGCAACAGTCAAATGACAACAGCATGGTCATACCCCTCGCTATATATCACTGCCTTCGGTGAACAGTGCACAAGGGAAATGGCATTCACCTGACAATCTTCCAAGTGATGTAACAGGTCTGGATAATTTGGTACAGGAAGTTTACACTGCATGAAGATTCAAGTCTTCTGGGATGCAATGCTGTGTCACTGGTGAGGAGTTCCTTTCAGTTTAAAGGATCATGATATTGTCACTGTGAGGGTCAGGCAGTTCCTTTATTCTTCTGTAACTGCCTGACCCAAAACATCATAAACTAATGGCCCACTGACACAGCGTCATGCCTGAGAAAATTTGAATCTTTAGTAACACCACTGTGAGAGCTTTAAAGTTCACAATGTACACTAGACATTAAAGATTACTCTTCTGGATTCAGACAACACATATTTTGGTAGACAGAGGATTTGAAGGACTGCACTGTCCTCCACAAGACTACCTGCATGATGTCACTTGCCACTTCAAGGCCATAATCTCAATCTCCATATTGCATAAGGCCTGTAATACGTGATGAGGGGAGGCAATATGGAATACATGTGGCCCACATTCTCCATATGGTTCAAACATCTGATGTATCACTGGGACAAATGTCTCCATCACTCTGGTGATTACGTGGTGTATTCTTTTGGACTTGCCATACTTACTCAAAGGCAAGGCAAGTTCTTTTCCTTAAATTTGAAGCTTAAGTATTTGAAAGCATCTTAAATTTGTATACATAGCGCTGAACTGGACCACGCCAAACCAGACTGTTCTGAAATGGACCATGTGAAGCCAAATCATGTGAGATCTGCGCTCTTCTAAGATAATATACAGCATACAGAGGTCATTCTGCAACAACATCTTGGGACAACTTATCAGTCCCAGCTTAAAGGGTCAAGAAATCCAAAAGAGAGAACACAGCATGACACAAGTTATCTGACAATTTTGTTTTTTTTGGGACTTTGTCCATTGTCTAATTTCTTAAAGATGCATGCTGTTTTGGAAGTTGGCTCTGTTTCAGTTTTCAGGCTAAGGAAGAAGCACCTAATTTGGGGGACTCTATTCTCGATGACTGGGCACCAGAAACAGTAGTCTGTTAAGATACGTATTTGAGAACGAATCTAGTCAAAGGAAAATGGTTATTGCAAAATTAAAAATTCACTACAAGACTCAGAAATATAACCTGGACTAATGCACAAATTAAAAGCCAAAAAAAGAGTCATGAACTCAGAATGATCAGAGATCAGACCACAGACACGAAACTAAAATCCAGAACACATGTATTTACATTCTTAACACCACTAACACCAACTGTGGAGAAAACTGTTAATCTTCATGGGTTGAAGTAAGTTTATAAACAAAGAAATATAAAGGTATTATGTAGTCAATGTGGATCACAATGGCATGGCGGCGTATCTCACCTATCGTGACTGTGAAGGGTTTTAAGAAGCGCTGTATATCCAGTGCAGTATATGAGATTGATAATAATATGTTGAGTAATGTTAGGAGTGAGTTTGAGGTAGCTGAAGGCACTAACTGTGAAGATGGAGACAGTGACATTGATTACTAAAGGTAGATAGAATCTGACATGCTCTGTGTAGCATGTGTGTGAAATTAAGAGTAAAATATCTGTCCTTAGCAGACATTTTATTTGGGGGGGGGGTCAATATATTATTCCTTGGCAGATGTGCTTTTTTTTTTTTCCCAGAGGTTGTCTTAAATTAGAGTTCTCTTGCATTCGGGTAACTATGGTATATCAAAGTAATCAATATGAGTGTAATATGCCCCTGGATATCAGCTACACTGAGGGTTCAATTCCTGATGGTGTCATTGGAATTTTTCATTGACATAATCCTTGTGGCTGCACTATGGCCAAGGGGTGGTTCTAACAGAAATGAGTGCCAAGAATACTTTCTGGGGACAAAGGCGATTGGTGTATAGGGCTGACAACCTTACCACCTTCACAAGCTGACTGTCTTGAAATCTGGAACCCTCAAACTCCTGGAACTCTCTGGGCCTGAATAGGCCTGAACAGGGATTGTTATATCAGTAACTCAACAGCCTGTGTAATTTGTTTATATCACGGCAAAGCAATATACATTTAAGTGAAATTTATCACCCTGCTCTTACATACCTCATATCTCGTCTCCCTTACCCGCTGAGTGGGAGGAGGAGTCACAGAAGACGTCTGTTCTAGATTGGTGAGATATGACACAGATTCAACTGCACCTGGTTGGTGTGCCATTGATTGGCCTGGGGCTGTCACAGCACGATTCATCAGGTCCAGAGCTTTGCGGAATTGTTCTGCATACAGAAGCATTCACAACTATGTCTTGATTTGCCATAACATAAATTTCAGTTATATACATTTAGTCCACTATATGACAGTCTTCTAATTCAATTCACAAACTGGGCTAAAAAATACTGACATCTGGTGACTTTGGTGCATCTTGCATGTCCAGAGATACATTTATGGAGCAGCACCACTGGGCCTTGGACAGGATTAGCTCTTGTGAATGTGCTAATGAACCTTCAGATTCTTAAAACTGGGGCATTTCTTAACCAGCTGAATGGCCATGGAGTTAGCTAGTATTTGAAAGATTTTTTTTTTTTTTACTATGACACAACAGTCCCCAGTGGGCCAAGGCCTCCTCATTATCGAGGATTCATGATCACACACAATGATGCACCAGTCGGTAGGACTCCCCTGGATGAGTGATCAGCCCATTGCAGAGACCTCTACCTGACAACACACAACACTCACAAGAGAGAGACATCCATGTCCCAGGCGGGATTCGAACCCACAATCCCAGCAAGCAAATGGACACAGACCTATGCCTTAGACTGTGTGGCCACTGGGTTCGGCAGAAAGAATTTTCCACCACAAATTCAGAAACAATTTATATAGATGGATATTTACAGGGCTGTTAGATTACAGCTAATGGCTTGTGGTACTTTCAATGTGCATTTCATAAATGCACATATCTGTTTCCTAAATGTGGCATGTACTTCTTTTCCTGAAACCCTTCTTTTAGTGATGGCTCCCCAATCCTACCCTTTTTTCCACTGCCTCAGGTAACCTTAAGATAGTGACCTTAACATAAAGTGATATATTGCAACAGCTTCAACACACTAAGAGTCTGAACGCTCAAAGCTATAGTCATACAACTGCAAGAATGATGCTTGCACCTGAAAACAGGCTTTGGAAATAGGAAAGTAATCATACTGGGTGCCCTCTAATTGTGTCCCTGAGCATGGAAACTGTTGCAACATGTCCCAGTGGACGTAGACATTACATGTGATCAAGCTACCATATCCACGGACATACAGATATTGGATACCATGTAATTTTACGCTGCCAATACATAAGTCCTGCTGAATGTGAAACACGTCAGGCACTTCTTAGTTTGTGGATATGCAGTAAAACTTCAAGGTTACTGTTTGGAATGCTTTAACATGTGCTAATAACACATCACAGTTATGTAGTATGTTTACAGTTTTCTAATCTTCTTCTGGGGTTTTATGCCCATACCATGTGCAACAAATAATTCTTCAAATGATTTATGCCTGAACCATGTTTTGTCAGTTACATAGGTTAAGTAGTAATCCTGAGTTACAGCAATAACTCATTAATGTGAAAACATACTGTATGTGAACAAACCTTTGATGGCAGGCTGGGCCAGCAATGACTCAGACACCATGCCCTTCCAGCCCATATACCAATTTGTAATTTCATCATAGTTCGGTGTGTGGTTAAGCCAGAGAGTGAGTATCTGTAGCCACTTTGGAAAGAAGTATCTCTCCAGCAGTGATGCCAAACTGTGTACTGGTAACAAATCCTGCCAATCCATTACCCAGTTCCATTGCTCTGTATATGAATAAAAACACATTCAATTACACATCTGATTACAATACTATCTGATGGAGCAAATGTAAGATCTGTACATAAGACTGAATTAATTGCCTCAGGACAGAGACAAGCAGTATGGTCTCGTGGGCATGGTAATGAATGTATGGGTTGCATAAAGTGTGAGGAGTTTCTAGACTATGTGAGAAACTACTGTAATCTCAAAAAGGACTCAGCCCCATGTAGTAAGTTATCCTCACCTAGATGTTGCTGATGTGGATTTATAACCAGCTCTTGCAGCGCCAGTTGTAGCTTTGGTACAATGTTCTTGATCAGAAATGCATCCATGTCACCTTTCGAGAACACTCCGTGCCACGGCAAGAGCATCAGTTTCGCAGATCTGTCTGATGGATGCCAATTGACAAGCGCTTTGCTCAGTTTGTGGCGGATCACTGGGTACACTGTGGTCTCCAGACGGCTTCCTAAATCAAAACATGTTCTCATCACTATTTGTTTGTCATATGAAATATCAGACCGATAGGAATTAGCAATTGTAATGTGAGGTAAGAGTAGGATATGATGTTTCAGTGCACTAAGTGTATAACACCCACTTAGTGAAAAACTTCAGTATTGTATAAGAAAAGAAATTTCTCCAAAGATTCATCAAATAGGAATTCCACTGTACCAAGCAGAGGTAACCAGGGATGTATCCAAGCATGGATTGGAACAGTGTCTGTCATAGGGTTCCATTCCTCTACCTCATGCTGTATTCGGGGTAAAACAAGTTGGTCCCGGATGTTATCCAGTATCCACGGGGGCACTAATGGAAGCCACTGCTCCAAAAATTCAATAAGCGGTTCACATGTTCGACAATTCCAATTCCTGTGAAAAAAGAATGATTAGGTATGAGTGTCCATGCCACAGCAAGTCCCTGAATCAGCCATTTAACAGCTGTTATTTCACATTGAATAAGTGTCAGCAGTTATAAAAACATAGTGTACATGTAAATTAATCCTCATGTATCTGTTTTCTACAACACACCTCATACAGAACATTCATATTAGCTACAGCTGGTAAATGGGGGTGTAAGCATTGCAACAGACTTTTTGGATATGATTTGAATCCTCATTCCCAGTCTTCTGTTTTAATTCCACATGGAAAATTTCCTTTGACTGTTATGCCTTCTTTAAAGTTTTAGCTGCTATAAATTCTGATACTGACAAGGACAGAAATTAACTATATACCATGTGAAAACCAAATATTTTGTTTCTACTTAATGTTTTAAACATACCAGATGTTACTATATTATTATTAAATGCAAGTTTTCACGTAGTCAGGTTTTCTATTAAGGTTTGGCATCTCATTCAATACACAGGTCATTCTGGTTAGTGATTATATCACCACACTTCACTGAATATAAAGTAAAACCTACATTACAAGATACTACGTTACATACGTGACAGCTGTTCTAACGCTGGGCATCCAGGCATGCCATATTAAGTGATGGTATGGATCTTGAGTCGATATATTTGTAAGCGTTTGAGACTGTCCATCTTCAAGAATGTCTTTCCACTGTTTGAATAATGCCATCGGTTCCTGCGGATTTTGAAGCGGTGACCAACTGTTCAGGTGATCCTTCAGAAGTGGACCAATAAGCTTTGATGCCAAGTCTCCCAGCTCATAAAGGCGGTATTCTTCATAGTACTTCTCCTGCCACACACAATTACTTCTATGAGACCAAGATTGAATAGCAATTTGAACAGTAATCTGCTGGGTTGACACCGTGTAGTCTGGTAGATGAATACAAATATTTCAGAAGACCATTCAGAGAACAGCTCCTTCTCGCACAGGAATGAACAACATTCCAATTCAGGGCCTTCCCACACCACCATTCATTGCCTCACCACTGCCTCTGCCCATCTGCTACCCACTGTCACTATACCTACACAATAGCACATCTTCCTGCCTGGCTGTTCCTCTTAAACTGCTTGACCCTATAGATGAAGGCACCACAACTGTTCAAAATGTTCTGAACCACTCACCCAGCAACACATTGTCATATCCATGAAGACCTGAGTCTTCATTGCAGAGGAACCTACTGTCTCCACGTTCAACCTGCATCTTCACGACACTTGTAACCAGCTACCAGACTACGGAGTTTAATACTGAATCTTCACCACCATCAAAACCTCAAATCTTGTACAAAATATGCACATGTAATTTGTTCCTTTTTGGGTAATTCCCCGGCATCTGAGTTCTAATTGCCGACGTTTCGGAACTCACTATCGGTTCCATCTTCATAGGCAGGTGAATGAAGTATACTTCATTCACCTGCCTATGAAGATGG
>Ga0123357_10004813_pt1 | contig 15977 bp, 30 predicted proteins | sample TergutEmb28metaG_FD_89873 | JGI IMG/M metagenome (GOLD analysis project Ga0123357, IMG submission 89873) | Embiratermes neotenicus P4 segment gut microbial communities from Petit-Saut dam, French Guiana - Emb289 P4 | ecosystem: Host-associated > Arthropoda: Insects > Digestive system > Gut ... | reverse complement strand
CACAAATCTTCCCTTCGATACCATCAGAGACTGGCCGGTCACCACAACGTCCTCGTTGCTGCCCTCTCAACGCCACCCACCGTCACTTGGAGACTGAAGCGTCAGTGGCCCTCTGACCTGCACTACAAGGACAGCGACTAACTCCTGCCCCATGCCCTAGCGGGCCCTTCGGAGTGTCGTCAATGGACGACTCCTCCCTCCTGTCGTACCCTCACCTCCCATTTACTTATTGCTCCCTTGGGAGTAGATTGTAAATTTGCAGTGGTTACAATAAAAAAAATCTTTATCATTAACTATGACAATAAAACAAATATTCAAATCTTGATACAAATTCACCCCACCATTCTAAGTAGGCTAATGTTAAAAACGTTGCAAAATCTCAGCATCTGAATTTATATGATATGATCTTCAGCTTCAGGCTCTTTCAGATTTACTGCTGTAATCACTGGAGAGGATTCTGGTGCAAAACTCTGTCGATGTGGACGCTGTAGCAAACAGGCTATCTCGGAGCTAGTAGGTTCTGACGTCAGTGAAATGTGACGTCACGCAGAAGTGGCAGATCTGTAGCGAGTTCTTGCTTTCATTTTCATAGACTAAGGCCCAGAAGATGAAGCCTACATATTATAATATTATATATAATAATATATTATAAAATATCATATTATAATGTCGTTACTACTTTACCAAATTAAGAGCTGTTATATTTTAAAATACAGTAATATTCAGAGGAATTTCTGCACCCATCAATACCTGAGACGCGATTTAGAATAACTCGGACAGTCAATGTGATATTTTTCACGGAAACAGTGGCACTTGGACGAGTTTTCTTTCGAATATATGGGTCTGTACTTGTCCGTATCTGTACTCATATTTCGCGCATCTAATTATATAGGGCTGCATAACCTCATCACATGAGACCATCGTTAAACAAAACTTTTCCTTGTCGTCTCTTTTCCACACCAGATACCCCGCTGATGTGTACCATATGTGACAGCCACTTTACTGAAATATTTTCGCTCATTTCGAAAACAATAGAAGAGACGCAAACTTTTGGTTTTCCATAACGCAACAGCCCCTAGTGGGCCACTGTTTCTTCATAATCGAGGATCCACGATCACACTCAGACACATACACAATCGGTAGGACTTCTCTGGACGAGTGATCAGCTCGTCGTAGAGACTATACCTGACAACACGCAACATTCGCAAGAGACAGACATCTACACGTATACCCCATGCGGTATTCGAACCCACAATCTCATCAAGCGAGGGGCCGCAGACCCACGTCTTAGACCTCGCGGCCACCAGGATTGAAATGTATCATGTGAAAAGTTATTTACAGAATTCGATAGTGAATGATTAAGTAAGTCTTTTTAATTGTACTAACGATACTGTTTGCAGAGTTCACTAATTATACTTTTTTCCATTAAAAAAACTCTGTAAAGTTACATAGTTATATCGCAAAACGTACACAAAATCATGTTACCGATCTTTATCGCTGCGCCGTGCATTCTGCGCTTTATTTAATTAACAAACCAACAAATGCACATATATTCATTTAATGATATAAAATTCACATTAAAACACTTAAAACGCTCCTACATGTTTCGATCATACGATCATCCTCAGGGAACCTACATTGTTTCTTGCTAAATTCACAGTTTAAAAACACTCAGTGATTTACATCTCTATGTTTCTAAACTATAACTTTAGCAAGGAACAAAGTATGCTCCCTGAGGATGATCATATGATCGAAATATTGAGGACCGTTTTAAGTGTTTTAGTGTGAATTTTAGATCATTAAATGAATACATGTGCATTTGTTGTTGTGTTAAGTAAACAAATTTTAACAATATATACAGGTAATTGTTTATAGGACATTTGCGTAGGTATTCTCTCAACTAGCGTGATTTTATTCGATAATTGAAAATTAAAATTTGCTGATTGCCTGCCAGTGCTTCTGTGATACATATAAACAAGATTTTAAATTACGAATTTGAAAAAAACGATAACTGTTTATTATCTTTCTAGTGAAATTCAAATCATTATTTCTTACCTCTACTTCGAGAAGCAATGAATAAACTGGCCTGATGATATATTCCAGTTGTATCTCTGCGTAGAGAGCAACAGTGAGACAGTCTTTCGGATTTGCGGGTTTGCACAAGTCCTTATCATTAACAACACGAAGAGAAATGTTTTCCGTTTTACTACCCTGAAATACAAAGAAACCATCTTGTATTTATTCATGTAAAGCCATTTGGACTATGAATGCAAGTAATTAATTGGTGTAACATTCACCAGCTTATCATTAGCATACCAAATTATCCCTATCCATGTAACCTACTCACATAAATTTGACATGGATCTGAAACTTTGAAGATGACTTAATTTATCTTTCCCTAACTGAAATTGGGAACTTGTACCCTTGATACGTACAATCTGATTCTACTAAAGGAAAATTGGTTTGAAATTAAAGGTGGAATTTGCAACAATAAAACAATAAATATATCATAGTTTTGTTATATGGCAGCGAAACTTGGACTATTAAAGCAAGTGACGCCAGAAGAATAACAGCAGCAGAGATGAACTACAAGAGAAGAACAGCAGGATACATTTGGACAGATTACAAAACAAGAATAAAACTATACAATACGCTAGAACTTCCAATCTTGTTATATGGCAGCGAAACGTGGATTATTAAAGCAAGTGACACCAGAAGAAAAACAACAGCAGAAATGAAATACAAAAGATGAACAGCTGGAAGCACCTGGACAGATTAAAAACAAATGCACAAATTGCAAAGGAGGTAAAATTACACAAATTTTTTCAAATTACTGGAATACAAGAGAAGCTGGATAGAACACGTAAACAGAATGCCTCGAAATAAATTACCCAGGGTAATGAAACACTACTCCCCTACTGGCAGAAGGAATCATGGTAGACCTTTGAAGAGACTTCTGGATACGTTAGACCGGAACGGGTCAACAAGTGGCCCAACTCCATGAAATATATATGATGATGATGATGATGATGATAGTTTCGTAGGCTACCAACGTGCAAATTAAACAGGAAATATACGTATAACGTAATGTTGATGCCCCTTTGGGTAACCATTGATGCTGTGGAAAAGCAGTAAATATTACAAATTTTAAGTGTGTCAGTAGCCTTAGGTATACAGGATGCAAAGCGCGTGCGCCGTAATACATTATTATCTATGACCTGTCCGGCGCTCCCTTTTTTCCCCCATTAGCTCATAAATGGAATGATTTTCGATACTAAACATAAAAGGAATATTTTTTATTTTCTGTACAAGTCTCAAACATTTTTCGTTCTAAGAAGAATCGAGAAAGATATTATCAAGGGAGAAAATTGGTCTTCGTGAAAGGTACCTTTACTCCTGTCAGATTTTTGGTTAAACTCCTTTGGCCAGCAAAATCGCCAGAATTAACCTTTTAAACGCCGAATTAAATCCCATCTACCATCTGCTGACATTATTAGGAGCTCATCATATTCTCCACGTTAGCAGGATAAGGGTTCAATACCATCGAACCGTTGTGGTCAGTCGTAGATAGGAAGATGACCAGCGGATTTCCTCCTCCATCAACTCTCAAGCAAGTAGAAGATGTTCTTCGCATAGATCGGTAGAAGATCTGTGTCAGGACTATCCAAGTCTTGCAACACTGGGCCACAATCGTTATTTAAGACATGTGGCGGGCCTCATATTTAAATTATTAAAATGGCGGTCTAAATCATTGTGAAATTTTTGTTTCATTTACATAATTTACAAAAGCGACCGCGGACCGCGTATCACAACCTGGCCCGCCATTGTTTAGGCATTTGTCATCTATGTGGGTGTCCAGTAGCTTGCATTGAGAAATATTGGCTCATATGCGCATAAAATTTACATTTTATCTAAAAAAGGCCTGTGAACGACTGAAGTTTCCACACAAACACACACATACATATATGTGTGTATTTGTGTGTGCTTGTTGTCATGCTAGTTCAATTGGTAGAGCGACTGACTACGGGCTGGACGGTCCGGAATCGAATGCCAGTATGGACAAGATTTTCCGCCCTTCCAGACCGGCCCTGGAGTCCACCCAGCCTCTTGTAAAATGGGCACTGGGTCTTCCCCGGGAGTTAAGTGCGGCCGGGGCGTGCTGCTGACCATTCATCCACTTCTAGTGTCGCGGTCATGGAAGAGTAGAGCTTTACCTCTAACCACTCTCTGGCCCACACCGGGCCTGTAACGGGATCGCTTTACCTTACTTATACATATATAGCTTGTTATTTCAATGTGTAAAACATCTTCATGCAACGGAGGAAAGAAGGTTCGTTGATGATGTGTAATAAACTGAAGTACGGCAACTTGTCCGGTTGTAGTAAATACAGCGAATTTCAAAATGTACTCCGGGAATACAAAAATTTATTATAGGAAAACCGTAGGACACGTATTTACAAAACCTGTTCAGATAGAAGGAACAACTCAAAAAGTTTATTCCCAGTAAGTTTGTTTCATAGTAGTTCACATTTCTGCTGCTAGGCGATGCGAGTATATGTAGTGATAAAATGGCCGCTCCGGAGTAGAAGTCGTTTTGTGTGTTGGAATACCACACGAGTAAGTCTGTGGTTACTGTGCAACGTGCGTTTTGTTGAAAGCATTCATCCAAACATTGTCACGTGACCTCGCTGACCTAAAGGCAGGGTTCATTGCAGCAGTGAAGAATATCAATACACCCACGTTGACGCGTGTGTGGCAAGAACTTGAATATCGTATCGAAGTGTGCCGTGTCACCCTTGGTGCACACATCGAACGTCTATGATTGTCAAGAAACTTTTTTAGTTTTCCTGTGGCTGTGAACAATTCCATTAAGGTAGGTCCTTTGGTTTTCTTTGTATAAATGTTTTTAATCACGGAGAACATTATGAAACGCCTTGTATAATCTCCACATATTTTTGTTTATTAATGTCAGGGGAGACGCGTTTTGAAAAATTTGGGCATACTCGAATGTCGCTATAGGTGATCCTGTTTGAAAGGTTAGAAAAAGGTTAAGGAAAGCTGCAGTTTCATAGATGTACATCCTTTCTCCAACTCACCCCATCCAGGACCCTGAATGTCATATTATTCATTATCGCGTCTGCGTCTTTCGCCGTGAGATAACATGAGCTTTGCCCAATCAGCGTTTCCTGAAATTTTAAAACAAAATATTAAAAGGTATTTTTAATGACAAAGACAGATTGAATGATATATCGATTTGTGTAAAGTCGACTGCACCGATTTACACAACACTTCAATTAACGGAAAATTGTTAGCCTTTAATTAGAGTTGCTATTAAAAAAAACTGAGATGAATTTTTCTGAGTTATCACAAATTTGACTGTTATATAATGTACCCACTCAACAAAATTTATCACTTGAATTAGACCGTTTCCATCCCGCTGTGTACATATGACAAATTTTGTTGAATTAGACCATCTTTACACAACAAAATTGACAGTTGTTCTTCTACAACTGGTTACATCAGCAAAATGCTTCGGCCTTGTTTGGCCGTCATCAGGCTCACAAATGTTAGTATCAATTAAGGTACATAATGTTGCTGTACCGATGGGATCCCACGGTTTATATTGTCTCTATGTCTTATATTAAAATTAATTACTAGCTAAAATTTGAACAATAAAATTGTATTATTTAAAGGGTTGTGTAATTATGACATCCAAGCAAGAGGGGTACTTCAGGTACTCTCGTACATCCGGGCCCAGTGTATCCACACCTACCGGGATAAACCCTTCCCCCTCGCCTCTTGTTCGGATGTCATAATTACACAACATTTTAAATAATAAAACTTTATCGCTTCAAATTTTAACCAATAATTAGTTTTAATATTAGACATAGAGACAATATAAACCATGGGATCCCATCGGTACAACAACATTATGTACCTTAAATGATACTAACATTTGTAAGCTGATGATAGCTAAAGAGACCTGAAACATGTTGCTGATGTAACCAGTTGTAGAATAACAACTGTCAATTGTGTTGTGTAAAGACGGTTTAATTGAATAACATTTACAACTTATCACACTCAATAAAATGTATCGCAATCTAGTATTTGATGCTCAATGACTTCAAACGGGTTTACGAGACCGGAATCAACAGCTGCCTTCCCATCTTTAATAAAAAGATTAATTCCTACAGTTTCCAAGTCTCTCTGTTATTTCCGAATATTTTAACCCTTTACACGCCCAGTTAAATCCAATCTGCCATTTGCTGGCATTATTCGGAGCTCATCATATTTTCCACGTTAGCAGGATAAGGGTTAATAAGGACTACGGTTTGAAGAATAACTGTCGTCAGTTCGCTGTGTGATTTCAATGTGGTCTGTTGAAGATTTTCTCTATCCGTCTTTATTTACAATCTTTTCCTTGTAAAATTATTGTTTTATTATTTGTTTCCTAAAAAGTTTGTTTAAAATCCATAAATGCATGCGATGAATGCCAAATGTATAAATAAATTAGTGAAGCTCCGTCTTTTTTTGTCTCTTACTTCTCCTCCACCGCTTATTTTATTTCTTAATTCATTATCCAAAGAGAAATTTCAGAAATTGTCACTCACAAAGAAGAACAAATGTTTTGACTTGGTGTTTCGGGTTTGAAAGTGGCGATATTTGTCTTTATGTTGTTGGAGATTTGGGGTGTTGGTAGTGGTGATAACGATAGATTTGGAGTGTTGATGGTGGTGATAACGATAGAATTTCTTTCATTATCTCTCCGTAATGGATAACTTTAAATAGAATATAAATACACGTTGTAACGTCTTACTTTTCCCTTTTTCCTCGGGACTTGGTACAAAGTAATTTATTAATATTTATTCAATGTGATATCATATAAGTCTTGTTGCAAAACCAAGTAGTTGCACATACAAGTATATATATATATATATATATATATATATATATATATATAATACAACTCCTTCCACTAAATGGTTCTGCAGTCGAACCTTCTTGCGAGAAGCATCACCAATATACAAAAACCAATAAAGCCAATTAACTATATCGCCACAAAATATGTCACAGTCGTCGCTGTTGATTTGATATTCAAAAGCTGCTGCTGAGAGTATTTGATTATATTTTGACTGTTTATTGTAAGTGTATTTTGTACGGTGGTTGTTTGAACTTGTAATGTGGTTGTTTTAGCATGTACTGTGTTTGTTTTAACTTGTATTATGGTAGTTTTAACATGAATTGTGAGGTTGTTTTAACATGCACAATGGTTGTTTTAATGCCTCCTGCTGTTGTTTTAACTTCTATTATGGTTGTTTTAAATTGTAATGTGGTTGTTTAACTGGAACTGTAGTTGTGTTAACTTGCAATGCAGTTGTTTAACGTGTAATGTGGTTGTTTTAACTTGTTCTGTGGTTGTTTTATCTTGTACTGTGATTGTATTAACTTGTAATGTGGTTGCCTTAACTTGGACAGTGGTTGTTTTACTTGTACTGCGGTTGGATAAATTGTAAAGTGGCTGTTTAACTTGTAATATGGTTGTTTTCCTTGTAATATGGTTGTTTTAAATTTGACTATGGCTGTTTTAATTGTACAGAGCTTGATTTAACTTGTACAGTGATGCGTAGCTGTGTGTATATGTGGGTTTTGTAATGTATGAGTGTGTGTATAAGTGGGTGTGTGCATGTGTGGGTTTTCTAATGTGTGGGAGTGTGTATGTGTGGGTTTTGTAATGTTTCGGTGTGTTTTTCAGTGGGTTTTGTAAAGTGTAGGTGTTGGTACTGTGTGTTCTGTAACGTGTGGGTGTTTGTAGTGTGGGTTTTGTAATGCGTGGCTGATTGTATGTGTGTTTTGTAACATGTGTGTTTGTGAATTTGTGGGTTTTGTAATGTGCGGGAGTGTGTAGTGTGGATTTTGTAATGTGTGGGAGTGTGCATGTGCGGGTTTTGTAATGTGTGGGTATGGGAGTATGTGGGTGAGGATTGGTGTGGGTTTTGTGATGTGTGGGTGTGTGTATGTGTGGGTTTAGTAAAGTGTGGGTGTGTGTATGTGTGGGTTTTTTAATGCATGGGTGTGTGTATGTGTTGGTTTTGTAACGTGTGGTTGTGTGTATGCTTGGGTTTTGTAATGTGTGGGTGTGTGTATGTGTGGTTTTAGTAAAGTGTGGGTGTGTGTATGTGTGGGTTTTTTAATGCATGGGTGTGTGTATGTGTTGGTTTTGTAACGTGTGGTTGTGTGTATGTGAGGGTTTGTAATGTGTGGGTGTGTGTATGTGTGGGTTTTGTAATGTCTGGGTGTGTGTATGTGTGGGTTTTGTAATGTGTGGGTGTGTGTATGTGTGGGTTTTGTAATGTGTGGGTTTGCGTGTGTATTTGTGGGATTTGTAATGAGTAGGTGTGTGAATGTGTGCGTTTTCTGATGTGTGTATATGTGTATGTGTGGGTTTTGTAAGGTTTGGTTGTGTGTATGTGTGGGTTTTGTAATTTTTGGGTGTATGTATGTGTGGGTTTTGTAATGTGTGGGTGTGTGTATGTGTGGGTTTAGTAAAGTGTGGGTGTGTGTATGTGTGGGTTTTCTAATGTGTGTGTGTATGTGTGGGTTTTGTAATGTGTGGTTGTGTGTATGTGTGGGTTTTGTAATGTGTGTGTGTGTATGTATGTGTGGATGTGTGCAAGTTTTGGTTTCGTAATCTGGGTTTGTGTAGGTTTGGGTGCGTGTGTGTGTGGATTTTGTAATGTGTGGTTGTGTTTATGTGTGGGTTTTGTAATATTTGTCTGTGTGGATGTGTATGTGTGGGATTTGTTAAGTTTGGGTATGTGTATATATAAGTTTATTAATGTGTGGGTTTGTGTATGTGTGGGTTTTGTAATGAGTGGGCGTGTGTATGTGTGGGTTCTGTAATATGTGGGTATGTGTATGTGTAGGTTTTGTAATGTGTGGGTGTGTGTGTGTGTGTGTGTGAGTGTGTGTGTTTTTGTGGATTTTATAATGTGTGGGTATGTGTAAATGTGCGTTTTGTAAAGTGTGTGTGTGTTGTATGTATTTGTGGCTGTGTGTATGTGTGGGATTTCTAATATTTCGGTTTTTGTACGTTTGTGTGTGTGTATGAGTGAATTTTTTAATGTGCAGTTGTGAGTATGTGTGAGTTTTGTAATATTTAGCAGTGTGGATATTTGGGTGTGTTTAAGTGTGAGATTCATAATGTGTGGGTTTGTGTATGTGTGGGTTTTTTAATGTGTGTGGATGTGTGTGTGTGTGTGTGTGTGAGATGGTGTTTTGTAATGTATGGGTGTGTGTATGTGTTGGTTTTTTAATGGGTGGCTGTGTGTATGTTTGGGTTTTCTAATGTGTGGGTGTGTGTATATGTGGGATTTGAGATGTGTGGGAGTGTGTATGTTTGGGTTTCGTGATGTGTGGGTGTAGGTATATGTGAGTTTTGTAATATGTTGGTGTATTTATGTGTGTGTGTTTTTTAATGTGTTGGTGTGTGCAAGTGTGGGTTTTGTAAGGTGTGGGTTTGTGTATGTGTGGCTGTGAGTAGGTGTTGGTTTTGTAATATTTGGGTTTGTGTATGATTGGTTGTGTGTATGAGTGGATTTTGTAAATTTTGGTTTTGAATATGTGTGAGTTTCGTAATATTTGGCTGTGTACACGTATGTGTGGGTTTCATAATGTGTGGGTTTGTGTATGTGTGGGTTTCTTAATGTGTGTGTGTGTGTGTGGGTTTTGTAATTTATGGGTGTGTTTATGTGTGTGTGTGTGTGTGTAGGTTTCGATTTTGTAATATTTTGGTTTGTGTATGTGTGGATGTTTGTATGTGTGGGATTTGTAATATGGGTTGGTGTGTATGTGTGGGTGTGTGTAGGTGTGGTTTTTTTAATTTGTGGATGTTTGTATGTGTGGGTTTTTTAATGTGTAGATGTGTGTATGTGTGGGTTTTGAAACATGTGGGTGTGTGTAAATTTGGGTTTTGTAATGTGTGGTTGTGTGTATGTGTGTGTGTGTGTTTGGGTATGGGTTTTTACTGTATGATTGTGTGTATGTGTGGGTGTGTGTATGGGTGGGTGTTGTGTTTTGTTAGTGTGTGTATGTGTGTGTTAGTGTTTGGGAGGGTTTTGTAATATGTGGGTGTGTGTATGTGTGGGTGTTTTTAAGTGAGGGTTTTGTAATATGTGTTTGTGTTTACGTGTAGGTTTTGTAATGAGTGGATGTCTGTATTTGTGTGTGTGAATGTGTGAGATTGTAATGTTTGGCTGTGTGTAAATGTGGGTGTTGTAATATTTGGTTGAGTGCATTGTGGGTTTCTTATTGTGGTTGTGTATATGGTGGTTTTGTAATGTGTGCCTGTGTGTATATCTGGATTTTGTAATTTTTTTTGTGTGTTTATGTGTGGGTTTTAAAATGTGTATGTGAATGTGTGGGTTTGTAATGTGTGGGTGTGTGTTTGAGTGGGTTTTGTAATGTGTGGTTGTGTGTATGTGTGGGTGTGTGTAGGTGTAGGTAACGTATTGTGTGGTTGTGTGTATGTGAGGGTGTGTATGGGTGTGTATTGTGTTTTGTGGGTGGATGTATGTGTGGGTTTCTGTATGTGAGGGTTTTGTAGAATATGAGTGTGTGTATGCGTGGGTGTAAGTGTGGATTTTGTAATAGGTGGTTTTGTATATATGTGGCTGTGTGTATGTTTGGGTTTTGTAATGTATGGGGGTGTGTATGTGTGGGTTTGGTAATGTGTTGGTGTGTGTATGTGTGTGTTTTGTAAAGTAAGATTGTGCATATTGTGCTTTTTGTAAAGTGTGGGTGTGTGTCTGTTTGGGTTTTTGTAATGGATGGCTTTATGTATGTGTGGGTGTGTGTATGTGTGGATTTTTTAATGTATGGGTGTGTGTATGTTGTGTTTTTAATTTGTGGCCGTTTGTTTGTGTGGATTTAGAATGTTTTTTTGTGCGTATGTGTGGTTGTGTGTATGTGTGGCATTTGTAATGTGTGGTTGTGTGTAGGTGTGGGTGAGTGCATTGGGTGGGTGTTGTGTTTTTGGGTGTGTTTATGTTAGGGTTTGTGTATGTGAGGGTTATGTAATGTGTGTGTATTTATACGTGTGTTGGTGTAAGTGTGATTTTTGTATTATGTGGCTTTGTCTATGTGTGGTTGTGTGTATGTGTGGGTTTTGTAATATGTGGGTGTCCGTATTTGTATATGTGTATGTATGGGTATTGTATTGGTTGGCTCTGTGTATTTGTTGGTGTGTGTAATTGTGGGTTTTTTAATGTACGGGTTTGTGTATGTGTGGTATTTTATGTGTGGTTTTTTGTATGGGTTGGTTTTTTAATGGCTGGGTGTGTGTATGTGTTGGCTTTTTAATATGTGTGTTTATGGGTGGGTTTTGTAATATGTTTTTATGTGTATGTATGTGTTATGTAATAGATGGCTGTGGGAATGTGTGGCTGTGTGTATGTGTGGGTTTTTAATGTGTGTATGTGTAGTTGTGTGTAAGTGTGTTTCTTTTTTAATTTGTGGGTGTGAGTATGTATGGGCCTTTTAATGTGTGGAAGTGTGTATGTGTGTGTTTTGTAATAGATGTCTGTGTGTATGTGTGAGTTTTTTTAATGTGTTGATGTATGGGCGTGTGCATGTGTGGGTTTTGTAAAGTTTGAATATTTGTATGTGTTGGTTTTGTAAAGTGTGGGATTTGGTACTGCGTGTTATGTAATGTGTGGGTGTCGTTTGAATGGATTTTGTAATGTGTGGGTTTTTGTATGTGTGTGTTTGGTGACGTGTGGATGAGTGTTTGTGTGGGTTTTGTAATATGTGGGAAATTGTAGTGTGGGTTTTGTAATGCATGGCTCTATTTATGTGCGGGTTTTGTAATGTGTGGGTTTGTGTATAGGTGCGTTTGTGTTATGGTGGGTTTTGTGTTGTGTGGGTGTGTGTATGTGTGGGTTTTTTAAAGTGTGTTTTTGTGTATGTTTGGGTTTTGTAATTTGTGGGTTTGCGTATGTGTGGGTTTTGTAATGTGTGGCTGTTTGTATGTGTGGGTTTTGTAATGTGTTAGTTTGTGTATTTGCGGATTTTGTAATATGTGGGATCTGTAATGTGTAGGTGTGTGTATGTGTTGGTTTTTTAATGTGTGTGTGTCTATGTTTGCGTTTCGTAACGTGTGTGTGTATGTGTGGGATTTATAATGTATGTTTGTATGTATATATGGGTTTTGTAATGTGTGGGTGTGTGTATGTGTGGGTTTTGTGATGTGTGGTTTTGTGTATGTGTGGGGTTTGTAATGTGTGTATATGAATGTGTGCGCTTTGTAATATTTGGGTGTGTGTAAGTGTGGGTTTTGTAATGTGTGGGTTTTGTAAAGTGTGTGTATTTGTGTTTATTGTAATTTGTGTGTTTGAATGTATGGGTTTTGTAATGTGAGGTTGTGTGTATGTGTGGGTTTTGTAATTGTTTGCATGTATGTGTGGTTTTGTGTATTGCTGGTTTTGTAGTGTTTCGGTTTGTGTATGTTTGGATGTGAATTTGTTTGTATTTTGTAATATTTGGTTGTGTGTATGTAATGGGTTTTGTAATATTTGGCTGTGTTTATGTGTGGGTGTGTAAGTGCGGGATTTGTAATGTGTGACTTTGTGTATATGTTGGTTTTGTAATGTGTGAGTGTTTGTATGTGTGTGTTTTGTAATGTGTGGGTGGGTGTATGTTTAGGTTTTTTAATATTTGGGTGTGTCTATGTGTGGTTTTTGTTATTTGTGAATGTGTGTGGGGGTATCTGTGGGATTTGTAATGTGTGGGTGTGCCTGTATGTGTTTGATATGTGCGTTTTTTGTATGTGTGTGTTTTGAAATGTGTGGTTGTGTGTATGTGTGTGTTATGTAATTTGTGTGTGTGTGTGTGTATGAGTGGATTTTGGGATGTGTGTGTTTGTGTAGGTGTGGGTTTTGTAATTTGTTTGTGTTGATGTGGTTTTTTTAATTTGTGGGTGTGTGTAGGTTTTGGTTTTGTAAAGTTTGTGTGTGTGTACGTGTGTATTTTGTAATATGTGTGTGTATGTGTGGGTATTATAAAGTATGGTTGTGTGTATGTGTGGGTTTTGTAATGTGTTTGTTTTTGTATATTAGGATGTTTATATATTGGTTTCGTAATACTTGACTTCATGTATTTTTGGAAGTGCGTATGTGTGGATTTTCTAGTGTGTGGTTTCGTGTAAGTGTGGGTTTTCTAATATTGGCTGTGTGTATGTGTGGGTGTGTGTATGTGTGGGTTTTGTAGTATGTGTGTGTATGTGCAGGTTTTTTAATGTGTGCCTGTGTGTAAGTGTGCGATTTGTATTTTGTGTGAGTGTTTATTTGTGGGTTTTTTGTTGTGTTGATTTGTTTATGTCTGGCTTTTGTAGTGTGTGTGTGTGTGTGTGTGTAGGTGTGGGTTTTTTAATTTGTGGGTGTTTGTATGTGTGGGTTTTGTAATGTGTGGGTGTGTGTAGGTGCGGGTTTCGTAATGTGTGGGTGTGATTTTGTGTGGTTATTTTAATGTGTGTTTGTGTGTATGTGTGGGTTTATTAATGTGTGGTTGTGTGTTTGTGTGCGTGTTGTAATGTGTGTATATGTGTTTGTGTAGGTTTGTAGTTTGTAATTTGTGGGCATATGTATGTGTGGTTGTGTGTAATGTGTGGTTTTGTGTATGTGTGGGTTTTGTAATGAGTGGGTGTATGTAATGTTTTGTAATGTTTGTTCGTTTGTATGTGTGGTTGTGTTTATGTGTTGGTTTTGTAATATTTGGGTTTGTGTAAGTGTGGTTGTGTGTATGTGTGAATTTTGTAATTTGTGTGTGTGTTTATATGTGGGTTTTGTAATGTGAGGTTTTGTGTATGTGTGGGTGTGTGTATGTTTGGGTTTTGTAATCTGTGGTTTTGTGTATATGTGGGTGTGTTTAATGTGTGTGTATGTGTCTGTGTGGTTTTTGTAATGTGTGTTTGTGTGAATGTGTGGTTTTATGTAGGTTTGAATTTTGTAATATGTGAGATTTTGTATCTGTGGATTTTTAATTTTCGGGTGTTTGTGTATGTGGGTGTTTGTACGTGTGGGTTTTGTAATGTTTGTTAGTGTGTATGTGAGGTTTTTGTAATTTGTGGGTGTGTGTAAATGTGGGGTTTGTAAGGTGGGGTTCTGTTTATATTTGGGTGTGTGTATGTGTGGGTTGTGTAATGTGTGGTTTTTTGTATGTGTGGTTGTGTGTTTGGGTGGTTGTTGTGTTTTGTGGGTGCATGTATGTGTATGTGTGCGTGTTTTTACTTATGGGTTTAGTAAAGTGTTTTTGTGTGTATGTGTGTGATTTCTGATATGTGATTTCTGTATTTTTTGTTTGTGTTTGGGTGAGTTTTGTAATGTTTAGCTGTGTGTATGTGTGGGTATGTTTTTATGTGAGTTTTGTAATGTTTGGATTTTTGCATTTTCAGTTTTTTAATGTGTGGTTTTGTGTATGTAGGTTTTGTAATGTGATATTGTGTGTAGGTGTGGGTTTTTTATTGTGTGGTTGTGTTTATGTTTGGACGTGTTAATGTTTGGGTTTTGTAATGTGTGTGTTTGTGTATGTGTGTGTATTTGTGGAATTTGTAATGTTTGGTTGTGTGTATGTGTGGGTTTTATAATGTGTGGTTTTGTGTATTTGTGTGTTTTTTAATGGATGGCTTTGTGTATGTGTGGTTGTGTGTAATTGTGTGTTTTTAATGTGTGTGTATTTGTATGTGTGGGTTTGTACAAGTTTCCTTTTTGTAATAGGTGTATATTTCTGTATGTGTGGGTTTAGTAATTTGTGGGTTTGTGTTTTGTGGTTTTGTGAATGTGTGTGTTTTTAATAGATGGCTGTGTGTATGTGTGGGAGTGTGTTTGTATGGGCTTTTTAATGTGTGGATGTGTGGGTGTTTGTAAAAGTGGGTTTTGTAATACGTGATTTCGTGTATGTATTTTTTTATTGTGTTGTTGTGTGTATGTGTGGGTTTTGTAATGTGTGGCTGTGTGTATGTTTGGGTTTTGTAATGATTGGTTGTGTTTATGTGTGGGTTTTGTAATATGTGGGTGTGTGTATGTGTGGATTTTGTAATGTGTGTTTTTGTGTATGTGTGGGTTTTTTAATATTTGGCTCTGTATATGTTTGTGTGTGTGTATGTTTGGATTTTATAATTTGTGGTTGTGTTTATCTGTGGTGTTTTTAATGGATGGCTCTAATTATGTGTGGATGTATATTTGTATATGTGGGTGTGTGTTTATTATTGTTTTTCATTGTTTCTTCTATGTTTTTATTGTTTTGTTTATGTCCATTTATCTGTATTTTTTTCTGTACTAGTGTACGGACTAATGTAGCCTAGTGACAACTCAATTGCAGTTAATAGAAATATTAATAATAATGACAATTGTAATACACTTTTCATTGAAATCTTTCATAGGATTCCTGTGTTTAGCCGTGCCCGTTAAAATTCAATGCATAATTTCAATAATCTTAATATGTTACAATTTGTATTAATAAGCACATTTCCCTCCTTGTCTGCTGTAAAGGACTTTGCATATTCAAATATTTGCACGCAATTTTCCTCTTGACATCATATTTAGCACATTTCACTTCTTCACAGTGGCGTACCCACGACTTTTGTTCGGGGAGGGGAGTGTGTTCAACAAATTCATTTCAGGACAGAGGACAGAGAGAACAGGGACGTCGGGGCGGTAGCCCCCTTGTCAGGGGTTCTGGTGGCAACTGTATTTTGGCACAAGAAATTTCATTTCATTTATTAAAATTTCTTCATTTTTGGTACTTTAAGACTATTTATGATGTCAACCAATGTATTTGTCATTGCTAATGTAAAACAATTGCGATTCTAGATAGTTTTAGAATTTTACTGCCTTTTTCCGAACATCTTGGGGAGTTGGAGTCATAAATTCAGCAATTTTTAATAGTTTTCACAATCGTGTTGAATTTGGCACGATTTTGGAGGT
>Ga0123357_10004811_pt1 | contig 15982 bp, 13 predicted proteins | sample TergutEmb28metaG_FD_89873 | JGI IMG/M metagenome (GOLD analysis project Ga0123357, IMG submission 89873) | Embiratermes neotenicus P4 segment gut microbial communities from Petit-Saut dam, French Guiana - Emb289 P4 | ecosystem: Host-associated > Arthropoda: Insects > Digestive system > Gut ... | reverse complement strand
CGCATTGTTGGGTTTACTGAAAGTGAAGCACACCGGTGATTTTTCTAACCGGTATTTCAACGAACATCCGCATAAATACAATCTGTTCGGACTTTCCAAAATGTTGTCGGATTATGGGGTTGAGAATGCTGCTACACGAATTACCAGCAAAGAAGAAGATATCATAGAAATAAAAACTCCGTTTGTTGCTTATTTTGGAGGTGATTTCGTCGTTGTTTATAAGGTCGAATCTGATAAAGTATCCTTTTTGTGGAGAGGTGCCGATCATGTTTTGCTGATTTCTGAGTTTATAGAAGCATGGACAGGTATTGTGCTGTTAGCAGAATTATCTGAAAAATCCATTGAACCGGATTATAAGGAACACAAAAAGAGCGAGCAGTTGAGTTTTTTGAAAAAAGCTGCGCTATTGTCTACCTGTTGTTTGATTCTACTATTGGTTTACATTAGTCAGTCGTGCTATACAAGTCATGGAATATCAATTCTTCTGTTACTCAATTTTGTAGGAGTATATATCAGCTATTTGTTGTTGTTAAAGCAAATGCACATTCAGAGCCAATATGCGGATAAAATATGTTCCCTGTTTAAGCAAAGCGATTGTAATCATGTTTTGGAATCCAAGGCAGCCAAACTGTGGGGAATATTTGGGTGGAGTGAAATCGGATTGGGCTACTTTTCTGCTAATGTCTTATTCCTTTTATTTTTACCGAAAGCGATTTTTCTCTTAGCGCTCTTAAATATTCTTACGCTTCCCTACAGTTTTTGGAGTGTGTGGTACCAGAAAGTAAAAGCCAGGCAGTGGTGCGTACTTTGTTTAATCATTCAGGTTTTGTTATGGACACTGTTTATCGCTAACTGTTTCTTTGGCTATATACGAATGCCGGTATTTGGTTTGCAAGAATTGTTTTATCTGATTATAATCGGAAGTTGTTATCTCGCCTCGGTATTAATCATTAATGTTCTTGTTCCCAAATTCAATGCCAATAAAATGGTTACAATTCTCCGGCAAGCTATAAACAATATGAAAGCCGATGAAAGCGTTTTTAAAGCAATACTAAAACAACAACCTTTTTACGAAACAAGCGATTCCGATTCAATCATCCGTTTTGGAAATCCGGACAGTTCGTTACGGCTAACAATTCTCAGTAATCCTTATTGCAATCCTTGTTCAAGGATGCATAAACGGATTGAAACGTTACTGCAGAAAATGAATAATAAAATCTGCGTGCAATATATCCTATCTTCTTTTGCAAAAAGCATGAATGCCACAAACAAATATTTGATAGCAATCTGTTTAGAAAATAAAGATAATGTAGCAAAAATCTTTACTGAATGGTTTGAAAAAGGCAGAGAATTAAAGGATGATTATTTCAAAGACATGAATATAGACATGGAAAATCCGGCAATTGAAACTGAATTTCAAAAACATGAAGTATGGAGGAACAAAACTCAACTACGCGCCACGCCAACCGTATTGGTCAATGGCTATCAGTTGCCGGAGAATTACAAGATCGAGGATTTGTGGTATTTTATTGATTTTAATATAGAAACATGATATAAAAATCATAGTATTAATTTTTATTTATTAACTAATTTATTTAATTTTGTAGTATGAAAACTTTAAAAAAGATTCATTTGAAAAGTGTGTCTGAGTTTCTTTCCGATAAAGAAATGAAACTTGTTGTAGGTGGAGAAGATCTTTTGGATGGTGTCCCTTATGATGTAGGATTTGGGAGAACACCTGAAGAACAAAAGGAATGTGATGCACTACTTCCCTGTGGGACAACGAATAAGCCTTGTGATGGAATAGCATGCGGAGAGTGGTGTGATGGAGGTTTGGGCGTATGTCGTTCTTGGCCTTCCGGCACTAGTGTTTGTAAAGTTTGCTGGCATGGATAAAATAGATCATCAAATTACAGCTTTTTGATTTGTAAGAAAAGATGAGTCTAAAAGTTGTAATAAATTATTAAAAGCTTTAGCTTAGAATGCTGTTGTAAAAATCAAGGAAAAAGATTATTTTTCCCGAAAATATATATTGCTTATTAGTTTTATTCAGAAATACTATCACACCACGTATATACCGATGAAGCGAGGTTTCATATACCTCTTTGCTATAATCGACCGCAATTTGCGTTATGTCGTTGGTGGAGTCTGAGCAATACGATGAGTGCAGAGTGGTGTATTGAGGAATTGAAAGAGACAATATCTCGCTTCGGCAAACCGGAAATTGTAAATAGTGATCAAGGCAGTCAATTTACATCGGATTGTAACATCAAACTATTAAAGGCAAATGAAATACAAATCAGTATGGACAGTAAGGAACGGGTTTTGGACAATATTTTCATTGAGCGTTTGTGACGCAGTGTAAAATAGGAATACGTTTATCTGAATCCTTACGAAAGCAAACAGGAACTCTGGCAAGGATTTGAATGATTATTTTCGATTTTACAATACGCAACGCCCGCATCAAAGTTTGGGAAATCAGTCGCCGGCAGTAAGGTATCTATCGCGTGAAGAGGCTGCATAATGAGAAAATACTCAAAGCGGAATTACGTTTTGGCTACGCCTTCACATCATTTCGCTTTGAAAAAAATAAAATGAATTGTTTTTTTGAAAAAAATGTTATAAATTTGTATTGTTAAATCTGCAGAACATCACTTATAATCTGCGAATTAGATCTTATATTGAGGGCGCAAAATAGTAATAATTTTGCTTACATAATGATTTTAGTAACAGTATAATTAATTCAATATATATAAAATGCAATATGAATACTATATCTAAAACTTTATTGTTATTTATTGGAATCTATTGGTTAGGTTCTACTCAACTGTATGCTTCAAATGATGGCAGAGCAATTGTAACAGGTAAGTTCACCGATTCGCTCCTTGACGAACACAGTAATATTTATGATATTATCAAACTTTCTGTTCCAAATGTAGTTTTAGGATCGATTATTAGCTATCAAAAAAACGTTGAATCCGATGGTACATTTATCATAGAAATTCCAATTGTTAGTTCTGCGTATGCAACAGTTAGCATAGGTTCCGAAGAATATAAAGGTCAAGTACTACTCTCTCCGGGCGATACAACATTATTTGATTTATTTTTAGATAAAACAGGCAAATTGAATCTGAAAATGATAGATGGTATTGAACTAACGCCAGAAGATATTGCAAATTTTGGCATTGGTACCAGGATAATAAGGGAAGTAGCGGTAGATGGTCGTAATGTCCCCAACTATCAATTACCTCTCACCCCAAAAGCATACGCTGATTCCTCGCTTATGAGAATGAAGAAAGATTTGGCAGTTATAGATGGAGATTCTATGTTAACGGAGAATAGTAAAAAATTACTTTATAATTTTTTTTACCCATTCTATTTATATGGTTTTTTTGATTATGAAGATAAGCAAAGAATGCTCTTTGCAATAGAAAAAAGAGAGCAAAAAAACGACAAGAAAGAAGCGTTTATTCCACAAAAACCGGATAAAGCGTATTATGATTTTCTCCAATATTTTGATCTGAATCATCCCTCTCAATTGAATGAGATGTATTATGCAATAAATTTGCGAACCATCCTTCTTCGCTCCGAATTAAATATTCCAAGAATAGGAGATACGGCAATAGCCAATTGGATAAAAGACGTAAAAGTCATTTTGAGTGGATTAACAAAAATCAATTCCGGATTGTTTTATGATATACTTGCTGCAGAAGCGTATATTATTCAATTAAATAGATTAAATCCATTGTCGGAGCGGCAAAAAGAAAATATTCGAACTTATTTTTCCAATCCTTCTTTTTCCGACATTCTTTTTTTAAAAAATAAAGATACCATTATTCGATTGAAGCAAATTGAAAAAAATAAACAATTGAATTTAGTTATCAATGAAATGCCTTCTGTAGCAAAAGAAAAATTGATGGACACGATTCTATCAAAATATAAAGGAAAAACAATAGTTGTTGATTTTTGGGCTACATGGTGTAGTCCGTGCATGGAAGCTATTAATGAAATTCATCCATTAAAACAAGAATTTGAAAACAAGAATATTGTTTTTGTATATATTACTGACAGTTCCTCTAGCAAAGAGTTATGGGATAAAATAATTCAGGAAATTGGCGGTGAACAATATTATCTGACTAAAGACGAATTAGAATACGTGGCAAACAAATTTGATTTTAATGGATTTCCAACATATTTATTATTTAATTCCAATGGCATCTTGAAAAATAAAATAAGCAATTATCCAGGAAACGAAAAAATGCGAGAAATGATAGAAAAACTATTACCATAATATGCGTTCTCCTTTTCCTCACTACACACAGCTCGACTCCATGGACTGTGGGCCCACCTGCCTGCGCATGATTGCGCGACATTATGGTCGCAGTTACACCTTGCATACCTTGCGTGAAAGGAGTTTCATTACGCGTGAAGGAGTGAGTATGCTGGGAATTAGCGATGCAGCGGAGAGTATTGGTATGCATACACAGGGAGTGAGAATTACGTTAGCGCAATTGATAGATGATGTACCTCTGCCATGTATTTTACATTGGAATCAGAGGCATTTTGTGGTGCTGTATAAAGTGCAAGGTAACCGGTTCACGGTTCACGATACAGGGAGAAAGGTAAAAGGGATGAGGAGATTGCAGATCGATCCCACAATGACAGAAAAGAAATTTTTTATTGCTGACCCTGCAGGACAAAAATATGTGATGAACTGTGAAGAATTTTGCCGATGTTGGTACAGTTCTAAAAATGAAGGAAATGATATTGGAACAGCTCTGCTATTGCAGCCTTCGCCTGACTTTTACGATTATGAAGATGACAAGGAAAAACAACAAAAAAACTTTAGCTATTTTTTTCGTTACCTGCTTCCCTACAAATCGCAATATATTCAGATTGTGATCGGAATGATACTCGGCAGCGTTCTCTCACTGATCCTTCCTTTCATCACGCAAGCAGTCGTTGATCAAGGTGTCGGCAACAGCAACCTGAGTTTCATTACTTTGATGTTGATTGCCCAATTGGTATTGTCCATTACTCAAATGGGCATGGGCTTTATTCAGAACTGGATCGCCTTGCACACCAATTCCCGTATAAGCATCTCTCTGATTTCTGATTTTCTAACCAAACTAATGAAATTGCCCATCCGTTTCTTTGATGCAAAAAATATCGGAGATATCCTGCAACGAATCGGAGACAACGGACGCATTCAAGGTTTTTTGTCAGGAACAACGCTTTCCACCCTGTTCTCTTTCGCCAACTTTTTTGTTTTCGCTTTTATAATGGCGTATTACAATTTAACAATTCTGCTGGTTTTCCTTATGGGAAACATCTTATATATTGCATGGATTCTTTCGTTCATGCGTTACCGGCGTAAACTGGATTTCAAGCGTTTCGCACAAGCATCTGCGAATCAGAGCAATATGGTACAGTTGATAGCCGGTATGCAAGAAATCAAGCTCAATAATTGCGAAAAGCAACAACGCTGGAAATGGGAGCGCATTCAGGTAAAACTGTTTAAAATCAGTATTCAAGGAACGGCATTGGGTCAATATCAGCAAATCGGGTCTGTCTTTTTCAGTCAAACCACCGGATTAATCATCTCGTTTCTTTCGGCAAAAGCGGTTGTCGAAGGAAACATCACCTTGGGCATGATGATGTCGATCAGCTATATTATCGGACAACTTTCGGGTCCCATCGGTCAGGTGATTGGTTTTGCTCAGTCTCTGCAAGATGCCCAAATAAGTCTCGAACGATTGAATGAAATTCATAATAAGGAAGACGAAGAGCAAACAATTGGAAATAAAATCAATATTGTCCCTGAAAATAAAACCATCAGGTTGGAAAATGTTTATTTTAGCTACGACAAAGCAGAACGCGATTATGTGTTGGAAGACTTGAATTTAACGATTCCACAAAACAAGATAACGGCTATCGTGGGGGCGAGTGGAAGCGGAAAAACAACTATTATCAAACTTCTGCTCGGATTTTATCCGCCGGTCAAGGGGGAAATTATCGTTGACAACATTCCCTTGGAAGAAATCAATCCGCACCTTTGGCGGCAAAAAACAGGAGCAGTGGTGCAAGACGGCTTTATATTTTCGGATACAATTGCCAATAATATTGCCGTAGGGGTAGAAGAAATCGAGAAAAAACGCCTGCTTCACGCCGTTGAAACCGCCAATATCAGGGAATTTATCGAATCGCTTCCGGTGAAATATAATTCTAAAATAGGAATGGAAGGTAATGGTATCAGTCAGGGACAGCGCCAACGATTGTTAATAGCAAGAGCAGTTTACAAAAATCCGGAGTTTCTTTTTTTGGATGAGGCAACCAATGCATTGGACGCTAACAATGAACGAGCAATCCTGGATAATCTAAGCCGGTTCTATCAGGGGAAAACGGTGGTGATTGTGGCTCACCGCTTGAGTACGGTACAGAATGCAGACAACATCATCGTACTTGAAAAGGGAAAAGTGATTGAGGAAGGGACGCATGCGGAGCTGACGGCGAAGCGAGGGGCGTATTATCAGTTGGTGAAGAATCAGTTGGAATTAGGGATATAGCGAATAACTGAATAGCTGAAAGTTATCTGCGCTTATTCAACTATTCAATTATTCAGTTATTCAATTTTTATGAACGAAGAAGATAAAATAGAGCTTCGTAGCGAAGAATTTCAAGAAGTGCTTGGCACTGTTCCTCCGTGGATACTACGGTGGGGAATTACCATATTAGCAGTTGTCATTGTTATTCTGCTGATTGGCAGCGCCGTTATCAAATACCCCGATGTTATCCCGGCTCAAATTGTTTTGACCGGTTCTACTCCTCCGGCGACTATTGTTGCGCACGCTTCGGGAAAAATCAAGCAATTGTATGTCGGCGACAACAAAGATGTAAAGACCGGCGACTACTTGGCTGTGATTGACAATCCGGCAAAAACAGAAGATATTCTGTTCATGAAAAACTATTTAGATAGCTTACCCCCCACCCCCCTTAAGGGGGAGTTTGAGCAGTTATACACAGCAAAGTTCCCTTCAGGGGATTTAGGGGTAGGACCCCTCCAGCAACTCTACACCTCTTTCTCCACCACCCTGTTCGAATATACCGAATACCAACGGCTGCTGTATTATCCCCAAAAGAAAACAATGACCCTGGAACGGATTACCCAATACGAAAAACAATACAGCACATTGCAAAACCAGCAACGAATAACCGAAGAACAGTTAGTGATTGCCCAAAAACAACACAATCGTGACTCGTTGCTAAATAAAAAAGGGATACTGTCCGACGAAGAATTTGAAGCGACCGGAAGCGCTTTTTTGCAAAGCTTACTTTCACGCGAAAACATGCGCTCAAATTTAGAAAACATGCAAATTCAAATCGGCCAGTTAAAAGAATCGTTGTTAGATATGGAACAGCAGGGAATTGAAAAATTAAACAGTCTGCAAACCCAACTTCAATCGTTGGTTTCACAGTTGAAGACAGGGATACAGGACTGGGAATTGAATTATGTGCTGCGTGCACCCATCGACGGAAAAATCACTTTCTCCAAATATTGGATTGAAAATCAAAATGTTTCTTCGGGAGAAGAAGTGTTTACGATTGTTCCCGATTCGGCTTACACGATTATCGGAAAAGCAATGTTGCCAATTGACCGTTCAGGGAAAGTGAAGGCAGGTCAGAAAGTCAACATTCACGTACAAAATTTTCCTGAAAATGAGTATGGTATTTTGCGGGGAACGATTCAACATATTTCCTTAGCTCCCACTCAAACCGAAACCACACTTTATTACGCAGGAGAAATCTCCTTATCAAACGGATTAATTACCACCTATAAAAAAGAACTTCCTTACTTGCACAATATGCAAGGGCAGGCAGATATTATTACAGAGGACCTTTCGTTGCTGGAGCGGTTGGTTTTACCGGTAAAGAAAGTGTTGAAAGAAAGTTTATGAATCAATAGTGAATTAAAAAATGACAGAAAGTATATTATGAATATTTTATATATAGGCATTGCCCAAAAATCTAATCCTGCTATTGCAACTTTTTCCAAGTCTTTACTTAGAAGTTTGCGTATATTGCATCATACGGTTTATATATATGGAGATAAATTGTTTTGTGAATATTTTGTAAATCAGGAAATAATATCATCGGACAACATTACAAAGAAAGATTGGGATATCGTCATCATTCAAAATTCTTTGTGTTTTTTATTATACCAACTGATTATGAAATACTTACGAAAATTCCCTATCATTTTTGTTTCATGTATCGATGATAATACCGGCTATATAGCGCCTTTCGACAATTTGTATGCAGTACTTTCTGTAGGAGAGGCCGATCTGACTCATTGGAGTATTCCGGTAGAATTGAATAAAGCGATGAAAGTGCCTGTTAAAATATCAGGAAACTATTATAGGTATGAAGAGCAACCTGACTATTACGAATTGGTTTATTTTCCGGTTAAGAACAGTACTTCCAAAATAGATAGTAAAATATTAAATCTTATAAATTATAATAATTGCCGTCTTACCGTTATTGGAGGAGAGTACAAGGTGCTAAAGCCTGCTATTAATAGTAAAATCCGTATTGTATCCGATAAACAATCACTGTCTGCCTTCAAAAAAGCTCACTTGGTGATGGCATCCGGATACCAGGCTATTCAGGCAATTACATTATGCAAGCCATGTGTAATAGTGGGTGATCATGGGCTAGGCGGAAGGATTACTACTGAAAATTATGAGCTTTTTAAAAAATATGGATTCAGAGGGCGTGCAGGAGCTTCAAGCGACGAATTTATTCCTTTCGACTTATTATGCGCCGAAATTAAACAAGCGCTGTCTACATCTTACGAAAATGATATGATAAGCTTGCGTGATTTGGTAATAGCTGATGGATATTCATATCATTGTTTTCACAGGAATATTAGCCGGATTATTGACCATGTTCGAAAACTTTATTTGTATTTGCATGACAAAAATTTGAGCAAGTCACTTAAGCCTTGTTTGTCCAGTATATTCAGTATTCAAAAAATGAATAATAAAAGCATAATTAAATGTGGACAAATCTTATTTGATGAGGTAGATGAAGATATGCTGGCTTTGCTCAGACAATGCAATGGCAAACAAACTATTGAAGATATTATGATAAAGAATGGTTACGACTTGGATAACGTACCTATATTTACTCATAGTATCTTGGAATTATGGAAGAAAAAAATAATCGTTTTCAACCCATTTTAGCTTCAAATTTGTATTAGATGATGAAACAATTACAAGACTTCGATTTGAGTATTATCATACCATTTTACAAGCGAATAGAAGAGTTCAGACGTGTGTTCCCCAGTAAAGCACAATATTTTCAACGCAATGGCATTGAGGTAATTATTGTTGCCGATGAACCTTCCGAACAAGCTGCATTATTGCGTTATATTGATAACTATCCTCTAATCAACTGGAAAGTAATTGTGAACCCCAATGATCATCCTTGGCGCAATCCTGCAAAAGCGTTAAATGTAGGAATACGCATGGCTTCAAAAAAATATCTTTTAGTTATGGATCCTGAGTTGGAATGTTACACTGATGTAGTTTACATTTTACGTGAGCATTTGGATTCATATCCTGAACATTATGCTGTAGGTCAGGTACTTTTTACCGATCTCGAGCAAGAGATCACCCCCCTGAATATCGATCGGTTTAATATGCTTCCATACGGTAGCATCATAGTACAAAAACAACACTTGGTGGCAATAGGGGGATTTAATGAAAGATATACAATATGGGGAGGTGAAGATGATAATATACGTAAACGTTTGGAATTAGCAGGTATCAAAAAACTTTTTTATCCGGAAGCGATTCTGATACATAGGGAAGATTTTTCCCAAAGGGTTACTTCACGCGAAGAGCAGCGTAACAGGATTCCTCGAGAAATATTGTGCGATATGCTTTTACCTCAACGTATAGTTGAAAATGACAGCAAATGGGGAAACGATTTTTATACTGTAGCATTTGATTGGAAGAAAAATTACTGGGCTGCTCAACAGTGTAAAAATTATTTATCTTCGTTAGTAGAGTATCAAATATTCGGCGACCATGTGTTTGACAGTGAATACCGGTTAGTTGCATTAATACCGGTATACAACGAAGCAAGCAGGATTGAAGAATGTTTACGAAGTGTCGAAATGCATTGTGATGGGATTATCTTGTTGGATGATGACAGCGTCGATTCAACCTATTCTTTGGCTCAATCGGATAAATTGTTACTCAAAGCTAAGAAGTCACGTAGTTTTTTTGATGATAAAAAAAACCGTAATATACTGCTGGATATTGCTTCGTTTTTCCATTCGGAATGGTTTATATTTATTGACGCCGATGAACGCTTTGATGATCGTTTTTTCGACTTGCCTGTGGTTATGGACTTACCTGTAGATATTGTCGGAGTATGGATTGCTAACCTTTGGGACAATCCCAAGCAATTTCGCATAGATATGCCGGACAGTCATTTAGTCCAAAGTGGATTATGGTTCAGATGGCGTATGTTTCGTAATAAAGGACGAATGCAACTTGTCACAAAACTTATTTTACATTCTTTAACTGTACCATATATGCATAATACATATTTAAGTAATACGCTTATTCTGCATTTAGGATATTTAGACAAGGATAAGCGGGAACAAAAATATAATTTCTATGCACATGAAGATAATGAGAAGTTTGTTGATTATTCACCCATTTTATCTGAAAAAGTAGAGTTAAAAGCCCTTTCTCAAATCACTCACGATTATTTTTCAGTTAAATTACATAATAGATAGTAGTTATGATAAATTCAAACCGGTTTCCATTAATTTCTTGTTTGTGTGTAACACATAATAAACCGAATATGCTAAAACGAGTTATTCGTTGTTTTGAAAATCAAAGTTATACTAACAAACAATTGATTATCGTGTATGAAGAATCAGACCAACTAACCTGTGAATTCATTATGCGGTATAATTTTGGACTTGAAACCAAAATTATTAAAGTCACTTCAAATCCGAAACTAACATTGGGTGAATTAAGAAACATGAGCGTTTTTGAAGCGGAGGGAGAATATGTATGCCAATGGGATGACGATGACTGGTTTGATCCCGATCGTTTATCAGAACAAATGAAATATTTGCAGCAACAAGGAAAGTTGGCATGTATCCTGTCAAGATGGATAGTTTTTAACATATTCACAAAAAAAGCGTATTTGTCCAATAAAAGGTTATGGGAGGGAAGCGTTTTATGCAAACGAGATGTAATGCTTCAAATTCCATACCCCTCACTATCTAAAGGAGAAGATAGTGATGTAATTAACTGGTTATATGTACATGATGAATTATCGGTAATTGATGATCAGCCTCATTTATATATTTATATCTACAATGGGAATAATACATGGGAGTTTGATCATTTTAAACAAATATTTGATTTTAGTCAGGAGTTACCTACCTCATTTTCAAAAGAAGTGGTGCAAATAATAACCGATAGTAATAATTAATACAATCCATGATTTATGAAAAGTGATATTGCCATTGTAATCCCGGTATATAAAGGCGCTTTCTTAGAAGAAACTATAGATTCAATTATGAATCAGACCGATCAAGACTTTCATCTCTACATTGGCGATGATGCAAGTGATGATGATATAGAAAGCATTATCAAATCGTATGGCATCGTACCCAATTTAACTTACCTGCGTTTTCCCGAAAATGTAGGCTACAACTCTCCTTCGCTTCATTGGAACCGTTGTTTGGATATGATTCATGGTGAATCATGGGTTTGGTTATTTAGCGATGATGACTTGATGGATCCTCTTTGTATTGAAAATTTCAAAAAGACATTACTGATAAATCCGGATGCCAAATTATTTAAATATAATTCTTCTAAATTTGTAGAAGATCAAATTGTGAAAGAAAATGTATTTCCCATCCAAATGACAACTATTGATTTCTTAAATATCAAGTTAAATTATACTTCGGAAAGTTATGCCGTAGAATATATTTTTCATAATTCACTAATAGAAAGAACAGGCAAATTTTCTGTTTTCCCTTTGAGCTGGTGTTCTGACGACCTCTTTTGGATAAGAGCATCATTGTATTCACAGATCGTAACTATTCCGGATGCTATTGTCTATTGGAGGAGCAGTAATAAGAATATTTCAGGAAGGCAGGATACAGTCGAAACTTGCCGGATGAAGATGGATGCTTGTATATTGTTTGTCGAATCCCTAAAAACACTCAATATTCTAAAGTTGGATTCCAGGATTGAATATTGGCTTTTTCATTGGATTTCTGTTCAATTCCATTATTTGAAAGATGAATTTACCCAAGAGGAAAGTTCAAATTATCTTGCAAAAATGCTTACTCTATTACCGGTGGCATCTTTTGAGTTTACAAAAACACAAATACTTATAAACGTCTTTCAAACAAAAATGCCGAAAATACCAAAAATAATTCACTATTGTTGGCTGAGCGAAGATCAATATCCGCCTCACGTACTTTCCTGTATCGAATCATGGAAAAAAGCAATGCCTGATTATGAACTTATACGATGGGATACGCGTAGGTTTAGAATAGATTCGGTCCCATTTGTGAAGGAAGCTTGTGAGAATAAAAAATGGGCTTTTGCGTGCGACTATATAAGACTCTATGCTCTATATTATTATGGAGGTATATATTTGGATTCCGATGTATATGTGTATAAGTCTTTTGATCCGTTTTTATATCATGACGTATTTTCTTCCGTGGAGTTTCATTTCAAACTTTTTAAAGAAAGTATAAGCCGCGTGGAAGGAGGATATAAAACAGAAGGGGTAGGAATTGAAGCGGCTGTGATTGGATCCGTACCTGAACATCCGTGGATAAAAGCTTCTTTGAATTATTATAAGAATAAACATTTTACAAACACATTAGAATACATGAATAGTATGATATTATCAGGTATTTTAGCTATAATTGCCGAAAAGAATTTTGGATTTAAATTCGAACCTACATTTCAAGTATTAAAAAATGGGATATATCTATATCCACCAGACGTATTTTCAAGAAACTGTGCCAATAACATAATCAAATATTCGTCTCACCTATGTGCTCATAGTTGGCATCCTGATCATATAAATTAACGCTTAAAAGTAAAAGAAAAATTAAGCCATGATTGAAAACATTGATTTTTTTACTCCCCTATCCGTTACTAACAAAATGCGATTAGGTCCAAAAGGTGATGGCGGTTATATTGTATATCGCCCCTCACTTTTTAATTGTGATATTTTAATGACATATGGGGTTGGGTGGGATGTTAATTTTGAAGTCGATTTTTACAATTTAACAAATAAAAAAATATTCATGTATGATCCAACAATGTTTGGAGATAAATATATCGATAGACTCTATAGCAAAAGACTTATTAAGATATTAAAATTTCAAAAATTATACGAATATTTAAGATTTTCTTACAATTGGGGAAAATATTTTAAATACTTACAACAACATGATGTAATATTTTATAACGAAGGCTTAGCCAATAAAAAAAGTGGAAAATACGATACCTTTCAAAATCATTTGATAAAAAACAATATTACAACAGAAAAAATTCTTTTAAAAATGGATATTGAAGAAAATGAATATTCAATATTGAGTGAAAGCGATATTTACATACAATTCAATAATGTCGACCAAATAATTATTGAATTTCATAACTTAAAAAATAGATTGAGGGAATTAAAAACAATCATTTCCCAATTGAAGGAAATGTATGAAATCGTTCATATACATGGAAATAACAACTCTGATCTATTTACTCTTTATAAAGATCATGGCAATGATATTTCCTTCCCTGATGTCGTGGAAGTAACTCTTGTAAAGAAAGAAAGTATTTTATCGAAAGACGTTCTTTATGAAAAAATAGATTATCCCTGTAAAAATTTAGATTACCCTAACACACCTTGTCGTCCAGATTTTATTAAATTGAAATTCAAATAATGTATGCTATAAATTACCAAAGACTTGCGCCTGTTAGAACGGTTTTACTATGATATTATGAAGCAGATAAAACGAGGATAAAGTTATATATTTATACTTTTCTTACAGAAACTTGTTTTTTAGCGGATTAAAAAAGAAATTTTTCGTAATTTTGTAGAAACAATACAAGCGCTATGGCAACAACAAATTTGGATTCAATTCGCACGCATATCATCAGTATGATATGTAATGAAACCAGTGAGAAGGTACTGAATGATGTAAAGTTTTTGCTGACGGAAAACGATATTCCGCCAATGGGCGGTTATTCTGCCGAAACATTGAAAAATGCTGTTTTGCGCTCACGTGAAGATATACGAGACGGGAAAGTAATTACCGTAGAAGAATTGAGAGCAAAACACCCAAGAGGATGAAAGTACTTTGGACAGCATTTGCTGAAAAACAATTGGACAGCATATACGATTATTTGCAAAACATAAATCTGTATAAAGCAATAGGTATTTATAATGATATTCTTGATGGAACCGGCAAGTGTGCATTCGTTCCACACAATGATTGGACAAGCAGTTTTGAATTTCACTACAACTTCAAAAAAACAATATTTCACTTTGGAACTGTTTTTTTGTAAAAAAGTGTATCTTTGCACTTATGGTAAATTAAGGGAATAAATTATGGAAACGATAATATTAGATAAAGAAACAAGCGATAAAGTCAATTTTATGACTTTTATAATAACGAAATTTGCTCGTGCTTACAAAATGAACAGCCAGCAAGCCTATTTGTATCTGAAAAAATATGGGGGAATGGATTATTTGAATGATTGTTGGTGGGCATTGCATACCGACAACCCTGTATGGGCAATAAGAGATATGTATGAAGTTTGTCGAAATAATGGAGGAATGAGATAATGAAAGTATATCACGGCAGTTACATTGAAATAAACGAGATTGACCTTGCTTTTTGTGAAGTTAGTCGTGATTTCGGGCAAGGTTTTTATGTAACGAAATTACGCAGTCAAGCAGAATATTGGGCTGAACGAAAAAGTAGAAAACAGCATAATGTCGGTTTTATTACAGAGTTTGAATACAATGAGAACATTTGCCGTATGATGAAATTGAATGTTTTGCGTTTCGATGATTACAATGATGAATGGCTCGAATTTGTTGTCCTTAACAGAAAAAATGAAACCGAACACCAAGCACATGATTATGATATTATAGAAGGACCTGTTGCCGATGATAAAATAGCTACCGAAGTAGATAGATATATCGAAGGTATTATTTCTAAAGAGCAGTTTTTGAGTAATTTAACGCACAATCCTTCTCATCAGATTTGTTTTTGCACAATGCAATCTTTGCAAGCATTATCGCAGCCAAAAGGTAAAATAGACATTGCTATTTATGATATTGGTGATAAGGTAGTGCAATCTCTGATGGCTGATTACAAAATAAATGAATTAGAAGCCACCGACCGATACTATACATCAAACACATACACCCAACTTGCCGACGAAAGTACTGCATTTTACAAAAAATCATGGCATGAAATCTACGAAATGTTGAAAATAGAATTAGAAAAATGATAACTGTAAATAATAAGCGATCGACTAACGAGCAGTTTTCCAACACGTTGTGTGAATTCTGAAAAGTATAGTAATGCACATACCCTTCAAAAGAAAGATATTTCGGTGAGTTCAGGATACCAATTAGCTATTGACTCCTTTTTCAATCGTGGAATAATCAAAGAAATGATGAAAAAGGAACATTCCCATATTGTCAACAAAATTTTTTCGTAATTTTGTAGAAACAATACAAGCGTTATGGCAACAACAAATTTAGACGCGATTCGCATGCATATTATCATCATAGGGTATTTCTTTGCTAACCGATCATAATAGCAGTAAAGGAATATTATTCATAATTAAAGTATAAAAAATATGGAAACACGTATTAAACGAATCGGCATTGCAGCATTGTTTGTTTTATT
>Ga0123357_10004810_pt1 | contig 15986 bp, 10 predicted proteins | sample TergutEmb28metaG_FD_89873 | JGI IMG/M metagenome (GOLD analysis project Ga0123357, IMG submission 89873) | Embiratermes neotenicus P4 segment gut microbial communities from Petit-Saut dam, French Guiana - Emb289 P4 | ecosystem: Host-associated > Arthropoda: Insects > Digestive system > Gut ... | reverse complement strand
TTAAAGAACACGTTTCAAAAATATTGGATGAAGATTTTGTTTATCCGGAAGACATTATTGAAGCTATTAAAGCAGACGCGGCCGCATGGGCTAATTTTCAGCAATTTTCGGATTCATATAAAAGGATACGAATCGGTTATATTGACGCTGCCCGTAAAAGACCGGATGAGTTCAAAAAGCGATTGAGCAGTTTCATTGACAAAACACGGAGAGGCATGTTGATCTCAGGATACGGAGGTATTGACAAGTATTATTGAAATATTAAAGGATGGCGTAGGCATAGGTTCTTCAATAAAAAACCGGATCCGCTTTTTTCGGATCCGGTCCGTGCTTTTTATAAATATCCTGCGGCCTGCGCGGCGTCAGTCCTCTTTCATTACAAATCCGCAGACTTTGCCTATTATTTCTATTTTCCCGGCTTTTATCTCTTCGTCGGAGTTGAAGCGGCTTATATGCACTTTGCCTTTTTTAATTCCGACTTTGGCTATGAGCCAGCCTTGTTCGGTCTTTACAAGCATGTTTTTCGAAGTAAGAGGCGTAGTCATTTTTTTTATTACGCAGTAAGAGTTGTCCGGCATATAACATTCCTCGCGGAAGCCCGGTATGCTCACCACAAAGCTTGCGTCGGGAAAAAGACTTATCGGCAGCTCTATAAAATCTTCGTACTCATTGTCGGACAAAATAAAAAAGTCTGATTTTTTAGTCTTTGTCACGCTGAGTTTGGGAATATTTATAATCTTTGTAGAGATAGGCATGCTGTAGATTGATTCAAAACTCTCTATAATGTTTATGCCGGCTTCTTTCAGTATGCTTATTATTCTGTCGATTTGCAGTCTGCTGAACGCATGTTTTGAGTCGAGCCAGTTTTGTACGGTCTGGAGAGGCTGTTTTAATTTTTCGGAAAGCCATTTTGCGTCTTTTCCCAGATCCTTCAAAGCCAGAAACGTGTTTTTTCTGACTATCGCCTCATTGCTTTTTGAGTCGTATACCAGCTGCTCTTCGCTCACGTTGAAATATTTTGCAAGTCTGGAAATTTCGTACACGTTAGGCGTGCGTTTTTCATTTTCCCAATAGTTTACCGTAACTCTTGAAATGCCAAGTTCTTTTGAGAGTTCATCTTGTGTAAGATGACGTTCCCTTCTCATCAATTCGAGTTTGTTTGAATTAAATTTTTTCATAAGCCCCCGGTTGACATATTATTAAACTTTATGATATTTTTTAACCAATGATTCAAACACCTGAAAAATATAATATAAGACAACACGCCAACCTCGCTTCCGGCTTAGCCGAAACGGCCTTTATAACAAAAAGGCGCATAATAAAATTTCCGTTATATGTTAGCACAAGTTCCGATGTTTTTCAATCACGAGCTTTAAATATTTCATTGAATTTGCGAATATTAAATATTATACTAAAAAAAATTGCGGCGGTTACCTCATTTTCTTTGTTACTGTTGTTTTCCCAGCTTCACTGCGCTCACGCCGCTGAGCTGCGTGTGACGGAAGTGTCTGAGGCAGGCAATACGTTAAGCGTTTCGATTGACGGCGCTTTTGAAATTCGCGGCGTTTCAATAAAACCCGAAACCAAAGAGATAGAGTTTCCGTCTTATATAAGCAAAGGAAAAGTTTACAGGCAGGTTTCGGCTGTTTCAAGAGATTATAAAAAGTATTTAGTCGACGCGGTATCCAAAAGAGAGCTTTCAAAAGCCGGCGGAAACGTCGGCTTTAAAACCAACAAATTTAAAATTGTGTATAATCATAAAGCGGTCGCGGCCTTTGCTTCGGTTATTTTTGAAGACAGGCTTGAAGTAGAGTGCAGAATAATGAAAGGAAAAGACGGCCTGTGGGTAGCGTGGCCTTCGGCAAAGAAGGACGGGGTCTGGGAAAAACAGTTTGTGTTTCTTGATGTCGGCTTAAAACATTCGGTCGAAAATGCGCTTATGCAAAAATACGAAAAGAAAAGCGAAGATGAACGAAAAAAAACTCGGTAAAACCATCATTGACATCTTTTCAGCAGTCGGAATGCCGGTTGTAGCCGGCGGGCTTTTTATTGTGTGGCTCGTGAATTTTCTCAGAAATCCCGTTACAATTTTTCCTTTGGTTGCCGCGATTGTTCTGTCTTTATACTATATTTCAGGTCCCGTGTACGGCGGAGTAATACTTGTATTTACGGTCATAGCCGGGCTTTTCGGGATGCTTATAAGCGACAATGCCATACATGTTTATTTTCTCATCGCCGAATGCATATGGCTTGTATGCTTATATTTTATCCTTGATATTTACAGAGAGTCATATCTGTCGATAAAAAACAGCATGTACGAAGAGTATGAGACGCTTGACAGGGAGATAGCGCTTAAAGATTCGGAAACCAATGAAAACAAAAAGAGAACGTCGGACATAATCCAGCAGCTTCAGGGCTTTCAGAAAATGGGAAGCATGATACAGACTTTCGCCGTATCTCTTGACGAGAAAGCGATTATAGAAAAAACAGGCGACCTTGCATCTCAGTTTATCGGCGCCGGTGCGTGGAAACTTAAAAAGAATGCCCAAGGCGACGTCTTTGCAAAATACGTTAAAGACAGCGGGCTGCCTCTTATAGTTACGGATATCTCAAGCGACAGGCGTTTTACGCGGACGCAGAACGTATATCTTTCCGTGATAGCCGTGCCCGTAGAGGTAAGCGGCGGCTTTTGGGGAATTTTGAGGGGCACTTCCGGGAAGTCGAACTCGTTCAGCGATGCGGATCTCAGGCTTTTGTCCATTTTGTCCGGCATAATAAGTACTGTTTTAAACAACGCTTATCTGTACCGCAAGATACAGGAACTCGCCATAACCGACGGCCTCACCGGGCTGTACACGCAAAGCTACTTTAAGGAAAGGCTCAGGGAAGAAATGAACCGCGCCAAAAGCAACAGGGTTCCTCTTTCCATAGGGATACTTGACATAGATTTCTTCAAAAACATAAACGATACTTACGGGCATCAGTCCGGAGACGTAGTTTTACACCATATTGCCGTGCTTCTCAGGGGAAGACTCAGAGAAACCGATCTCATATGCAGGTACGGCGGGGAAGAATTCGGCGTGATCATGCTTCATACGGACAAAAAAGAGTCCGGAAGAATTCTCGAAGAAATAAGAAAGAGTATAGAAAAAGAGAGATTTTTCCTGCCTGTAGAAAGCTACTCTCCGGTACGGGTTAAAATAACCGTCAGCATAGGCTATGCCGAACTCGATAAATTTACTTCTTCAATAGAGGATGAACTTATAAAAAAAGCCGACAAAGCCCTTTATGATGCGAAGAAAACAGGAAGAAACAAGGTAGTGGAATTTAAAAATGATTAAAAAAGTCATATCCGTTTTAATTGTAGCTTTTATGCTTACCGCGGCTTTTATTCTGGTGCGCGACAACACCGGCATGATACTCTGGGCTTATCTTCTGGCGACGGTCGGTTTGTACTGCGGCAGATGGTTTAAAGAGTTAACTGCGGTTTGCAGTGCAATCGCGGCATGCTTTGTCATAATATATTCTAACCAGAGCGTTGTTCATAGCATAATTTCAATCGCAATTTTCTTGTCGGTCATACCCATTCCGTTTTACTTTTCCTGGAAAAACAAAAGCGAGAAGGAACACATGTCTTTGACTAATAAGAAACTGAGAGAGAAATATACCGGCCTGCTTGCGGAAAGCGTCAACTCGGCTCAGGAAAGACAGAAGTATGAAGAATCCATAGAACGCATAATGCAGCTGTATATTATAGGAAGGGATCTGTCAAAAAGCGTTTTTATGGAAGATTATACGGACACTGTTATAAGAGCGCTGTTAAACAGAACCGGAGTTGAGAGCGTAAATATTTTTGAGCGCGCAAAGAACGAGTGGGTACCTCTGGCCTGTTCTAAAAATTACCAGAAAAACGACTGGGCCATATATATGAAATTCAGCACCGAGCTGGATAAGGCTCGCGGCTACTCTATTGTGGCCAATCCTTCTTTCTCCTCAAGGGATACAAAAACCGTTTACTGGCCTTTAAAAAGCGAAAACGAACTCATCGGCTGCGTGATGCTGGTTGTAGAGAACGCTTATTCGCAGCGGTATGTGGAAGAAGGCGCTATTTTCGGCTCGCAGCTTTCGCTTGGCGCCAAAAGGGTAAAACTTTTCCAGGAAATAAGCGAGATGTCAAGAAACGACGGGCTTACGGGATTGTATCTCAAAAGATATTTTATGGAAAGGCTGCAGGCGGAAATACTGAGAGAAAAAAGATATTCCGGCGGATTTTATCTTCTGATGCTTGACATAGACTTCTTTAAAAATGTTAACGACAAATACGGGCACCTGACAGGGGATAAAGTTCTTTGCGCCATAGCAAAAATAATCGCAGACTGTTCAAGACCCGGAGATTTGGTAGGCAGGTACGGCGGCGAGGAATTCATAGTATTTATGCCTATGGCGACAAAGTATGAGGCTCTCTCTGTTGCCCAGGATATAAACAAGGCTGTAGAAAATAAAAAATATTCGGACGAGGCTGGAAACAGTTTTGGCGTTACGATAAGCATAGGCCTGAGCAATTTTCCGGGAGACGCGTCCACTCTCGAACAGATAGTCAATACCGCAGATAAAGCCCTTTATCAAGCCAAACAGAGCGGAAGAAATAAAGTGGTTTTGTACGACAAAACGACAGATTGAAGATGTTGAATGTCGGCTTCACCGAAAACTCATCATTTTCACTCTTAACTCTCACCTCATATTAAGTCTAACAGGCTTTTACCCATGTATAGGAGACTATAAATGAAAGAATTCACTAATCTTTATAAGTTATCGAAAACTTTAAGGTTTGAATTAAAGCCTATAGGAAAAACGTTAGAGAATATCGAAAAGTCGGGTATTTTAGAACAAGACAAACAAAGAGCCAAAGATTACAAAAAAGTAAAAAAACTCATAGACGAGTACCATAAACACTTTATTGAAGAATCATTAAAAAATATTAAATTGGATGATTATTCCTTGGAAGAGTATTGCAAGTTATATACAACCAGAGAAAAAGACGACAATCAAAAGAAATCTTTTAAAACTGTCGGGGATAGATTAAGAAAGCAAATTGTTAAACAGTTCAAAGATAGCAAATCGGAAAAGTTGTTTAGCAAAGAACTTATAGAAGAAGAGTTGCCTAAATTTTTTGAGGGTGAGGAGGATAATAAAGAGTTAATCCGTAAATTCGATAAGTTTACAACGTATTTTACGGGCTTTTATGAAAATAGAGAAAATATGTATTCCGATGAAGAAAAATCAACGGCAATAGCATACCGTCTTATAAATGAAAACCTGCCTAAATTTATCAATAATTTATACGTATTTGAAAAAATTTTTAATAGCGAGGTTGCCAAACACCTTCAGACGCTATATAAAGATATTGAAGAATATCTGAATGTTGATAATATTGCTGATATATTTCAACTTAATTATTACAGTAATATACTTACCCAGACGCAAATAGACGTGTATAATTTAATCATCGGCGGCAAAACATTAGAAGACGGAACAAAAATAAAAGGGTTAAACGAATATATCAATCTATACAATCAACAACAATCGGAAAAATCGAAAAAACTTCCTAAATTTGTTGTTCTGTTTAAGCAAATTCTCAGCGATAGAGTCAGTTCTTCTTGGCTTCCGGAAAAGTTTGAAAATGACAATGAAATGTTACAAGGCCTCAGAGAGGCCTACAGTAAAATGGAAGAAAGTATTTTAAACCTCAGAGAGTTATTAAGAAATATAAATGATTTTGATCTATCAAAAATATATTTATGTAACGATATTAGTTTAACTGATATATCTCAAAAACTTTTTGGAGACTACTCTAAAATTATAAATGCCGTAAAAGATGAAATAAAAGAAAAAAATCCACTAAAGAAAAATGAAAATCAAGAAAATTATGATGAACGAATAAATAAACTTTTTAAAGACAATAACAGCTTTTCAATAAAAGACATAAATGATTATGTAAAAGAAAAATCACTTGCCGACTATTTTATAAATCTTGGTAGAAATGACGAACAAGAAGATTTGTTCATGCAAATAGAAAAAAAGTATTCCGTTGTTGAAGTATTGCTCAATACTCCGTATCCCAGCGAAAAATCGCTTATTCAAGATAAAAAATCTATTGAATTCATAAAAGAATTTTTAGACAGCATAAAAAATTTGCAACACTTTGTTAAGCCCATTCTTTTAAACGGCGATGAGGCAGATATAGACACGGGATTTTATAGCGAATTTGAAAAATCATGGGCTGAACTTGACAAAATAACGTCCTTGTATAATAAAGTTCGCAATTATGTTACGCAAAAGCCTTATTCCATTGAAAAAATAAAATTGAATTTTGAAAATTCTACTTTGCTTGCAGGTTGGGATTTGAATAAAGAAAAAGATAACACAAGTATTATATTACGTAAAGCAGGGATCTATTACCTTGCTATTATGGATATAGATAACCGCAAGGTTTTTGAAACTGCTGAAGCCGACGGAATCGGCTGTGAGAAGATGGAATATAAACTTTTGCCCGGCGCGAATAAAATGTTGCCGAAAGTTTTCTTTTCAGACAGCAGAATTAAAGAATTTAACCCGAGTGAAAAATTACTTGAAAATTATAATAAAGAAACACATAAAAAAGGAGATAATTTTAATATAGCGGATTGTCATGCTTTGATAGATTTTTTTAAAGTTTCTATAAATAAACATGATGAATGGAAAAACTTTAATTTCAAATTTTCCGACACTAAAACATACCAGGATTTGAGCGGTTTTTATCGCGAAGTTGAGCAACAAGGATATAAGATTACGTTTAGAAACATTTCAGAAGCTTATATAAATAAATTGGTAGAAGAAGGGAAAATTTATCTTTTCCAAATTTACAATAAAGATTTTTCGGAATTCAGCAAAGGCACGCCGAATATGCATACGCTTTACTGGAAAGCTTTGTTTGACGAAAATAATCTTAATGATGTTGTTTATAAATTAAACGGCCAAGCTGAGATATTTTTCAGAAAACAAAGCATAAAAAATGAAAATAAAATTATACATAAAGCGAATGAGGCGATTGATAATAAAAATAAAGATAATGCAAAAAAACAAAGCATATTTAATTACGACATAATAAAGGATAAACGTTACACTATTGATAAATTTCAGTTTCATGTGCCGATAACAATGAATTTTAAAGCGATCGGCAATGAGCGAATTAATGAAACCGTAAATAAGTTTATCAAGGATAACGGTATAGGTCATATAATAGGCATTGACAGAGGCGAAAGGCATTTGTTGTATTTAAGTTTAATAGATATAAATGGTAATATCGTTCAGCAATTTTCACTTAATGAAATTATCAATGAGTATAACGGAAATTCATATAAAACAAATTATCACGACTTATTAGAAAAAAGAGAAAGCGAACGCGATAAATCCAGAAAGAGTTGGCAAACTATTGAAACAATTAAGGAATTAAAAGACGGTTATATCAGCCAAGTTATTCATAAAATTACGCAACTGATGATAGAATACAGCGCCATTGTAGTATTAGAGGATTTAAATTTCGGTTTTAAAACTTCCCGCCAAAAAGTTGAAAAACAAGTTTATCAAAAGTTTGAAAAAATGTTGATAGACAAACTCAATTATTTGGTTGATAAGAAAAAAAATAAAAATGAACTGGGCGGATTGTTAAATGCGTACCAATTAACAAATAAATTTGAAAGTTTTCAAAAAATAGGCAAACAAAATGGATTTTTATTTTATATTCCCGCTTGGAATACCAGTAAAATGGATCCCGTTACCGGATTTGTAAATTTATTTGACACCCGCTATACAAGCATTGAAAAATCAAAAGAATTTTTTGAAAAATTTGAAGACATAAAATTCAATGCAGATAAGAATTACTTTGAGTTTTTTGTTGACGACTATACAAAATTTACCCCTAAAGCTGAAGAAACGCGCCCCAATTGGACTATTTGTACAAACGGCGAAAGAATAGAAACTTTTAGAAATAAAGACAAAAACAATAAATGGGACAGCAAGGAGATAGTTTTGGCTGATAGCTTTATCGATTTGTTTAAAAAATATGGAATTAATTATAAATCAGAACTTAAACAACAAATTATCAATCAAAATGAAAAAACATTTTTTGAAGAGCTGTTGTATTTATTTAGATTAACTTTACAAATGCGCAATAGTATCACAGGTAAAGAAACAGATTACTTAATATCTCCTGTTGCAGATAAAACCGGCAATTTTTTCGACAGCAGAAATAACAAAACCAATTTGCCAACCAATGCGGACGCTAATGGCGCGTACAATATAGCCCGCAAAGGTCTTTGGGTTATTGAACAAATCAAAAAAGCTGCAAATTTAAAAAAAGTAAATCTTGCAATTTCAAACAAAGAATGGCTGCAATTTACACAAAATAAATAAAAAGATTTCAGGATTACTTTTTGGGGAGAACACATGGAAGAATTTAAAAATCTTTATCAGTTGTCAAAAACATTACGATTTGGATTAACCCTGAAAGATAAAAAAAGAAAAGACGGATATACAAAAGAAATTTATGGAAGTCACAATCAACTAAAAGACTTAGTCAGGTTTACTGAGAAAAGAATAGAAGAAGAAATAACAACTGTTGGCATAAATTATACAGCGGAGCTGTTAGCTGAAAAAATTCGCAAATGTTTGAATAATATGCAAAGTTTCATTTCTCAATGGAATAAAATTTACTATCGCAAAGATCAAGTAGCAGTGGATAAAGATTTTTATAAAAAATTGTCAAAAAAAAATTGGATTCAAAGATTTTTGGTATGTAAAGAAAAAAATAAAAGATGAAATAAAAAGAATAAAACAACCTCAAGCGCGAATAATTAAACTTTCCGCGTTAGATGAAGAAGACGAGTATAATAGGACACGAAAAGATTATATTATTGATTTTTGGCGTGAAAATATCCAAAACGCATTTAATAAATACAAAGAGGTTGAAAGAGTTTTAGAAGAATTTGATTTTGCAATAAAAGCAAACAGAGCTGACAAATCTCCAGATGAAGTTGAGATGCGTAAGATGTTTTTGTCTCTTGCGAATATTGTCTGCGAAGTCTTGGTACCTTTATGCAACGGCTCAATTTGCTTTCCTGATATTGAAAAGATGTCAGATAAAGATGAGAACAAGTATCTTCGCGAGTTTGCGGTTGATTATAAAACAAAAATCGATTTATTTGATTCTATCTCAGAATTGCGAAAATATTTTGAAGAAAACGGCGGGAATGTTCCTTTTTGCCGGGCAACGCTTAATCCTAAAACAAAAATAAAAAATCCAAGTTCAACGGATAATAGCATTGAAGCTGAAATTGAGAAGATTGGGATGGAAAAATATTTGCAAACAACAGATGAAATAATTACTGCTATTAATAAAATAAAACAAATGCAGGATTCCAAACTGCCGCTTATTAAGCGGGCACTTCTATTTAAATATAAAACTATTCCGGCGGTTGTTCAGTTTGATTTGGCAAAAAGTATCGGCAAAAAATTAAACAAAGAAGAACAAGAATTAAGAACTATTATTCGTACTATCGGACAAACTGCAAGCCCTGCAAAAGATTATGCAGATTTGCAACATAAAAAAGAGTTCAATATCAATCAATATCCGTTAAAGCCTGCTTTTGATTATGCCTGGGAATCACTCGCAAAAGCGGAATATCATAATGATATTGAATTTCCAAATCAAATTTGTAAACAATTTCTAAAAGATATTTTTAATGTTGATACTGAAACAGATAGTTATTTCAAACTTTATGCGCAATTTTTATATTTGCGGGAGCTTCTAGCAACATTAGAACATAGCCAACCTACAAATCCTGAGAAAATTGTGAAGATTATAGAGGAGTTATTGGAAAAAATAAATGCGTGGAAAGAAATTGATGATAAAAATAGCGAAAAGTACAAAACTGCCATTAGCAATTGGTTAAAAACATTCAATAAAGAAGATAATAATTTTAAAAATGCAAAACAAAAAATCGGTTTATTTCGCGGCGGATTAAAGAAGAAAGCCGGAGACAAAAGCAGATGGGAATATTTGAGAAAACCTGATGAAAAAGAAGCTCCAAAATTAACTGCATATAACGCATTAACGCAAATATATAAAGATATTGCAACGAACTTAGGCAGAAATCTTGCAGATATGCGAGATAAAATTACTAACGAGTCAGAACTTAATAAAATTTCTCATTATGCAGCAATTATAGAGGATAAGAACGGCGATAAATATGTTCTTTTGAAAAAATCAGACAAAGATGAAGAATTCGCTTTGCCATGTGAAAAAGACGCAGAATATAAGACATACATCGTTAATTCAATAACTTCTTCTGCGATTGCTAAAATGATTCGTAAAAAGAGAGCTGCTGATCTAGCTAAAAATATTAGGCTAAAAAGCGAAGAACTGAATGATGAACAAAAAGAGGCTAAAAACTTAAAAGACTGGATTGAATTGATAAAAAAACAGCAGTATGATTTCGAATTTAATTTAAATTTGAATAATAAAAATTTTGAGCAAATAAAAAAAGAAATTGATGCAAAATGTTATCAATTACAAAAGGGTAATATTTCAAAACAAACTCTTGAAAAATTGATTAATGAGCAAAAAGAATGGCTGCTTCTTCCTATCATCAATCAAGATTTAGCAAAAAGAGATAAATCGACTACAAATCAATTTTCTAAAGATTGGCAAAAAATTTTTTCCGATAAAAGGTGTGGATACAGATTAACACCAGAGTTTAGAATCTCTTATCGCAAGCCAACACCTAATTACCCTCAATCTCAGATAGGGGATAAACGATATTCCCGTTTTCAGATGATAGCACATTTTCTTTGCGATTATATTCCGCAAGGTAATCTAGAATATAAATCAACGCGCCAACAAATAGAAATTTTTAAAGATTATGAGAAGCAGGAAGAATCAGTAAGAAATTTTACTTATAAGATATATGCTAATAATGATTATTTAATATTTGGCATTGACCGCGGACTAAAGCAACTGGCTACACTTTGTGTCTTAAACAAAGAAGGGAAAATATATGGTGGTTTTGATATTTACACACGTAGCTTTAATAAAGATAAGAAACAATGGGAGCATTCTTTAAGTGAAAAGCGTAATATTTTAGATTTATCTGATCTTCGCGTAGAAAAAACGATTACAGGAGAAAAAGTATTGGTTGATTTAAACAGTATAAAAGTGAAAGGTAATCAAGATAACCAGCAGAAAATAAAGCTTAAAGAATTAGCATATATAAGAAAATTGCAGTTTAAAATGCAAACGGAACATGGAACAGTAATAAACTTTATTAATAAATATAGAACACCTGAAGAAATCCAGAAAAATATTCATGAGTTGATAACTCCTTACAAAGAGGGTGAACATTACGCCGATTTGCCTACTGAAAAAATTTGTAATATGCTGCAAAAATTCAAAGAGTTTTCAGATAAAAATGATGGAAAATCAAAGAGAGAGCTTATAGAGCTTGATTCTGCCGGCGAACTCAAAAATGGTATAGTTGCTAATATGGTAGGTGTAGTAGCATATTTGTTAGAAAAGTATAAATATAATGTTTATATTTCTTTGGAAGATTTAACAAGAGCATATAGGCGTCAAACTGATGGTTTGGACGGCAGGGAATTGTTTAGTTCAAATGATGATAAATCTGTAGATTTTAAAGATCAGGAAAATACTGCTTTGGCAGGCCTTGGCACTTATCATTTTTTTGAAATACAATTACTGAGAAAACTATTTCGCATACAGCAAGAAGATGGAAATATTCTGCATTTAGTTCCGGCATTCCGTAGTGTGGACGATTATGAGAAGATTATTCGAAGAGACAAAAAAATAGATGGCAACGAATATGTGGATTATCCGTTTGGAATTGTGCGTTTTGTTGACCCTAAAAATACTTCTAAAAGATGTCCGCTTTGTAGCAGTATAAATATAAATAGACACAAAAATATTATAAAGTGCCAACAAAAAGCTTGTGGCTTTAAAACTCCATGGGATAAAACGAACGATAAAAATATTCAATATATTCAAAATGGCGATGAAAATGGAGCGTATCACATAGCAAAAAAGACATTGGATAATTTAAATAATAAAAAATAACAATGGAAACTTATATTCAGATTTCAACGTTGAATGATTTTATCTTTTGTCCGCGGTCAATTTATTTTCACGGACTTTATACTTCTAAATCCGAATATCTATATGAAGGGGAGTATCAGTTTAAAGGAACAGCGGCTCATAGCGCTATTGACGAGCAAAGATACAGTACTAGAAAAAGCGTAATTCAAGGCTTAGCCGTATACAGCGAAAAATATAATCTTTGCGGTAATATCGATATGTTTTTTGAAGATACGGGGACCCTGCGCGAAAGAAAAAAGAAAATAGTTCAAATTTATGACGGATATATTTTGCAGATTTATGCTCAATATTACTGTCTTATAGAAATGGGATATAAAGTTAATAAATTAGAATTGTACAGTTTAGATACAAATAAAATTTTCCAAATTCCAAAACCGGAAGAAGATGATTCAATGCGTGAAAAATTTGAAAGAATTATTAAAGAAATGAATTCCTATGATCTGAACGCGCCTTTTCAACCTAATATAAAAAAATGCGAAAAATGCATATATTCTTCTTTGTGTGATAAGGCATAAAATGCTTACATATCCGGATTTTGAACAAAAACAAATATTGTTTGCCCTATTAAGCTATGGAGAAAAAATTAGCTTTAAGAATGACAACATTATAATTACCGATTGCGAAGATAAAATTAAACATCAATCGACTTGTTATAAACTTTTTATATTATTTGTTATCGGGCATATAACAATCACAAGCGGTATTTTGCAACGGGCTGAGAAATTCGGGTTTACAATTATATTGTTAAATCATTATTTTAAATTTATAGGAATTTGGTCTTCAAAAACCGAAGGAAATGTTTTACTTAGAAAAAAACAATATGACTATTCCGGGCTTAATATAGCTATACACATAGTTATTAATAAAATCCAAAATCAAATATCCGCATTGCAAACAATAAGAAAAAGAGAAGATGAAGTAAATGAATCCATAGAATTCTTAAAAAAACAACTTAATGAGTTAATAAATATTCAAAACTTAGATTTACAAAGTTTGCTTGGCTTTGAGGGAGTTTGTTCCCGTATATATTTTAAAAGTTTATACTCAAATATTAAATGGATTGGACGTAAGCCTAGAATAAAAATGGATTCTGTCAATTCTCTTCTTGATATCGGATACACCATGTTATTTAATGTAGTTGATGCAATTCTTAATAGTTATGGATTTGATGTTTATCAAGGCGTATATCACACAAATTTTTATCAGAGGAAATCTTTAACCTGTGATTTGGTAGAGCCGTTTAGACCGATTATTGATATGCAAATAAGAAAAGCCTATAACTTACAAATGGTAAAGCTTGAAGATTTTTCCGTGATAGACAAACAATACAGATTATTTGGAAAAAAAGCAGAGCCGTATGTCTTGTATATTCTGGAAGGAATTATTAAGTATAAAAAACCTCTCTTCTTGTATTTGCAAAGTTATTATAGAGCTTTTATAAAAAATAAAGACATTGTCGATTATCCTATATTCCATTTCAAGGATTGAGATAAAAAAAAGTATCAAATTTTTACTACAGCAGATAAGGATTGAGTATATGCTAATAATTTCTTATGATATAGCAAATACAAAGTTGAGAACACGTTTTTCAAAATATCTTTCTAAATTTGGCTTTAGATTGCAATATTCTGTTTTCCAAATACAACATAGTGAAACGTTGCTTAAAAATATAACAATAAAAATAGAAAGCGATTTTGGCAGAAAATTCGAAGAAACAGACAGTGTTATAATATTTCATCTAAGCAAGCAATGCAAGAAATATACTTTTGGCTATGCAAAACACGATGATGAAGAGATTGTTTTTGTCAGTTGATAAGTTTTGTAATGCAAACCTGTGTCTTAATGTTGTTTTTGAGGTAAAAATGTTGATAAAAACCAATTATTTCATTCCTTTTCGGTACCTTTTGAGAGTGAAAATTGGATTTTTTTCATAGGTACCTGTCTAAAAGGTACCCAAAATTTCTACTATTGTAGATATACCACCATGAGCAACTAGTAATAGTCTAAAAGGTACCCAAAATTTCTACTATTGTAGATAGCGTACGATGCAGTCCAGCGTTTCGTCTAAAAGGTACCCAAAATTTCTACTATTGTAGATTTTGTTCTCTGCCGCGTTTAATTTAGTCTAAAAGGTACCCAAAATTTCTACTATTGTAGATATGTATAGTAATCATGTTGGTTATTGGTCTAAAAGGTACCCAAAATTTCTACTATTGTAGATCTGTTTGCTTTCGCCGAGGCCCATCTTGTCTAAAAGGTACCCAAAATTTCTACTATTGTAGATGGGAGCAGGAAATTATCGTATAATAGTCTAAAAGGTACCCAAAATTTCTACTATTGTAGATCTTATACTATATTTATAAGAAGTTAAGTCTAAAAGGTACCCAAAATTTCTACTATTGTAGATCTCTATCCCACCACCAATAATCATTTGGTCTAAAAGGTACCCAAAATTTCTACTATTGTAGATATTTATGTATTGTCGATGAAGTCCATGTCTAAAAGGTACCCAAAATTTCTACTATTGTAGATACATAACTCACGTTCATTTCTTATAGTCTAAAAGGTACCCAAAATTTCTACTATTGTAGATCCTTGCAATGCGGAGCTATAAATAACGTCTAAAAGGTACCCAAAATTTCTACTATTGTAGATAAGCGCCTACTCCGAATTTGATTGCGTCTAAAAGGTACCCAAAATTTCTACTATTGTAGATGGGATTCGTGGCACCCGTTGAAGTTGGTCTAAAAGGTACCCAAAATTTCTACTATTGTAGATTGTAGATGAATAAAATGACGCATAAAATGTCTAAAAGGTACCCAAAATTTCTACTATTGTAGATTCTATAAGATACTCGCACAACTCACGGTCTAAAAGGTACCCAAAATTTCTACTATTGTAGATCTTCGGTTTCATATAATCTCCTTTAGTCTAAAAGGTACCCAAAATTTCTACTATTGTAGATTTGCCAGATATTATCTCGCGCTGCGAGTCTAAAAGGTACCCAAAATTTCTACTATTGTAGATCCCTACGCTGTTTCTGCTGTTTCTGGTCTAAAAGGTACCCAAAATTTCTACTATTGTAGATGTCCACTCCATTGTTATTAATCCGGCGTCTAAAAGGTACCCAAAATTTCTACTATTGTAGATCGACTCCGCGATTCGACCTTATCCAGGTCTAAAAGGTACCCAAAATTTCTACTATTGTAGATATAATATTATCTACATATTCAAACCAGTCTAAAAGGTACCCAAAATTTCTACTATTGTAGATAATAATTCTCTATAAAAATATTAACCGTCTAAAAGGTACCCAAAATTTCTACTATTGTAGATACGTCTTCGCTAGCGCGCAATGCTATCCTGTCTAAAAGGTACCCAAAATTTCTACTATTGTAGATAAATAATTCTCTATAATACTATTAACCGTCTAAAAGGTACCCAAAATTTCTACTATTGTAGATAATAATTCTCTATAATAATATTAACGTCTAAAAGGTACCCAAAATTTCTACTATTGTAGATCTTCGGCTTCATATTAAACTCTTTTGTCTAAAAGGTACCCAAAATTTCTACTATTGTAGATAATCGTAAACCCGCGCGCCGAGCCGAGTCTAAAAGGTACCCAAAATTTCTACTATTGTAGATATAATCCCTATGATTATGCACACACGTCTAAAAGGTACCCAAAATTTCTACTATTGTAGATACGATTCAAGCCTAGCGTTTTTTTCAAAAGTCTAAAAGGTACCCAAAATTTCTACTATTGTAGATTTTTTTT
>Ga0123357_10004807_pt1 | contig 15992 bp, 13 predicted proteins | sample TergutEmb28metaG_FD_89873 | JGI IMG/M metagenome (GOLD analysis project Ga0123357, IMG submission 89873) | Embiratermes neotenicus P4 segment gut microbial communities from Petit-Saut dam, French Guiana - Emb289 P4 | ecosystem: Host-associated > Arthropoda: Insects > Digestive system > Gut ... | reverse complement strand
TAATAAATTATCTGAAAGAATATTTTGATGAAATCTTAAAAGATAAAAATAAATATATTGAAAGTTATATATTGGAATATTATAATAATCTCGATAAAAAAGATTCGGTTGTGAAAGAAAGCGAACGGATAGAAAAAGTTTTAAACGACGCCAAACTTAAAAAAGATAAATTTATCGAATTGTATGCTAACGATATAATCAACATGCAGGAATTAAAAGAAAAAACAGAAAATCTGGATAAAATAATAAAGGAAAATGAATCTAAACTTTATGAAATAAAAAAATATGTAAATAAAAACGACAATATTTATGAAATTGTAAAAACTTTGGTTTATAATATAGAAAGATTGTCTGATATAAGTCAATGGTCTAATTATACGATAAAAGAAATAATAGACAGAATAGAAATCAATGCGGATGGAAATGTTAAAATTGTTTTAAAAACTCAATAAAATAAACAGTGAGCTGTTATGGAATATATATTAATGCATAAAAATGTGCCGATAGCGGATTTAGAAATCGGCGATTTAATAGGAAAAATAAAAAGTGTAGCAGAAGTTTATAATATAAATCACGCTCCTGTCGGCACTATTGTTGACGGTAATCTTAACGCCGAAATGTTGGATGTCTGGTGGTGCAGCAGAGCTATTCCGTTAAGCCGAAAACGTTTGGATTTTTTGATGAGTTATTATAATGTCATATCTTCGTATATGCTTTCTGTTAAATCTTTTGGGCTCTCATTGTCAGATCAGTATTGGATTTGTCCTGTCAAATCCGATATTAATTGGGAATCTATTAATTTTTTTGACAACGATTTTTCAGATGATATAGGCAATATATTATTCGGAGCGCCTGCAGTGACAGGCACAAACCCAGTTTCTCCAGATAGCACCTCAGACGGTTGGCTGCCAAAAAAGTGGATTATCAGAGACGGCAAAAGATTGCTTATGAAAGGCGGAAGCGGGGAGTGGCAGCAGGAACCCATAAATGAAATTGTTGCTTCAATGATTGCGGATAAATTATGTATTGATCATGTTGATTATTCTATTATATGGGAAAATGATTTGCCATATAGTATGTGCGGAAATTTTACAAGCCGTGATACAGAATTAATAAGTGCAAATTTTATTATGCAATATAAGAATTTTTCAGACGGCACGTCCAGATATGAACATTATATAAATTGCTGCAAAAAATTGGGCGTCAAAGATATTGCATCTAAACTGAATGAAATGATTGTTTTAGATTTTATCATAAGTAATTTGGACAGGCATCTGGGAAATTTTGGTATAATAAGAAATGCGGACACACTGGAATGTATAAATACGGCTCCTTTATTTGACAATGGTTCGAGTATGTGGTATGATATCCGCACAAGCCGTATTAATAAGTGGTATGATGCAAGCAAAACGTTTAAACATACCAATTATGAACAATTAGAATTGGTAACTTCATTTGATTTTATCGATTTTAACAATTTATCATACATTCCCGATATATGTAATGATATATATAAAAGTTCATATTATATAAGCGATGAACGACGGGGATATATTTGTCAGGGGATTGAATTAAGGATTAAACAATTAAAAGAGTATATTAAAATGTGATTTTACCGGATAAAATAGCATACCTATTAAGGGGCTGCAATAGAAGTAGTTGATCCAATCTGCCTCGGCGTAAGAATTTTGGAAAAAGGCAATCCATGTAACTGTTGTTGTTCCGCAGACTCGATTCCTGAACACATTCACAATTGCGTAAGAGGTCAGATTGTCGAGGACGGCAATAAAGAACTTGTTGTGACGCTCGGTATTTTCGCGATTATAAGACTTGAACGCACAACTCAGATTGTGGTTCCTTACAGCGATTTCTGCATACCTGAAAAAGAATGTATTCCAATAGGCGAAGACGACCCGTGTAAACTCTTCAAGAAGATGAAGTTTCCTGTGAATGAATTCTTCCCGCCGGCGCTGAACAATTTAAACTCTGCGGACGATTTGTTAGAGAACAATCCCAGAACTTTTTTCAAGGCGGAGAATGACAAAAAACGGTAAAACCGGCTAAAAAATAAATATAAATCCACACATGCAAAAAGCTCTGCGTAAAAAACAGGGCTTTAATATTTATGCTTCGAATATATTGACAAGTTCGGATAATATGATATAATATGATTATACAAACAATAAAATAATAACAGGATAAATATATCATGATAAATTCAAAAGATTTTGAAAATGTAAATAAAATAATATTTTCTTCGCCGTTCGATAAAAATGACGCTAAATTAACAGGTAGGCGAATAAACATCAAAAATAAAGATTATATTCAGTTTGAGCATATTCAGAACAACCAAGCGTTCCACGAAAATATTACGGCAGAAAGTTTATATACTTTTTTCCGAGAAAAAATTTCAAATTATAAACAAGCGGATATATTTTTCAGCGATTTGCATTATATGGCTTTTAATAGGAACGGCGAAATCTCTTTTCATAAAACGAAAGATAAACAGGCAAATAAAAATCTGCCTGAACATGGAAATCATAACCGTCATAAAAATTATATAATCGACGAAGGGGATGACGTTCCTGTTTTGATTGAGCTGGGTATATTTACAAAAGAATTTAAAATCGTCAACAGTATGTATAACAAATTTAAGCAGATTAACAGATTTGCCGAACTTTTCCACGATATGTCCGGGAAGCTCGACGAGATATATAAAAAGTCCAGCCGGATTAATGTAATAGACTTCGGCTGCGGCAAATCTTATCTGACATTTATTTTGTATTATTATCTGATAAATATAAAAAAATTCCCCGTCGATTCAATAAGTATAATTGGGATTGATTTAAAATCGTCTGTTATAGAAAACTGCAATGCTCTTGCTAAAAAATACGGATACAAGAGCCTGTCTTTTGAAGTAGGGGATATAAACGGCTATAAGCCTAAATTTATGCCGAATGTTGTAGTCTCGCTTCACGGCTGCGATACTGCGACAGATTACGCTCTTTATAACGCCGTTATATGGCAAGCTGATATAATATTTGCAGCTCCGTGCTGTCAGCACGAGATAAACGCGCAGCTTAATATAAATTCTATGCGCAATATTTTAAAATATGGAATAATAAAGGAACGTTTTTCATCTCTGTTGACCGACTCAATAAGGTGTAATTTGTTGGAGATTCGAAATTATAAGACGGAACTTATAGAATTTGTCGATATTTCCCATTCGCCGAAAAATCTGTTGATCCGCGCTGTGAAAATAAATAACGTAAATGTAAATAATTCAAATAAAATTGAAATAAAAAAAGATCTTGACAATATTTTGAAAAATTTTAAAATAACCCAAACCCTTTATAATCTTTTAGAGCCCAATGAAATGCAATAGGGCAGGGGATGGGGAACGACGTAAAACGATTCCCCATCCTTTTGTTTTAAAGAATTATCTTTTCAATAAGCATCTCAGTATATTTTTTTTGTTCGCCTGAATCTACAGATGACATATATATATCGTCAATTAAAGAATTTAAATTTTTTATCTCTTTAAAATAGTCTGCGGCGGCATCTATAATTGATTTGTAGCATTTCTGTATGAATTTCAATCTCTGTTTGTGTTCTTTTTTTAGTTCGGGATTTATAAATCTTTCCATATTTATAAAACCGTATTTTTCGTCGTAAACTTTGTTTTCAATTTTGTTTTTAATTACAAATAAAGTTTTTGAGTCTTTACAATAAACTGCTTTTATTCTGTTTGGATTTAAAGTATCGGGGGATATGACTTTGGGTAAATTTGAAATACCCGGAGAATCCGCGAATTTTTCCAGAAGTTTTTTTGTGTAATAAAATCCGGAGAAATGATCGTTTGAAATATAAAATATTTTTTTTGCGTCGCTTTCAAATGTTTCCAATTCGTTAAATCCCGATTGAGAAATCGTATTTATCAATCGATACTCTTCAGGGTTTTTTGATTCTTTTGAGCCATGTAAAACATGTTCATATACGCACTTGTTTAAGACTCTGTCGATTGCAGAGTCTAATTTTTCTTCGTTTATATATCTTTTTAAAAGTCCCATAGTATATTCTACAAGTTCATTCGCAGCTTTTAAAAATTTATAAACTGAAGAATAGCAGTCTTCTTTTTTTTCTGTGAGGTCAAATACTTCTTTTTTATTTTTCTGCAATTTTGATTCGTCGCAGAAATCTCCCAAATTTATAATATTCTCGACAATTCCCGGATAATTCGAGTCGCTGATATACGGATTGGTTCCGTCGGCGACGGCCATTTTAAGCTCTTTTATTGTAATTCCGTCTAAATATTCAGGATTTGCCGGATTGCAGTAACATTCGACCGAATATTTTTTATCTGCGGCTTTCTGTGCGATTTCATTGATAATATAAGACTTATACGATTTTCCGTATCCTAAAATGCCTTTAATTATATATATTTTTTCAAGACTCTGCGGATTAAATATACTATTAAAATAATTTGTAAATCCGAAGCATGTGTTTGCTGAAGCAAAATAAAACTTTTTATTCAGATTAACTATATCTTTTTGTTTTGATTGTTTTGATTTTGATTGATTCGATTGGTTTGTTTTTTTAGTCAAGGTCTTTTCCTCCTAAAAAAAGGATATATAATCTTAAATATCTTAAAATATTTGATAAATTAATATAAAAATTCAAAATTATACTCAATATTATTTTATTCAAAAATTCAAATTTGTGTTAAAAATTTAAAGAAAAATCAAAACAAAAATTTTTTAAGCAAATTAAACGGAAAAATACTTTTTGAGAATATTAACAATTTTTTCGGACGCATGACCGTTGCCGTAAGGATTTACAGCTTTTGCCATTTTATTATATTCTTCCTTATTTTCCAATAATAAAACCGCTTCGTTATATATATTATTTTCGTCAACGCCGACAATTTTGACGGTGCCGGCTTCGACGGCTTCGGGACGTTCGGTTTCAGTTCTCAAAACCAAGACGGGTTTCCCTAACGCCGGGGCTTCTTCCTGAAGTCCGCCTGAATCTGTCATCACGAAATAGCATTTGTTCATCAGATTATGCGTGTCCTCAACGTCAATCGGGTCAATCAAATATATATTGTCTATACCGCCGAGAATTTCATGCGCAGGTTCAGACACTGCGGGATTCAGATGCACCGCGTATATTATTTGTATATTGTTTTTATATTCTTCGGCTAAACGCTTTATTGCTGTAAATATATTTTTCATAGGTTCGCCGAGATTTTCGCGGCGGTGAGCGGTCATAAAAATTGTCTTTTTAGATGATAGATCAATTTGTTGCAGATTCTTATCCTTGAATTTATAATTGTCTTTAACCATTAATTTAAGAGCATCTATAACTGTATTTTCTGTAATATAAATATTTTCTTTGATATTTTCTTTATATAAATTTTCGGCGTTTGATTTTGTCGGCGCAAAATAAAGACATGAAAGATTGTCAGTTAGAATTCTTATCGTTTCTTCGGGAAAAGGGGACAGCCTATCGCCCGAACGTAATCCTGCTTCGACGTGTCCGACGGGAATTTGATGAAAAAACGCAGTAAGCGCGGTGGCAAACGACGTAGTGTTATCTCCGTGCGCAAGTACAATGTCGGGTTTTTCTTTTTCTATGACAGAATCTAATCCGTCAAGCATTTTACTTGTCACACTTGACAATGTTTGCTTTGGTTGCATTACGTTTAAATCGTAATTGGGAATAATATTAAAGATTTGCAAAACTTGGTCGAGCATTTCACGGTGTTGACCTGTAACACATACGATATTGTCGAAAATATCGGGATATTTGGCGATTTCTAATACGAGCGGAGCCATCTTTATCGCGTCCGACCTTATTCCGAACACGCTCAGTATTTTTTTTCTTGACATAAATTTTATCCTCATTTTTTATATTTTTTTCATTATATTAACATAAAGAGTGATTTATTGCAATATAATTTTGTTAAATTAATAGAAAAATTACTTTAAAAAATATTAAAAACAGAGGAGAATATATTTATATGATAGTTCACGTTACAGTACACACATCTAAATTAAAAGAAACCTTGGAATTTTATCAATGGCTTTTAAACCTGCCGATTTCAAGAAAAATTAAAACGCCGGAAAACGAGATTATTTTTCTTGGTGAAAATGAGACAAAGTTTGAACTTATAGAAGATAATAAAGCCGAGAAAATTAATGCCAAAGGATTATCAATCGGATTTTCAGTATATAATCTTGAAGAAAAAATCGCTATGCTTGACAGTAAGCAAATAACGCACACTCAAATTTTATCGCCGTCGCCGAATACGAGATTTGTGTTCTTCAACGACTTGAACGGCTGTGAAATACAACTTTTTGAAGAAAAAAATAAATAATCTACATTAATCAGGAGAAATATTTATATGAGCGATAACAATGCAAATACCAAACCAACAACAAAACCCCTTAAAGCCGTGATTTTGGCGGCAGGGAGGGGAACACGCCTGCAATCAGAAGAAGCCCAAATTCCTAAGCATATGCGGGAAGTAATGGGAAAACCAGTATTGCATTATGTTTTACAGTCTGTTAATTTTATAGAAGATAAAAAAGATATAATAATAGTAGTCGGATATATGAAAGAAATGATAACGAAAGCGTTTCCGGAATATTCTTTCGTAGAGCAGAATTTAGAAAAAGATTATGGCACCGGAGCGGCTGTAAGATGCACGGAAGAAGCGGTTGGAAATTTTTCTGGAGATATTTGTGTGCTTTTAGGCGATGCGCCGCTTATAACACAGGAAACCTTATTAAATATGCGGTATGAACATCTTTTAAATCAAAATGATTGCACAATTTTGTCCTGTGAAATAAACGAAGTTTTGGGACTTGGAAGAATTGTTCGCGATAGAGGTGGACATTTTTATGAAATTGTCGAGAATAAAGACGCTACCGAAGAACAAAAGCAGATTAAAGAATATAATGCAAGCGTTATGCTTTTTGATTCAAAAAAACTTTTCGAGCAGCTTAAAAATTTGAAAAATGATAATAAGAAAAGAGAGTACTATTTAACAGACGTGCCAAAATTATTTCTCGCCAACAATTATAAAGTCGGTGTTTATAAGTCTAAAAATGAAGCTGAAATTTACGGTGCGGACTCAATAGAGGACTTAAATCGTATCGAAAATATCCTGAAACGCAATTCTGCAAAATATAAATTTTGCAGAATTTAGAGTAGGTGAAAATTGTCAGTTTCAAATAATAATATTTTTTTCTTTTTTTGAAATAATAAAACTGTAAAACTATAATTTTAATAATAAAAAAGGAAGAAGTAAAAAATAAAGGAGAAAAAATATTATGTCACATTCAATGATGAATTTCACAAAAGGCATTATAACCGGGGTCGTCGTTGGGACAACTGTCGGAATGGTTATGCATAGCATGTCCAAACCTTCAAATCCGTTCGCGCAGTTGACAGGTAAAAAAAACGCCGGAAGAATGATTAGAAATATAGGAACTATCGTAAGTCATGTAACCGGCATGATGAGATAATTTTTAAGAAATAAAATAGAAGTGAAATAAACTTGTTAAAAAATCGAAAAATTTTTCTATCAAGTTTATTTTTTTATGGCAAAAACAATTTATAAAAATTTTTTACCTTGACTATTTATAAAATTTATAGTATAATAATTTAGCGTGCAGTTTGCAAATAATAAACAGCGGCTGTTGCAAACGGCAAAAAGTATTTGTTTTTATTAAGATGATAAAGCTGGTGATTTTAATTGTGAAAAGAAACAAAAAAAATGCGAACAAAAATTCGGCAGGCGAATCCCCTGCCCCGCAGGAAAATAATGACAATATAGTAAAAAAAATATGGTATTTCGCTAAATTTTCTGACAATATACTGAATGTATTGAAATCGAAAAATATCGTGGCAGACGATATTCTTCTGACATTTAAATCCGGTATAAGCACGAATAATGTTTTCTGCGACGTTTACATATGTGCAGACAAAAATAATTTATACATACTGTCCGGAGTTAATGCCGTAAAAGAAATAAAAAGAAAAAATATCAGAAAAAGGGATTTAAACGTTGAATTTACAGAAATCGACTTCAGAGAATTTGCCCTGTCGGATTTATCTGACTTCAAGGTCGAAGAAAATATTTCATACGGACGGTATGTCGCTAAAATAAAAAATACTTACGTAACTCTATTCAACTATACGTTTTCCGACAGATTATTTATAAACGATTTCGACAAATATTTAAAACTAGTTAAGGAAAAAGGCGTTTTCGAGCTTGACGAGCAGGACAGAAACAATTCTGAATTTATCAAACGCGACGAAAGAATATGTCCCAAATGTGGCAATTATTATCCGACGCCGGAAAGAAAAATCTGTCCGAACTGCATGGATAAACGTAAGATTTTATCCAGACTGTGGGATTTTGCAAAAAATTTCAAAAAGAATCTGATTATTTTGTTTTCCGCCCTCGTAATCACTTCCCTGTTTGGCATAGTCACGGGTTATTTCAACGGGGTAGGATTATACGACAACGTTTTGAATTCGAACGGCTCAATGTACGGCAGAATCGGCTGGCTCGTGCTTATACTTGTAGCGATAGACGTAGTGACAAACGGGGTAAATATTATCTACGGACTTATGATGTGCAGAATCTCCGCTCTGCTTACATATGATTTGAAAAAAATAGTTCTGGAAGCCATACAGAGGCTGTCGATGAATTTTTTTACAGGCAGAGAAACCGGCGGATTAATGCAGCAGTTCAATAACGACACGCAGACTGTATATAATTTCTTGGTAAACGATATACACTTTTTTATTCTGAGCGCGTTTAAAATACTTCTCGCGACTGTAGTAATGCTGACTATAAGTCCGGCTCTTACGGGAATCGTATATATTACCGTGCCAATTTTCCTGATTTCTTTCAACAAAGTGAGGGAATACTGCAGGGAGTTGTGGTCTAAAATATTCTCTTACGGACGCGATATGGGCGGCACTTTGTCCGACGTATTGACCGGAGTGAGGGTTGTCAAAGTTTTCTCCAAAGAAAAAGAGGAAGTGACGCGTTTCGACAATAAGAGCGGCAGGCTCAGGGATATAACCAAAACGTCGGCTTCGGTTGAAAATTCATTCTTCCCAGCCGTTTGGTTTATATTGAGCTTAAGCGGCTTTTTGGCATGGCTTTTCGGCGGATATTTTATTATAAGACATTACGGCGGGCTGACTTACGGTTTATTTATGAGTTTTATGGTATATATAGGCTATCTGCTGGACCCGCTTGGATTTTTCGTGAGATTCTTCCAGAGGGCAAATTATACTATCAACGCAATTCAAAGATTATTTGAGATTATGGACGCTACGCCGGATGTCACTGAAGCTGAAAATCCCGTCAAAATAAACGACTTCAAAGGCGGTGTGGAATTTAAGAACATAGAATTCTCCTACGAAAAGAACAGAAAAATAATCGACGGCGTTTCGTTTGCGGTTGCTCCCGGACGAGCTCTCGGAATTGTGGGACATACAGGCGCGGGAAAAAGCACCCTTGCAAATCTTCTGACAAGATTATACGACGTGGCAAAAGGCGAGATATTAATCGACGGCGTAAATATTAAAAGCCTTTCATTCGATGATTTGCACAGCATGATTTCGATTGTATCACAAGAGACATACCTGTTCATGGGGTCAATCGCGGATAATATAAAATACGCCAAACAGGATGCGACACCGCAGGATATAATCAACGCTGCAAAAATAGCTTCGGCGCACGAGTTTATCATGAAACTGCCCGACGGTTACCAAACGCGTATCGGCAGAGGGCAAAAAGAACTCTCCGGTGGTGAAAAACAGAGAATATCTATTGCCAGAGCAGTTTTAAAAAATCCAAAGATTTTAATAATGGACGAGGCGACTGCGGCAATGGATACAGAGACGGAGCGGAATATCCAGCGTTCTCTATCGTATCTGACGCAGAACAGAACGACGATAATAATCGCGCACCGTTTATCGACATTAAGAGACGTTGACAGTCTGATTGTAATAGAAAACGGCAAGATGACCGAAAGCGGTACGCACGCGGAATTAATTGCGAAAAAAGGCGCGTATTTTAATTTATATAAAATGCAGGCGCAGGCGTTGAAGTCGATTGGAATAGAGGAGTAACGACAAAATATATAAACAGTATTTATATTATCGAAGGAGTGCGTTTTATGGCAATTATACAAGAGCATACAATAACATTAAGCAAAAATTTTGGTAACCAACATATAGAATTAATACCAATGACAGATTCGCATTTACCAATTTTATATGAATGGAATCAGCGTTCCGATGTTATATATTGGTCTGATACGGACGATGTGCTTGAACATACCCCAAGTTCTGTTGACGGTATTTATGGAAGCATTTCTGAAAAGGCATTTATGTTTATTATAACTTTAGATAAAAAATTGATTGGCGATTGCTGGCTTCAGGATATGAATTTAGACGAATTAACTGATAAGCACCCGGGAAAAAGCGTCAAGCGAATAGACGTTGGAATTAGCGAAAGTTCGTTTTGGAACAAAGGTATAGGCAGTTTCATTAATTCTATGTTATTGGAATTTGCTTTTATGCAGTATAATGTCGATTTAGTCTATGCTATAACAAACGATTTCAATTTACGGGCGCAAAAATGCCTGATAAAAAGTGGATTTGAATTTGACGAAACATTAGAACACGATGAAACATCTAAGGGAAAAGCAGAATTTTGTTATTTGATAAATAAAGAAACATATATGCGGAGGTATAAAAATGGCGATTTTATATGATGAAGCTATACAAATAGCTCAAAAGTTTGCAGAAGAATTAAACGAAAAATACAAAGATAATATAATCGCGGTTTTCGCTATCGGTTCATTGGGAAGCGATTACTACCGTCCCGGACAAAGCGATATTGATACATTTATTATCACTAAATATGACAGAAACGGAAGACAGGCAATCAGAAAAGATGTCAGGGATATTGCGGATAAATATGAACATGAATATGACGTTCCTAAAGGTTTTGGGGCTATCGTCGTAGCAGAAGAACAGTTATACCCGCCTTATATAAAAGACGAAGAACTTATTTTAGAGATACTTCGGTTAAAAACGCAATCTAAATTGATATACGGCACTTATGACTTTGAAAAAATACCTATGCCCGACAAACAAGCGATAATCGACGACGCTATTTCTTTTCAAGAATGGATTGATGGTAAACAGCGCGAAAAGAATATGGATGGCTCTATTAAGAAATTAAATGGCGTAGTTTTAGTAAATTCAACATTAATTGCATTGAAAAGATATTTACTTATAAAGCACGATATTATAGAATTCAATAAATTTAAAGTAGTCGAACTTTATCTTGAAAATGACCCTCCCATAATAAATGATGAGGTCTTTGAGTATATTAACTTACACTTACAAGATAAAATCGGCGACGTTGACGAAGAAAAATCGTTGAGAATGACTATGTGGCATGACGAATTATATAGAGTTGTAAATAATTTAGTGTTATACAACAAATAAAAACATAGTAAAGGATTGATATATATGGATAATTCAATCAACACCACTGAGCAAACTCAGTTGGATAATATTGTGGACGTGGTTTATTTAACTCCGGAAAATGCCGAATTTTCCGTATCTGAAAACAAGTTTTTACAGCTTAAGGCCAGAGTTAAAAATCCGGAAAAAACTTCGGCGGATAAAGATAAAAAAGACGAAACAATCAATAGCGAAAATGAACCGGAAGATTTTTTCTTCGAGCGGGTATTTTTACACAGAGCGTTCCCGTTTGACAACCCGTATGAGTATATCTCCGTCTTTGCAAGTTTCCCCAAAAAGGAAGAAGAAAATAAGCCGGAAGAATCCAAAGAGGGCGAAAAAAAGGTGGACTCCCCTGCCCCGCCCCGCGAAAATACAACTTCTCTCGGTGATTTAAAAGAAATTGGAATTATTACCAATGTATCGGATTTTGGAGAAATTCAAAACAAATATCTCAGAGAAGAATTAGACCGCAAATATTTTATACCGGTGATACAACAGATATATACGGTCAAAGAAAAATACGACTTTTCATATTGGGAAGTAAAAACAGATATTGGCAGGATAAAATTTACCGTTCATGACGCTTACAGACATTTATTGAAAATCACAGAAGACAGAATTATGGTGAACGACGTGAACGGCAACAGGTACGAGATAGTTAGTCTGGATAAATTGGACAGGCAAAGTTTCAGAAAAATAGAGTTGTTCCTGTAATATAATTCGCAGGGTCGCCCCCTACAGACAAAATCAATAAAGAAGGTGATTTAATTGGAAGATGTTACAAATAAATATAAAATCGTTGACGAAGAAATAAAAAAATTAAACGCAGGAAAAGTCGAGTATAAATTTGACTATAATATCAGCGCGGACAGCAGTTATGTTGACGGCTGCGTCGTGCTGACAGAAAAATTTATATTTACATATGACGAAAAATCCGGCGTAAAATATTATGATTTAGATAAAATAGATAAATTAAAATGCGTTATTCAAGTCGGGTGTGTATCTATAGACTTTAAATATGACGATAAACTCACTGAATTATGCCGCGCAAATATGAAGTATAAAAGCATGTTCCCTGACTTCGCGGCGCAGTTTGATTTATTTCTGCTTGAACGCAAAGAGGGGAAAAAGACAAGGCAAATCATCGACGGCAGCGAAAAAAGCGTATGCCCCAAGTGCGGCGGATATTTCGAGCCGGGCACAGAGTTCTGCGCGCAGTGCGCAAGCAAGTTCAAATCTTTCGGACGAATTGTAAAGCTGCTTGCCGTCCATAAAATGCCGATTATTATTACGATTATAATGTTTGCCGCGTCAAGTTTGGTATCTATCGCGACGCCGGTTTTACAAAGAAACCTCGTAGACAATTACATAGTCCCAGGCTCAAACGACCCCACTGTCGCGGCTGGCATAACTTTCGCCGACCTTCTATGGATTATACTGGCGATTGCGGGCTTGAATCTGATTATTCAAGGCATAGGCGCAGTCCGCAGTTTGATTTTAGCAAGAGTCAGCAGCAACCTGTCTTTTAATCTGCGTTCTATGCTTTTCAAAAAAATTCAGGATTCGTCAATCGGGAAAATTTCGAGGAGAACGTCGGGAGAATTAATGAACAGAGTTCAATGGGATACACAGAATTTAAACGACTATCTCATTTTCGATCTCCCCGACGTCATTCAGCAGGGATTCATGTTTATAGTTATCGGCGCAGTTATGTTCTATTACAACTGGATGCTTGCGTTTATCGTTTTAATTCCAATGCCGTTCTTCTTATTAATAAACTCCATAGCCATAAAAATTATGGACAGGTTTTTTGAGAAAGCGTGGGTTTTGCGTTCGCGCGCAAGTTCTATTCTCCATGACGTTCTTTCGGGGATAAGAGTGGTAAAATCCTACGGGACGGAAAAACAGGAAATAGAAAAATCAAGCAAAGCCATAAAACAGTTAGCCGAAATGGATATGAAATCCGAAAGAACATGGAATCTCTTTTCGCCTATAGCAAGTTTTGTAATGCGCGCTGGTTCATACTTTATGATATTATACATAGGCAATAGAATAATAGGCGGGACAATGACAAGGGGTCAGATGATGCAGTTTTCGTCGTATATGTCTATGCTGTACGGACCGCTTAACTGGATGGCATGGATGGGCAGATGGACGTCCTGGGTTTTAACTTCGGCTTCAAAGATTTTTGAGGTTATAGATGAAAAATTGGACGTTGTCAATCAAGCCAACGCCATAAAAAAAGACATACATGGATATATAGATATAAATAACATGTTTTTCGGATATAAAGATTACGAAATGGTGCTCAAAGATATAAATCTTACGGTTAAACCTGGCGAGATGATTGGAATAGTCGGCAAATCCGGCGTAGGCAAATCCACTCTTATAAACGTTCTGATGCGCCTCTACGACGTAAATGCGGGATATATAAACATCGACGGAATAAATATAAAAGATTACGATCAGAATAAACTGCGCTCTCAAATCGGCGCGGTGCTTCAGGAAACGTTTTTATTTTCCGGGACTATATATGAGAATATCGCTTACGCCAAAAAAGACGCCACAAAAACCGAGATTATAAGAGCGGCAAAATTATCCAACGCTCACCAGTTTATTATGAAACTCCCGGACGGATATAACACAAAAGTCGGAGAGCACGGTCACACCCTGTCAGGCGGCGAACGTCAGAGAATAGCGATAGCTCGCTCCGTCCTGCACGATCCGAAAATCCTGATATTGGACGAGGCGACTTCCGCTCTCGATACTGAAACAGAGGCTCTTGTTCAGGACGCTCTGCAGAAACTCACGAAAAACAGGACGACGTTTGCAATCGCGCACAGGTTATCGACTTTGAGAAACGCGACGAAACTTATAATCTTAGATAAAGGCACAATCGCCGAATACGGCACACACGAAGAACTTATGGCAAAAAAAGGCATATATTATTCTCTTGTCATGGCTCAGAGACAGATGTCTAAAATGGCGATTGCGAAGAATTAGAAAATTAACGGAGATTATATATTATGATAAACGAAAATACAAGTATGGCTTGGGATGAAAACGATATAGAAATATTTCTATCATATGGAAATGTTTTTGTACCGGACAGAGTTCGATTAAATCAAAGAATCTGTAGTTTGCTTCCAAATGCTTCTTCTCCAATAACAATTTTAGATATTTGTTGCGGAGATGGTTTGTTAAGTTACGAAATTGCTAAAAAATCGTCATTTTATGAAGTGTATTGTTATGATGCTACTCCTGCTATGCTGGAGAATGCTAAAAATCTTATGAAAAATTTGCCTAACAGGCTTCATTATGAGTTGTTTGAATTATTAGATTACGAATGTTACAATTTCCCTAAAAACTGTAATGCAGCGGTTTCATTATTTGCTATTCATCATTTAAGTGATGAAAGAAAAGAAAAATTTTTTGAATATATATATAATTTATTACCCGAAAACGGCATATTCGTAGTGGCTGACAATATTAATCCCATATGTCAGAAAGCGGAATTAGTGGCGGCGGAAGATTGGGATATAGCCGCATTTAAGCAGTCAATAGACTTTACAGGTTCGTTACATGCTTATCACAATTTTAAAGAATCAGGTTGGAACATATACAGTTATCAATATGAAGAAGATATTTGCGGCAAGCCCGCTTCTCTTTATAGCCAGCTAAAATGGCTGGATAATGCTGGATTTTCAAAGATTGATGTTTTATGGCTATACGCTGGTCATGCAATTTTTTATGGAATAAAATAAACGCAATTCTTTATACATTGATAAAATTCCTAAATAAAACCTTTCAAATCCCTATGTATTCACCTTTGTGTATCGCAAGACCGATATATTCTTCTCCGCCCCTGCGACCGTTGTACCATAAAAGCCAGCGGTCGCTATCTTTTTCATAAACAACAGTCGGCTTATAACATGCGTCGCCGTCCCATTTGCCCGGCTCCGGCGAAACTATCGGGTTTTCTTCAAAGCGTTTCCAGCGTGAAATCCCGTCGGGAGACCACGCGCCGCATATTCTCGCTGTGTCTATATCTTCGTACCCGATATAAAACATCAGATATCCGTTTTTATATCTAATTACCTGACAGCCGCCGATTCTGTTCTGCTCGCATATATTGTCCGCGTCTCTCGTGAATATCGGATTTGCCCTGTGTTTGCGCCAATTTACTCCGTCGGGACTTGTCGCGTAACATATCACATTCGGTTCGTAAGTTTCCCCTGCGGAATACCACATCTGATATATTTTCCGCTCTTCGTTCCACAAAACGCACGGATTCATCACAGACATGTTTTCCCACGGCTGTTCTGGGACAATAACCGGCTCGTCGCTGTGACGCCGCAAATTTATTCCCCCAGTATCATCAGTATCGGAATAGGCGCAGCCAATCCAGCTGTTTCCGTGAG
>Ga0123357_10004805_pt1 | contig 15994 bp, 7 predicted proteins | sample TergutEmb28metaG_FD_89873 | JGI IMG/M metagenome (GOLD analysis project Ga0123357, IMG submission 89873) | Embiratermes neotenicus P4 segment gut microbial communities from Petit-Saut dam, French Guiana - Emb289 P4 | ecosystem: Host-associated > Arthropoda: Insects > Digestive system > Gut ... | reverse complement strand
TGATGGCCTCCAGATGGCCGCTGGTCCCGTCAATACATCTATATTTTTAGGCTATTTCATTAATTTTGATCATAATCCCCATATAATGGTATCGTTAGAGGGCCTCCTATTAGACGGTTATACACATAATTATAATAAATATAATAACAGTCCCTATGCGGAATTTTACAAGTAAGAAAGTACAGAAGGCAACAAGATATAACAGGTAAAAACACTTTTTTTTTTCTCACCATCAGGCCATCTGGTTAACCCTTTAAAGACGAAGCGCAGACCGCTTTATTTAAAGGCCCAGTTCGTACCGCGCTGTGAGCACTTTTCATCTCGGTTATAAAAACCAATCAGTTTATGCTGTAAGTGGCACAAGTCGCTGTTTGTTCTCGGATAAATACAAAGCACATAAATACAGTGTGTGCAGAGCGTACAATTGTTGAATATTAAACTTGCTGGTGCATTACGTAACCAGTAGGCTTTTAAACGTTAACTAGAAGACCAATAGTGTACAAAAGGAACCTACACCATTCCCAACATAAACAATAACTTTAAACAACAGAAATCAAAGTGACATCTCCTCTCACGTAAAGTGAGCAATTTTAAACAGTGTAACGCATTAGCATAGTTATAATTGACGTCGAGAAAAACATTATAAAAGCAGAAAGCAGGAAACTTCCGTTGAACCCGTTCCAGTCTGTTGGCATCATCAAACGTAGAATTCAAGAAAACACAGGTGTTCCATAATTTAGATTTACCTGAGATACAATATAGCATAAACAACAAAGAAAAGTAAACGACAAGGTTAAAGTACCGAGACACGTAAACTTAATAATAATAATAATAATAATAATAATAAATCCGTAAAAATATCATGAAAGTAAGGTGACCACATTGTGGAAACAACAAGTGAAAACCGGCAGAACCATCCATAGCAATAAACTGGACACCACAATTCCTGATATGAAAAAGGAACATGTAAGTTACCAGACCGTGCAGTATCAGGAGACAGAAATGTGATCAAGACGGAAGCCGTAAAGAGTTCAAAATATAAAGACCTTACAGCAGAAATACCATGTATCTGGAATGTGAAAACAAAAGTAATGCCAGTAATAATGTGGACAGCTGAAACCTCCTGCAAATCATTCAGAAAATATCTGAGCAACATAGCAGGCAAGCACGACACAAAGGGATAACTTAAAAGAGCCATACTGGGCACTGCGCACATACTTCGATATATACTAATGCAACATGAAAGTTGGAAATTGGAAACAGCATTACATGCACCATAGTTGTAAACACAGCATAGCCCAAACATTTTGTACCGTACGAAAATGCTTGCAGCAGGTATACAATTGTAAATTGCCTGTATAAAGGTGGTGGTGGTGATGATGATGATGATGATAATAATAATAATAATATCTATGTATATATTTCTCTATTTATTTACGTCCTGACTCCACAGCGTAGTGGCCAATTACAGAGACAGTACACTGATGATGAATATTATGATGATGACGAGGATGATGTGGGTCGGATAGCTCAGTCGGTATAGCGACTGGCTACAGGCTGGACGGTCCGGGGATCGAATCCCAGTGGGGGCGAGATTTTCCGCACCTGTCCAGACCGTTCCTAGGGCCCACCCTGCATCCTGTACAATCGGTACCGGGTCTTGCCCGGGCGTAAAGAGCGGCCGGGGCGTAACGCTGACCACTCACCCCTTCTAATGCCGTGGTCAAGAAAGAGTAGAGCTATACCTCAACTCCCCCTATGGGCCGTACGGCCTGTACAGAGCCTCAGTGCCTGTACAAGGGTGCACTTTACTTTTTTTACGAGGATGATGATGATGGCAATGACGATAATAGAAAACAGAAGAATCATGACTGTTCTCCATATTAGAAAACAGAAGAATCAACCATACCTGTCTGGAGATATCTTCTCTTTGAATTTGATGCCAAAGAGTAGTTTTGGAACATCATAGCATGTTTCCAGCTTTCAGCAATAAAATGAGTCAAAAGACAGAGCGAAGTATGGAGAAACAAGACTATTCGATTATGTAGATCGGAATATTTGAAAAGTGATCGGAAAAGGTCTACTTCTATGTAAAACAACTGTATCATTAACTTCCAAAGTTTACAACACTAGACACGAATATGGGGAAACGTGTATTCGCCCCGCAGTCAGAATCTTCATCTTCACCAGAAATGTTGCTCTCGGCACACACCGCCCAATTAACTGCTGGCGGCACAGTGCATTCACATTTACTCGTCGGATGTCGTCCTTATTTTCCTACTTATAACACACAGACCGAACATACACCCTTTAAAGCCTAGTGGTTACTTTATGTACCACCAGGTGTAATATTTAAAAATTCTGTTTAGTCAACATATTGTATTTCTTTGTTTTATATGAATCCCAGAATAAACATGGATTATTTCGCCGTACAGCATTCACTTACTTGTTTTGATAACCGAGAAGGCGTGTGATTACTGCGCGGTACGACATTAATCTTTACATAAATTCCAGTTAATGCTGCGCTTTGAAGAGTCAGGTAGGTTCATGAAAACATGTCGTTTGGAAGGGGTCCAACAGTTCGGAAAAATATATATACTTTTATAAATAAATAAATATATACATATATACTGCCTGAGGCTTCTTCTCTGAAGCTTGAGCTAGAATGATCCTCCGTATCGCCCAAAATCACCTAGCGCAGTGGTTCCCAAGATGTGATCGGCGGGTCCCAAAGGATCCGCAACCATTTCCCAGGGGATCCGTGAGTACATCTCTAAGGGCTACTTTGAATTTTACTTATTTTTTTTATTAAAGAAATGATGTTTTTTACAGAGTTAAATTAAGGCCAAATAAAGCAATGCATTGTTACGTAAGCTAATGACATGTATCCGCAGCTATCTGAGTTCTGAAATATAAGTTTTTAATTTTGGATACCTATCAACCGGACACTGCATTGACGTGGGCAAGGATTTGTGGATGCATGATTATTTTTCGAAGGCAACAAGGGTCCGCGAGCAAAAAAAGCTTGGGAAACACTGACCTATCGGAAGACTTTACGGTGTCGTAGCTCAGAATATGAATCATTACCGGCGCAAAAACACGACTGTTGTATTTACTAGCATGTACACATACGTTATATATATAAAGTAAAGTGGTCCCGTTACAGGCCCGGTGTGGCCCATAGGGTGGGTAGAGGTATAGCTCTACTCTTCCATGACCGCGGCACTAGAAGGGAGTGAGTGGTCAGCAGCACGCCCCGGCCGCACTTTACCCCCGGGGAAAGTTTCGGTACCCATTGTAGAGGAGGCTGGATGGGCCCCAGGGCCTGTCTGGACAGGCGGAAAATCTCCTCCCCACCGGGATTCGATCACGGACCGTCCAGCCCGTAGTCAGTCGTTATACCGACTGAGCTACCCGGCCCACACACACATACACACACATATATATATATGCTACTAGCCTGTACATATATGCTCTATATATATATATATGCTACTAGCCTGTACATATATGCTCTATATATATATGCTACTAGCCTGTACATATATGCTCTATATATATGTGCTACTAGCCTGTACATATATGCTCTCTCTCTCTCTATATATATATATATATATATATATGCAGACACGTTATTAACCGCACTCTGCAGTCATCAATTAACTTTCCACTGTTCGCCACACCAGCATGTTTACATCACACTTTACAATACACACGCGTGCAAGGTGTCTGCGAACTGAAAACCCTGCCAAATGCTGCTCATCAGATACGAAACCGAACTATTTTTCCAGATACTTCATACATACAAGTAACATACACGTATATATTTGTGTACACACAGGCCTACACGTACGTTAAGTAAACGAAAAGTTGTCCCTGTGCTGTAATTAAGCATATACCCTGAAGTTATAGGCCTACGTTGGAATGGCACTATAGCTCCACGAATTCTTAACCTCCTCAGTACACAGAGGTAACCAGCGATTTCCACAGCGCCCTACGAGAAATATTCCCCCTGGTGCATTGTCCATGACCGATATGGATGCCCTGAGCGAAGAGAAATATTTCCTACGCCTTGCGGGAAAGACCGTTGTACTGGTCATCCAGTCCGTACCTTAATCACTTTACCGAGACGCTATCCCGGCTGCCATATGTATTACTACGCATTACACGTACGCCTAGCATATGATGTTAATACGAGTTTCTTGCCTTCACGGAGATTCACGATAGCTGGTGTATAACGACGTACCGAATGGTAAACAGTTACAGACGTTTCGGAAATGTCTGTAACCTGTAATCTTCTTGGACTCCTTTTTCCTAAAGATAAAGTCAACACGGTGTCCGAAAAGCGGCAACTATTGGCGTGCAGGTGACGTCATATACCAGAACACTTTAATCTTCATCAGCAATGCTGTGAGAACCTTAAATCTTGATGTTCATGAAACACTAGTATTTCATGGTAAGAGCTATTGTGGTCAGCATTAAAGAGAGTAGCGGCGATTCGTTTACATGGACATCAAATACGATCAGCCATGTACGGTATTCACACCTACTATTGGTACTCCCTTCTTCCTCTGATGCAGTTATACTTAGAAAAACGACATGTCAACTACGAGGTCAATAAACCTCACAGACTTCTACGTATAAATTTGCAGTCCACTTGAATTCAACGTCTCACAAGCAAAACAGTACAACAGAGAAACATTCTATGCTCGCGCGTTCATTTTGTCTCCAACACGTTCACATCACAAGCATACTTAAGCTTTCATGTTAGATGGTCGTCCATCCTGTCCAAGCAGTTCCAGGAACAGCCTAAGGAACAGAAATCTTAGCTGCTAAATGAAACAGTATGCATTCATCACTGTTACACGCACCATAAAATATGAAATATTTTATTACTGTCAACGATTCACATTTCGTGTCGGTCAGTTGTACAAAGTACCGACAGTCGATTACACATGAATTTACGTTGACCGTCGCTGCTGTAAACAAGCTGACAGTTGCTCACCACTGCAGCACTAGAAGCCTTTTGTGGAAGGTCTGTTACCGTGGACAAGAGGAGCACCTGACATTGCCCTCGAATTCAGTCCATATGCCCTAAGATCAAAATGTTTTAAAAACTCAGCAAACGAAACGCAACTCTGAGAATTTCCTAATGGGAGATTTCATGCTTCCTCCACGGGGTAGTAAAGGACTTTGCTCCTCTCGGACATTGGGCGGTGAACGTTGGTAGATTCTGATCGACTACCAACCTACGCCACGCAACGTCCCAGAAGAACGAAGGCCTTATTTCGTATAATGACACATTTTTCACCCAATCTACAAGCTAGAGGTTGTCCCTCATTCCTTCCATTGTATACTACACTTAACTAACCTTCACATTCCAAGTTGTCTGTGTTTTTCTTTCTTCATTACTGTCGTTCCTCCAGCGTTTGCCTTCTTATTAGTTTATGTTTCTTCCGTATGTTAGTGAGAACGGCTGTATACGTCTTCACGCAATTCGAATTCATTAGGATGTAGCAATAAAAGTATTCTCCCCCTGTGGTCAGTGAATAGGCGATACACCAAGATTAATACAGCATGTTGAAATCACGCATACACACTACAGTGTTTGACGCAGGCTATGGAGTAATCTACCGTCCAAAAATTAATAAGAAAATGGCAAGAGATTGTTAAAGATTACAGAAGCAACTGGCAACACATTATGAATGATTACATGATTACAGAAGCAACCTGGCCACAGATTATTAAAGATTACAGAAGCAACTGGACAGAGATTGTTAAAGATTGGCTACAGGGAATTTAAGATTGCAGAAACAACTGGCCAGAGATCATTCAACGTTACAGATATAACTGGAAACAGATTATTCAAAACTGCAGAACAACTGTCCAGAGAATTAAAGATAACAGAAACAACTGGCAATAGACTTACTACTACTACTACTACTACTACTGCTGCTGCAGCTACTACTACTACTACTACTACTACTATTAGTTCGTTGTAACAATAAATAAAAATTAGGACCATAGAGCAGGGGCTCACAAACTTTTTCCCTGGCGTATCGCAAAGTGAAATTTGACAATTTCATAGTGCTACCAATCAGTTTTTGTATTTAAATTTAAAAAAAACTGAAATGGTAAAGATTGGCTAACAGCGAGGAAGAGTTACATAAAGTTGCTAGCAACGTTGCTTATTAGCTAACTTATTTGGCTTGCGTTTTGCTGATTTTTTTTTTTAAATTTTGATCTTTATAGTTCGATTGTTAATTAAGGCCGCGTACCAGGGAACAATGGCTGTCACGGATACCACATTTTGCGGAATTAAACTGAAGGTTTTAAAAACTTAGGACATTACAAACGTTCAGACAGTTTCAGGATCACTGAACTTGACAAATATATCACCACGGCGTGTTACAGCGCAAAAAGTTCTTGTTTACACTTTCCTTCCCAGGCACCTACAAAGTCTGCAGAACCAATTTTTGGGTCCGTTACGGAAAGCGTAAACAAAAACAGATTACGTCATTCGGTCATCGGCGTAGCTCGAGCAAAACAGCCTTAATGTAGAACGACAGGAGTACATCAGAAGGACAACTGTGTTCAATGGTCTTCTTGTGCTTCCCTAAGCGATACAGTTATTCCGATTCTCATATTCCTGCAATGTAAGACACGGAAGGCTTTCTTTCCCTCTAACGCATGGGTTCGCACCCTTCTCGGCAGTATGGCTCTATTCTCTGCATTTGTGTGTCCGTATGATGGCACGCCATGTGGATGGCTGAGCATTTATCCAGTAACTCGCCGCACTGTCCGTCCTTCGTTTCTTTTATACTTCATAACTGCAATGCAGAATTGGGTGCACTTCACGAACGTAGAGTCTCTACCAAAAAGTGATGAGTAGGCTAAATTGAGTCACATTTCGTACATTCACTGGCTTGCGACGTAACGCAAGACAAAAACGAAGACCACTTATCTATCAAATTGTATAAAATCCATTGTTAAACGACAGCGTTTGACGGAGTAAGTAGCGATGATTTACGTGCCAATAGTGGAGCTTGAGAGGTGGTTCTGCAGCCATCTGGTAGGAATTATGCAAAACTTAAAAATAAAAATGTAAATAATAAAGGCAATTATTGATGTAAACCACACAGTATGACAAGTCAGCAGAACGTTTCACACTGTGTTCAAAACACAGCCCTACAAGGACAAAGTCAAAGGAAAAAGACTGGCTTACTATACATGTTCAATTGCACAAACATAATGCGCAAAGAATTACCATAGCATCAATAATATAGCCAACTAGATGCAACAATAATAATTTTACTAATAATTTCAATCAGGTCAACAGGTTTCGGGCGATAACTTCGCCCGAAACATGTTGAGCTGACTGAAATTATTAATAAAATTATTATTGTTGCATCTAGTTGGCTGTTCATATTATTGTATCAATGATGCACGGTCACACAAACATCAAATTTATCAGAGCATCATAACAGCTGTATACCGCACGTGGGCTTGGCTCGTGGTTCCGTCCCCCTGAGGACGGAGATGGTTATCAGAATTAAAGTCCTCTGTGACATTGCACCAAGTCGATTAGTAATGAGTTAACGACGTTTCGGAGGAAGCTGTTGCCTATATTTTCAAATTAAGCCAAAAACAGTGGACTGAAACATCGTGAACTTGTTACCAATAGACACGGCGTCACGTCACAAAAGGCTTTAATCTTCATCGACAATGCCGTGAAAACCACGAACGGCACAATCGGAATGTTTCTCAAAGGTTTGTCTTTTGTCTTGTTCAGTGGTGTAATGGTAGCTTTTGAATGAACTATTTCCAATTGAAGATCACTTTGTGTGTTTAGAAAATTCGCACGCTCAGAACTAATGCAAAGTCGTGACAAGGCATTATAATTCCGTGAAGGAAGGAAAGCGTTTTGAATGAAGTACATGGCAGACACAGTGCCTCATTCACATAGGAGACAAACAGGTACAGTACAGGCAGCTGCTGGGACAAACACAGGCACATGGGTGCGTCGTCTCGTTCCAAATGGAAGACACATTCCTGACCAGGCATAATCTCACAACCCACGATATTGGCACTAAATGACTACAACATATAGACCTCAGAACTAAGTAAAGCGCACATTGTAAATAAAGGCAAATCTTCATTTCCCACTACCTTTCTTTTTATGTGAATAAACGTTATTCAAACAAACATGTTACCATTACACAACCGTTCCTCTCACAGACTTAAGCTCTCAGCTAATTATAATGTCATTAAGAGCTAATCGAAGAACCGCATTTTAAATACCGTTATGAACTTTGTACACGACAGGGACTGTACACTACACATACTGTATGAGAACAAGACTACTTTACGATGACCAAGTAGCATATTTTTTAAATGCCGACGAAGGTACACAGAGGTCACGGCCACGACGGAGGCGAATGCTAGCGTACACAGCATGAGCCGTTAATCCCCGGCTCAACATTCCACCGAATCCAAAGGACAGGAATATAGGGATCTGAGAAAAAATGAAGCAAATTAAAATTTCCTTACGTCAGTAAATAAGAAGATGTATATCTACAGCTTCGTCCTTTTTTTTTAACTGTCGGGCAAAAAAATGCAGTCATTATTACCTGCGTTGGCTACTGAATACTGGATTTGGTTACATTATGTGTCAAAGCATTTCACACAGTACACTGCGGTCTAATCAGCGAAGTAGAAGAAAAAAACATCGATGCACGATCGACATATACAGTGCTCTAATGTTGCGGACGTTTGTTGTACCAGGAACTGCACATCATGGGAAGAGACGAAGCGAAGTTCAGTGACGAGCAATGCTGTGAACAGAACGGTAAAGAATTCCTCTATAAAGAGATCCTTCATGTCGAGAGCAAACGAACTTCTTTCAGCGTAGTGTGTAGTTCCAAAAAAATGTGCGTTACTACCGTTCGGTCCGCAATTAGTCATATAACGAAGTCTTCTCTCTATATAAATCCATCTGATTAAGGTCACATAACCACACCAGTTCAGACGGGCCCATGATCTGTCAAATGACAGGAGTATTTCAATACATATGCACTTAAAATGGGCTCAGGTATTAAACGTTTCTGATTACGTAATAATAATAATAATAATAATAATAACAATTCAATGCTTTTATTTTTTATAGTTGTACCGTGTACTTTGATATCTATAAAGTTCATACACAAACAGATGCACTCTTTATTAAACTCGACGAAGTTTTAAAATTTACATTAAAAATCACTTTGACTTGCTCTTATATTTATTTCAGTAATTAACCAACCTGATGCACAAAATGTTTGTTTTACAATAAGTTTATTTCGTGCCTCTAAATGTTTTGAGCACATGTGCTCGAAACATGTAGAGGCATGAAATAAACTTATTGTAAAACAAAAATTTTGTGCATCAAGTTGGTTAATCACTGAGATAAATATACTGAGATGCACTGTCAGAAAAACGTCAAAATTTGCACCTACATGTTTCGGTCTACGACCATCATCAGGGAGACTTCAATAGAGCCTAGCTAAAGTTATATTTAGGTTAAAATTTGGTAAAAAAAAAACTACGTCATATGTTATGCGGTAGTGTGGCAGCATGTCATAGGTGCGGTATGTGTACTGTTCGCTGTGTTGAGTCGCACTCAATACAGCGAACAGTACACATATCACACCTACGACATGCTGCCACACTACCGCATAACATATGACGTAGTTTTTTTTACCGAGTTTTAACCTAAATGTAACTTTAGCTAGGCTCTAGTGAAGGCTCCCTGATGATGGTCGTAGATCGAAACATATAGGAACAAGTCAAAGTGATTTTAATGCAAATTTTAAAACTTCGTCAATTTTAATAAAGTGTGCATTTGTTGGTGTATGAACTTTATTGTAATACATTATTACTGTGTACCCCAATACGATGGGGCAATATAGAACGAGCTGGTACAAGCCACACATAATTAAAAGTTATTTATTTACAATCCAGCATCCTTCAACTCATAGCCCATCATCAGGGATAATACTAATATCATGACAAGATTAACGACACCATCACATAAACAGCCAAAAAGAAAACTTTGTGTGCTTACGGTTTTTGTAACGTTATACCTGGCGATTGCTAGAGCCCAAATATATTGCATTGTAAATGAACAACTTTCGTCTATGTAGAATGTGTACCTGGTTGGTTATATATTGTCTCACGTAGTAATTATTTTTGGGAAGAAAGATATACTCAATAATTAGTAAATTCATGCTGACTGTGCCAAACAATCCCCATGTGCGTCACTACGAAGATGCAGTTTTTTACGCCTATTTATACGCTCATCACCCTACGTAAATGACTAACGTACAACAGTTATTTTCTCATTCTCACACACTTATTAACGTTTACAGCAAATCGGCCAACCCAAATAAGGAAAATATAATAGATGTACTATGTCCCTGGATATGGTTAAGGCACTGCGTCAAAACCCGGAAGGTCGATGGTTCGATTTCCGATGGGGTCACTGAAATTCCTTATTGCCTTAATCCCTCTGGCCGCACTATGGTCCTGGGGTCGACTCAGCCTCTAACTGAAATGAGAACTAGGAGCATCTCCTGGGGGTAAAGGCGGCCGGTGCTTAGGGCTGATAACCTTGCCTCCTTCTTGTGCTGACTGCCAACGTCCTGGAGCCCTCAGGGCCTGTGCAGACAGGTAAATGGATAGTTGAAGAATAAAAGACCAACTTGATGTCAATAGCTATTTTATTTCAATTCGTATGTGCTCAACATATTTCGGACATTAATATATTCATCATCAGGAGCTTGCGACTATTCTATTGAATTACCACATTGGTCGTATTGTTCTTGCTTCGATGTGTGTTGGAGTTTCGGTGTGGTATCCGTGTTGCAGGCTTCAGCCTGCAACACGGATACCATTCCAACCCAACCACACCGAAACTCCAACATACATCGAACCAAGAACAACACGACCAATGTGGTAATTCAATAGAATAGTCGCAAGCTCCTGATGATGGATATATTAGTGTCCGAAACATGTTGAGCACATAAGTGAAATAAAATAGCAAGTGACATCAAGTTGGTCTTTTATTCTTCAACTATCACAATGATGCACGGTTCAATAAACATAAGATGTAAATGGATAGTTTTACCGTCCCTGGACGCGGTGTAGTGACTGTACTGTTTTGATAACTTTACTTGACTTGCCCATTAGTGCAATAATAATCTTTCAATGTTGGGGTTCCGGTGCTGAACATCGCAGAGGAAGGCAAGAAAACGCAGAACGCTGCATTCGTTCACAGACCCGGGAAGACGACGTTCACCCGAGGCCGGGCAACGTTCAACGAATTACTGGTAATCAAAGCGTGTCAGTGTCAAAGAGAAACAACGCCGTTCGGTGGCAACCCTAACTTGGACTGTCTGTGCATCCAGATATAAACTTGGTTGATGACTTTACTTTGTTAATGGTGAACCAAGACATGATGTATTGTTACAGCTTCGTCAAACTCTCACTGCGCAACGCAACTAGTAGTAACAGACATTTAATTGTGGTCACCACACACATAGGGCTTAGATATGAATTTCAATTTTACTTTAAACCAAAACCGTTCTGCAGAAAGCGGTACACAAACAAATCCTACATTGCTAGCAAAATCAGATATTTCAACACCGCTGATACTAAAACACTATCCAGAGCCAGAGTAATCCACTTCCTATCTTCATCATACACTTCTTTAATATTTACCTCAGTGGTGTCATCCCATCTCATTCTACGTTTTAAAATCAGCCGTTTCCGACATATTTCCCCTCTTAAATATCATACGTCCTTCTTGTTTCCCCATCTTTACCATGCGCCAAGTCCATCCGAAGCTCCTACTTTTCACTTTCACGTCACCACCGTCAAGTGACGTATTAAGCACTAATTTTTTTCTTCCTCTTCATTGTCTGTCTCTTATTTAGCGATGTTGCCAGCGTCTGGACTTAGGCCTGTATAAGGTCGATGGTAGACAGGTAAATTTGATCCTGTTCCCGCCATGAAGGCACACAGGGGGAGTAAAGGTATAGCTCCACTCATTCTTAACCTAAGCAGTAGATGGACATTAGTGGTCAACATCACGCCGGGCTGCGTCATTACCGGGAAGTAACTCCGGTATATCCTCTGTTGGCCCCATAGCCATCTTGGACGTTTTAGACGACGGGGTTCGAAACGAGGAATGGCAAATACGAAACTACATTCTCGGCATGGATCCCAAATTTCTTCACACAAACACTTTCAAATTTTGCAGATATTTAAATGCCATACACAAAATCCACTAACATTTCCTTTCAAACTGATAGTTCTGCCATGACGTTTACTACAATAATAATATCGAAAGCAGTGCTTTGGCAATGAAAGTGAATATGCAAGAGACATCTTGGTAAATTCTGCTGTATATAGGAACAGGTAAATATAGCATTACTTATTCTGCTTATATTACGAGACCACATGTGCGGACCGAGGACCGCTGACCACTTACGAACACTACGTACATTACATTAAACGCAAACCTTTCCCTGAACTTGATCTCCCGTGTCGCATGCATTAGTACCCACGAGTTTGTAATTCAAGCAGCCTCTCTTGCTTCTTCTGCATAGCAATGGACCGCACAGCTGTTTGCAAGTTACAGGACAGAACAATGAAAATGTCCTTAACGAACTGCATTCTAAAGAGTCTTACTCATAGCCCTTTCTTCGTTGCAGTATCCTCGAAACTACAGTTCATGTAGATATGAGAACTCAACTGACAAACAGGTACGCGGCATTAAATCGACTGATCAGATTTTTCAGTATACAGTGTCGAATGGAATGACAGGGTGATCATACTCGGCTAAATGATAAAGACTTCATAGGAAGACACAAGGACAAATTTTAAAGAAAACAGCACAACTAGCTACCCAGAAAAGAAAGGCGGTGCCCATGCTGTGATATTAACAGGATGCATCACGAATACAAATCTGTCGCGTTATCACTCACAATGCACTGTATAAACAATGTAAAGTTTGCAAATTAGGTTACCGCATCTGTCCAGTGAACTATGTCCGTTACTTTTCTTCGTGTCACCGAAAATTTTTAATTTTTCTTATTACTAAGATTTTTCTAAAGGAAGGAAGAACTCTGGATGTGAATATTATTCAAAAGGCAGGAACAAGTCTTCTGCTGCTGTTAGCGTCCAAACAAAGAAATGCGACAAGACATATTACCTGACACAGCATTTTAAAGGAAACTAGAAGGCGAAAAAGTCGCAGACACTCTTCACAATGACATTACAAGTCATCGTTCAGTTCTAAGTATTGGTTATTTCAACCCAAAATTTTCGAAAGAGGGAGCTAGATTCTTCGCCTTCCTGTTATTTTGTTTCCGTATTTCAGATGAACTGTCAACTATCACCGTTTCCGATAGTTGGCATTATTAATTAGGCCAATTTGGAGAAACATAACTGAATGTAAATGTAGCTATCGCCATAACAAAACAGCGCAGGACCAATTTAAAATACTACACAAATTGCAACTAACTACGCTTAATCATACTTATGTAAGGTTTTGTAAGTTTATGCTAAATTTTGATAAATCGTATGATCTGCAATGTAGCCGAAGGATTTTTTATTAAATTGAATTAACGAAATATTCTTGAAAATGCGTAGTTAAATACAGCTAATACGAGTAATTTCAATTAACGCTATTAGGTCTACTTTAATTAAAAGAAGAGGTCTAAATTAAACTTACGAAAGCGCTCTAAAAACACACATTGCTGGTGCCACGGTAGGTCATGGATCAGTGTAAAACAGAACTGCGCTGGGTCCATATTACCGTTACTACAAAAGTAATGCCATACATTTTACGAGCCGTTTTTCTGACACCAAGCGTAATTTGTACAAAGCACATAAACTGTTCCCTATGAGACGGCATGTAATATAATTACTAAACGCTGTGTCATAAGGATCGATTACCGGTGACGGTGCTATCTCCCTCCGCGCATTAGCCCTGGGGTTCCAGCGTCTTTTCCAATCACTATCTGACACTCTGTCGCTGGTGGTAAAACGACCGGAAATGCTGTCCTACTTGACACTACACCAAAGAAGTATGATGTCACACAGCACCCGTTTTTTCAAAGTAGTGAACCCTAGTTTCCGAAAGTCTGGTAGCATTTATTTATGTAAGAGTCATCCGGGCGTGCAAGAAAACTCTACAAAATTTCGGAGTGCAAAGCAAAATCATTTGTAATCCAGGGCGTTTAAATCACGGACAGTGAAGTTAAGAAGACATGTAGCAGGCATGGAAGACATACTACAAATGCATAAAAGATTCTAGTTCGAAAAGTGATTGGAAGAGATCACTGGGAAAGACGGGGTGTTGATGGGAGAACAATATGAATCTGCTTCTTAAATAAACTGGGCAGGAGGATACGGAGAACATTCGTATGGTAAAGTGATTCAGTTACAGGCCCGGTGTGGCCCAGAGGGTGGGTAGAGGTATAGCTCTACTCTTCCATGACCGCGGCACTAGAAGGGTGAGTGGTCAGTAGCACGACCCGGGCCGCACTTTACCCCCGGGAAAGACCTGGTATCCATTGTACAGGAGGTTGGGTGGGCCCCAGGACCGGTCTGGACGGGCGGAAAATCTCGTCACCACCGGGATTCGATCCCGGACCGTCCAGCCCGTAGCCAGTCGCAATACCGACCGAGCTACCCGACCCGAACATTCGTATGGCTCAGGATATTTGCATAATGGTGGGATCTTCTGAATATGATAATAAACCTCCAAAGTTTTACAAAAGGCCGAGAACTTCTTGGCTACCTGAGCGACTACTAGCTTTGAAAGGAAGGGTGTGTTCCACGAAGTTACTGAAACTATGAGGGATAGGACTATACTTCTAGTAACATCAGATGCTGTACGAGAGATTTCGAGACGTAAAGTGGACGTGGATTACAGACAAAATAACGGAATAGAAGAAACTTAATACGTTATCAATGCAGTCTGTCTGTACTACGGCTGAAAGTAATACATATAGATGATGCAGCTATATGTGTATGACTTTATATCTGCCTTCATAAGAAGTGAGTCAACACTTTCAACACGGTGTGACGAATCAAAATAAAATTCCCAAGTCACACTTGCATGGCCCGAAGTGCCTCCATTCTTTTCCAAGATATTTAATACATAAAATGTACGCCCATGTGAGATAAATGACTCTCTAATCTGTCTTTAAGTTTATAAAAATATTAATGAAAACGCTTTAAAAAGAGAAGCAAAACCTCGATACAAAGAACAATGAGTAATAAAGCAGAATGCATAAATGATGTTAGTGTATGGAGGTTGTATTGTTTTAATGTTGTTTCACATTGTTTTTATGCCTGGTCTCTTGTGGACATCATAATTAAGTTGGAGTTCATAGAGAAGCGTTAAGCGCTGCATACCTTTAAAGCAGAAATGAGGAAACGTCACTCGGTCGCGTCGTATCTCCGAAGCTTAATCGCCCGATCTACACCGTCGAGGGAAACGTTTATCTCCCAGCGCAGTCCTAACGATCCTTCTGTTGGCTAAAGCCCCAACGGAACATGTTTTCCTCCCTTAAAATTTCATTCGAAAATTGCTCCACTTTCATTCATCTTCACACAAGGAATGTTATCGCAAGAACAAGAACCCCTGCAGTCATACTGTAGGCCTCTGTGTACTGTCCTTTTGATACACGCTAAGGTGTTACGTGAATTGCACAGTGCAGGCCACAAGTAAGTAACTGGGGTTGGTAAGGGGAAAATACGAGGGCGATTCAATAAGTAAGTTACAAATCGTGATTGAAAAGAATAGAATGGAGATGACATAAAACAACATTTATTTTTCAACATAATCTCCATACAAATTTAAACACTTGTCCCACCGTTTCACAAGTCCCCTGTCTTCGACGCGCTGCAACGTTTCCGGCGTGGCGATCTCCACCGGCCGACC
>Ga0123357_10004803_pt1 | contig 16001 bp, 12 predicted proteins | sample TergutEmb28metaG_FD_89873 | JGI IMG/M metagenome (GOLD analysis project Ga0123357, IMG submission 89873) | Embiratermes neotenicus P4 segment gut microbial communities from Petit-Saut dam, French Guiana - Emb289 P4 | ecosystem: Host-associated > Arthropoda: Insects > Digestive system > Gut ... | reverse complement strand
GGCACAAGTCGCTGTTTGTTCTCAGATAAATACAAAACACATAAATACAGTGTGGGCAGAGTGTACAGTTGTTATTTAAAGACTCAGTTCGTACCGCGCTGTAAACACTTTTAATCTCAGTTATAAAAACCAATCAGTTATTGCTGTAAGTGGCACAAGTCGCTCTTTATTCTCAGATAAATTCAAAACACATAAATACAGTGTGGGCAGAGCGTAAGTTGTTATTTAAAGACCTAGTCCGTACCGCGCTGTAAACACTTTTTATCTAGCTTATAAAACCAATCAGTTTATGCTGTAAGTGGCACAAGTCGCTCTTTGTTCTCAGATAAATACAAAACACATAAATACAGTGTGGGCAGAGCGTACAGTTGTTATTTAAAGACCTAGTCCATACCACGCTGTAAACACTATTCATCTCGGCTATAAAAACCGATCAGATTATGCTGTAAGTGGTACAAGTCGCTATTTGTTCTCAGATAAATACAAAACACATAAATACAGTGTGGGCAGGGCGTACTGTTGTTATGTAAAGACCCAGTCCTTACCGCGCTGTAAACACTTTTCATATCGGTTATAAAAACCAATCAGTTTATGCTGTAAGTGGCACAAATCGGGGTTTTTTCTTATATAAACACAAAACACTGAAATACAGTGTGGGCACGACGTAAAATTTTTATTAAAGACCCAGTCCTTACCGCGCTTTAAACACTTTTCATCTCTGTTATAAAAACAATTCAGTTTATGCTGTAAGTGGCACAATTCGCTGTTTGTTCTCATATAAATACAAAACACATAAATACAGCGTGGGCAGAGCATACAGTTGTTGTTATTCAAAAGAACCAGTCCTTACCGCGCTGTAAACACTTTTCATCTCTGTTATAAAAACCAATCAGTTTATGCTGTAAGTGGCACAAGTCGCTGTTTGTTCTCATATAAATACAAAACACATAAATACAGTGTGGTCAGAGCGTACAGTTGTTATTAAAATACCCAGTTCTTACCGCGCTGTAAACACTTTTCTTCTCGGTTATAAAAACCAATCAGTTTATGCTGTAAGAGGTACAAGTCGCTGTTTGTTCTCAGATAAATACAAAACACATAAGTTCATTGTGGGCAGAACTTACATTTTTTGAATGTTAAACTCTTGGTGCATCACGTAACCAGTAGGATTTAAAAGTTAAAAAAATTGCATTGCTGACGGAACTCAACGAACATAGTCTTGGCACGTAATGTAACACGAATGGAGGGGATAAAAAACTGATAAAATTTATAGCTTGGAATCCTAATAGAAAGAGAAATCTTTGGACAAACCATTACTAATTACATGACACTAATATATATCTTCCAAAACAAAAAGTATCTCAGGGTTTGGGCCCATTGCTTCTGGCTCAGATAACAGACCGAAAGTTAGATATAACGAAGAATGCAAACAAATTCTCTGTTGCACAAATCAAAAGCAAAATAGAAAGAAATAATGAATGAAGAAGAAATACAAGGAAAATTTCTTTATTATCTGAGATACTTGAAGAATAAAGACCAACTTGATGTCGCTTGCTATTTTATTTCACTTCTTATGTGCTCAATAATTTTCGGACATTAATATATCCAACATCAGGAGCTTGCGACTATTCTGTTGAATTATCACATTGGTCGGATTGTTCTTGTGTCGATGTGTGTTGGAGTTTCGGTGTGGTTGGGTTGGAGACTGAGATACTCTTAGCTTCGCAAGAACGTCTCTGCCACGTGGAATTAATTTTCGTCACTTGTGGAAACCTCAAATGAATATCACCATATAAAATTTAATTATATATAAGCTTCAAGGCCGTTATTGTTACCATAATTCTTCTTGACGATAGTATTAAAAATAAATAGAGCGGAGACAAAACGATGGCCTTATATCCCACCAAAAATTTGTGCTCAAGCAACAAACACTTTTTCGGAATGCTCTCGTCTCAAGAGGAATTTGCGTCTCGTTTTCCGACACGAAGAACAATATGACCTTCGCGAGATATCAGTGGTAAATTCGTCTTGACCTGTGAGGTGAGGACTAAGGCCGTACAAGTTGCGTACTCACGAATGAACTACTATATTTAAATTGAACATTTACCTTTTAAAGCCTACCGGTAACTGTACGTACCACAAGGTCTAACATTTAAAAATTGTAGAGTGTAATTACATGGAATTTGTGTTTTGTGTGGATCTCAGGACAAACAGCAAGTTTTGACTTAAGCAATATTAAAAGAAAGGTTTTTACAACCGAGGTGGAAAGTGTTTATTGCGCGGTACGCACAGAGGCCTTACATAAAAGAAATACGTCTCGTCTTTACAAGGTTAATGCACAATTGCTTCTCTAGTTATGGATAACGATGTTTGGATCCACATACATAACACTAATTTAGGATATTGGTTAGGCGCTCAGTAAGCTATTTGAACGTAAGAATTAAAATAAAGAAGGTTAGAGAAAGTTACACAATCAGGAGCGTCATAATATTTATTCCTCGTCAAATATTATTAAGTAACAAAATCAAGGACGGTGAGATGGGCAGGCATGTATCACGCTTGTGAAGAACAGAAATGCGTACTGGGGTTTGTTGGCAAAATCCGAAGGAAAGGAACCATTTGGAAGATCTAGGTGCAGATGGAAGAAAAACAACAGGCTCCATTTAACACTTTCACTACCATAGTCGACCTTAGTCGATTTAATAATTCATGCTTCAAATCGCCAGCGTCGGCCTTAGCCGATCCAATTTTTCAATCGCGCTCTTTCAGCTTAAATCAGCTGACCTGGCGGGAAACTTGTACAGCAGCTTCAGTATATCTAGCTGACGTTATCTTTATCCTTTTTATAGCTTATTATGCTTACATTGCGGTATAATGAACTCGTGTTTATCCTTCCGTTCAGAGGGACAGTGGGCTGTCTCTGGCTGCAGTCTATAAAGAATCTTTTGTACGTGAAGTCGTGTATGTGTGATAGTTTACACTTCTTAGTGCACCATTGAATCTAGGAAAAGAAAAACAACTGGATTTAGAAGTGAAGAAGAATTAGCTGATGCGGTGAATTAAATTGTAAATGACAGTGATTCAGATACACATAATATTCCCGAATTTTCAAGCAGTGAAGAGAGTGAATCTGAAAGTGCAATTGAGAGTAACATTTCAATACCGGGCCCTAGCCGCAGACAGATAGATGTTACCCCAAATACAGGGTTTACTAAAAATGATCGTCAACCAAGAATACCGCCCTTCATAGACAGTCGGAGCGTGCAATTTGTAGTTGAAAATGAAGCAGATGTGATGAGTTACTTTGACCATTATATTCCTCATGAACACATTAATAATAGTCGATCAGACAAATGTATACGCACAACAACAGATCGCGAAAATGCCTCGCCCCATTACAAAACATGCACGTAGTGAAGAATGGAAACCAGTTATAGTAATCGAAATGAAAAAAATTCCTTGGTTTGATTTTTGTAACTGGTATATTCCGAAAACCAAAATTAGAATTGTACTGGTCAACGAGAGGAATTTTTCAGACTCCTATATTTCCACAAACAATGTCTAGGAACAGATTTCAACTTATCCAAAGATACCTTCACTTCAATGACAATAATGCAGCAGGAACAAACGAAGATCTTTTGTACAAAATCCGTACAATTTAGACACTGTTGTAAATAATTTCAGAACTAATTATGTACCAAGTAGGGAAATTTCTCTTGATGAAGGTATGCTTGGTTGGCGGGGTCTTTGCGATTTCTTTTGTATAACTCAGGCAAAATTAAAAAGTACGGCTTACTACCCATTCATTCGTAAAACTGTCAATTGGCCTAAGGAAGTATTTTTCTACCTTCTCCAATGTTGCCTTTTCAGCAGTTATGTTAACTTTTCAAAGAATAATACTAATTCCCGGAAATCAATCCTAGATTTCATGTCAGATATCACAGAAAATATGATACACACATCGAATTTTGTATCATCACTGTCATCATCTGTGGAGTCGTAATGCTCGAGTAGAACACCTACACCTACTCCAACAAAACGAGCCCCATAAAATGACCCCCCCTGGCAGGCTTCATGGAAAACTAAAGAATCACAAACAGGTCCATATTCCACCCACAAAAAATGACAAAACGCCAACACGAAAATGTTGAGTGTGTGTGCGAAAAAATGTCAAGAAAGAAACTAGATTTCTCCGTGCTCAGTGTGGTGTTCCTCTGCATCCAGAAGGCTGCTGCACACGATATCACACGCTGAAACGTTACTGAAAGTATGTTCTAAATTTCAAGTCTTTATCGCATATAGTTTTCGTGTAATTATTTTTTTACTGAAATCATGAAAGAAGAGGCTGTGGACCCTCTAAATGGCTGGCATTTTAACGCCCCTGGGTATTTAAATAGCTGGCAGCGAACGTGTTAAACGCAGAGTTTCTGGACTAAACTAGTAACTATGTATTTGCAGGCAGGACAAAACTGTACGGAATCTCTGAGGCAGTCGTAAACTGCTTAAGAGTGTTTGAATGGAAGCATCACAATGTGTGTGTAACGTAATGTATTACTATATCATGAACGTCAGCACAATCAATTCATTATTTCAGATAATGCCAGGCTACATGTTTCGACTAAACTTAGTCATCCTCAGGCCTATATTAACATATGTGTTACCAGTTCTTCCATCCATTAGAATACAACAATAGAAATAAAAGGCAAGCCATACCAGACAACATCATCCAACAGTCCAGAGCGGAGACCACTTGTTACCAGACCCACTCCTACGAAACAACAAAACTGGCGAACGCCGACGCAACCAAAATATGAAGCAACGATAAGAGACACGCATTTGGAACTGATGAAAAGCAAAGCACCGTCAAGAACGAGTTTATATAATTTTAAAAGTTTTTAGAAACAATTTCTAAAATACATTTTAAGAGACTTTTTACGAACCCAAATCCTATAGTCGCAATTCACAACTTTTAGACAAACGTTTTAACTAGATGTATTCTACGAATGCAAACACGATGGGATCCCAAAGTGTGCACGGTATCTGGTAACACAACTGTTAACATAGGCCTGAGGATGACTTAGTCTAGTCGAAACATGTAGACTGGTATTATCTTAAATAATAAAGTGATTGTGCTGACGTTCATTATACAGTATTATATTAGCTTAAGAGTGGCTCATATATATAAATATAAATATCAGAGAGAAGCATGAGTGGATAAAGCAGAACAATTCATGGCGTTATCTCGCTAAAAGAACAAAGGATCGTTACAAAATATAATTATCGAGAGAGAAAAAATTTATCACAGCAGCGCTGATTGAAAATCACGAAGCCGATCTAAGTTATGTGCCTCTTGAACTTCGATTTAAGGTGGTAACAAAGTTACTGCAAACTCCGTACTAGTATAAAAACAAACACTTCAGCAGGTCATACCGTTGTCTCGGCTAATAAACTTTGCACCGTACTGTATAGATTGTGGGCCGGATAGCTCAGTCGGTATAGCGAGGTAGCTGCGTGCAGGACGGTCCGGGATCGAACGGTGGGAACGAAATTTTCCGCCCGTCCAAACCGACCCTGGGGCCCACCCAGCTTCCTGTAAAATGGGTACCGGTTCTTTTCCGGGGGTAAAGTGGACCGGGGCGTGCTGTTGACCACTCACCCCCTTCTAGTGTCGTGGTCATGAAAGAGTAGAGCTATATTTCTACCCAAACTCTGGGACCGGTGTGAACCAGAGGGTGAGTAGATCACTTTACTTTTTAACTATTTTACTGTACATTCTGCCAACATCAAAGAGACGTTCACTGTTTTACATTAAATAAAAAACGTAAGAAGAAATGCAATTTTATAAACCACCCTTAAACTTGATTCACACTCAAAGTATTATTCATCCCACTTTTCGTCAACTAACAAACAAGTCAACGAATTATTTTAACAGGAATCTTCCTTAGATGTCTTTAAATTGATTACCTTGAGGAAGAGAAATGTCTTAAATCAACTCACAGTCACAAGAGCAAAGAGATAACTTTCACTCTGACAGAGAAGTTTGTTTGCCCGTACCATGTAGCCTACTGCCTGCTGCTTTGTGGAAGACTTGAACACAGTGCATTAACATATAAAATCTTGACGGTTTAGTATAGCGGCGAGCCATAAACTTATAGGGTGGAAGTGCCTCGTTTGAATCTCGGCCAAAACACAGCCTTTTCTGAGTAACTTGTTGTTTTAATCCGTGACTCCAGGAAAAGGAGTGGACATTAAATAGAATGTGCCACAACCACTGCTTTCAAAATAATTCACAGTCCAAAGTATTGTTGCGAATTACTAACAGTCTGGTAAAAAAGGATTTTCCAGAATATCTTGATTTCGAAGATTAAAGCAGGCAATAGTTGGCAAAAGTTTCTGTAAAATTAAAACAAAGAATTACAAAATAAGATTTCGATTTTAGTTCGACATTGTACTTGTTACAAGAGTTGCCGCTGTCGAGTTCTACTCGAAATTCTACTTGGTACAAAAATGGGCGCTCTCGAGTTCTTCTCGACATTCTACTTGGTACAAAAGTGGGCGCTGTCGAGTTTTGCTCTACATTTTATTTGGTACAACATTGGGCGCTGTTGAGTTGTGCGCGACATTCTACTTGGTACAAGAGTGGGCGCTGTCGAGTTCTTCTCAACATTCTACTCGGTACAAAAGTTGCCGCTGTCGAGTTCTGCTCGACATTCTACTTTGCACAACAGTGGGCGCTGTAAAGTCCTGCTCGACATTCTACTTGGCACAAAAGTTGCTGCTGTTGAGTTCTTCTCGACAGTCTACTTGGTACAAAAGTTGCCGCAGCTGAGTTCTGTCCGACATTCTACATTGTACAACAGTGGGCGCTGTCGAGTTCTGCTCGATATTCTATTTGGTACAATATTGGGCGCTGTCGAGTTCTGCTCGACATTCTAATTTGTACAACAGTGGGCGCTGTCGAATTTTTCTCAACATTGTATTTGGCACAAAAGTTGCCGCTGTTGAGTCCTGCTCGACATAATACATCTTACAACAGTGGGGGCTGTCCAGATCTTCTCGACATTCTATTCGGTACAAAAGTTGAAGCTGTCGAGTTATGCCCGAAATTTTGCTTGGTACAACATTGGGCGCTATCGAGTTCTGCTCGACATTCTATTTGGTACAACACTGGACGCTGTCGAGTTCTTCTCGACATTTTATTTAGTACAAAATTTGAAGTCTGTCGAGATCTGCTCGACATTCTAATTGGGACAATATTAGCAGATGTCGAGTTCTGCTTGACATTGTACTTGACAAAACAGTGGGCGCTGTAGAGTTCTGCTCGACATTTTACAAAGTACAACAGTAGAGTTCATCTCAAAATTCTACATGGTTCAACAGTGGACGCTGACTTGTTCTGCTCGACATTCTACTTGGTACAAAATTGGGCGATGTCGAGTTCGTCTCAACACTATAATTTGTACAAAAGATGCCACAGTTGAGTTCATCTCGACATTCTACTTGACACAAGATTGGGGCTCCCGATTTCTGCCCGACATTCTAAATGGTACAAAAGTGGGTGTTGCCGAGATCTGCTCGAAATTGACTTGGCAGAAAACTCCCAGTTTACGAGTTCTGATCGACATTTACATTTTCAAAAGTGGCCGCTGTCGAGTTCTGCTCGACAACCTACAAGGTACAGTAGAGGGAGTTTCGATTTCTGCTGGACATTCTACTGGGTACAACAGTCCAGATGTGCACGACATCCAAATACGTATAACAGTGGCTTCTGTCGGGTTCTTCTCGACATTTTATATTGTAAAAAAGTGGGCGCTGCCCAATTTTGCACGACATTCTAAATAGTACAACAGTGGCCGCTGTCGAGTTTTGTTCGATTTTCTTGAAACAACAGGGGGCGCTGTCGAATTCTGCTCGACATTCTACCTGGAACAGAAATAGGCGCTGTCGAGTTCTGCTCGACATTCTACGTGGTACAGATGTGGGCGCTGTCGATTTCTTCTCGACAATTTACACGGCAAAACATTGGGCGCTTTCGAGTTCTGCTCTACATTCTATGTGGTACAGAATTGTGCGATCTCGAGTTCCGCTCAATATTCTATATGGTACAGAAGTGGGGGCTGTCGATTTCTGTTCGACATTTTACATGATACAGATGTGGGCGCTGTTGAGTTCTGCTCGATATTTTACATGGTAGAAGTGGGCGCTAAAGAGTTTTACTCGACATTGTACATGGTACAGAAGTGAGCGCTGTCGAGTTCTGCCCGACATTCTACATAGTACAGCAGTGTGTACTGACGAATTCTGCTCGACATTCTACGTGGTACAGCAGTGAGCGCTGTCGAGTGCCGCTCGACGTTCTACATGGGGCAACAGTGGCCGCTGTCCAGGTCTGTTCGACATTCTACATGTTACAACAGTGAAAGCAGTCGATTACTGCTCTTCTTTGTACATGGTACAACGGTGGGAGCTGTCGTGTTACGCTTGAAATTCTAATTGGAATTAAAGTTGCCGCTGTCGAGATTTGTTCGATATTCTACATGGTTCAACAGTGGGTGCGGTATAGTTGAACTCGACATTTCACTTGGTACAATAATGGACGCTCCCGACTCCTTCTCGACATTCTACATGGTACAGAAGTGGGCGCTGTCGAGTTCTGCCCAACATTTTACATGGTACAGAATTGGGCGGTGTCGAATACTGTTCGTAATTTTACGTGGTACAAAAGTGGGCGCTGTCGATATCTGCTCAACATTCTACAAGTACAGAAGTGAGCGTTGTCGAGTTCTGTTCAATATTCTACATGACACAGAATTGGGCGCTGTCGAGTTTTGCTCGACATTCTACATGGTACAGAATTGGGCGCTGTCGTGTTATCCTCGACAATATAAATGGTACAGAAGTGGGCGCTGCCGAGTCCTGCTCGACATTCTACATGGTACAGAATTTGGAGCTGTCGAGTTGTGCTGGATATTGTATAAGGTACAGAAGTGGGCGCTGTCGAGCTCTGGTCAACATTCTACATGGTACAGAAATGGGCAAATTCGTATTTTTTTTCAATTTCTACATGGTACAGAATTTAGTGGGTCCAGTCCTGCTCGAAAATCTACATGGTACAGAAGAGGGCGCTGACTAGATCTGCACGACATTCTACATGGTACAGGATAGGGCGCTGTCGGTTTTATCGACATTCTACACGGTACAGAATTGGGGGCTGTCGAGGTCTGCTCGACATTGTACATGGTATAATAGTGGCTGCTTTCGAGTTCTCCTCGATATTCTGCATGGTACAACAGTGACCGCAGTCGAGTACTGCTCGACATTTTACATGGAAAAACAGTGGGCGCTGTAGAGTTATATTTGACATTCTACTTGGTACAACTTTGGCCGATGTGCAGTATTGCTAGATTTTCTACATGGTACAACTGTGGACGCTGTCGATTTCTAATCGACATTTTAGTTGTTACAACAGTTGGGGCTGGCGAGATCTGCTCGACATTCTACATGGTATAACCGTAGACGTTGTCGTGTTCTGCTGGACATTTAACATGGTACAGCATTGGGCTCTGTCGAGGTCTGCTCGGAATCCCTGAGGGTAAATAATTTGGCGCTGTCGAGTTCTGCTCGACATTATACATGGTACAGAAATGGACTCTGTCGTGTTCAGATCGACATACTACGTGGTACAGATGTGGTGGCTGACGATTTTCCTCAACATTCTAACCGGCACAAAAGTAGGCGCTTTCGCTCTGCTTGACATTCTACATGGTACAGAAATGTGAGCTGTCGATTTCTGCTGGACATTCTACATGACGCAGATGTGGGCGTTGTCTAGTCCTGCTCGTCATTCTACATGGCAGAGTAGTGGCTGCTGGCGAGTTCTCCTCGACATTATACATTGTACAGTTATGGGCGCTTTCGTTCTACTCGAAATTCTACATTGTACAGAAGTGAGTGCTCTCGAGTTTTGCTCGACATTCTACATGGTACAGAAGTGGGCTTTGTCGAGTTCTGTTTGACACTCCACATGGTACAGAAGTGGGCTCTGTCGAGTTCTGCTCGACATTTACATGGTACAGAATTGGGCGCTATCGAGTTCCACCCGACATTCTACATATTACAGCAGTGTGCGCTGTCGAGTTCTACGCGACATTCTACATCTTGTAGCAGTGAGATCTGTCGAGTCCTTCTCCACATTCTACATGTTGCAACAGTGCCCGTTGTCGAGGTCAGTTCGACATTTTTAATGCACAACAGTGAACGCTGTCAAGTATTATTCGACATTCTACATGGTACAACAGCGGGAGCTGTCGAGTTACGCTTGACATTCTAATTGGAACAATAGTTGCCCCTGTCGATATTTTCCGTCAATCCACATGGTTCAACAGTGACAGCTGTCAAGTTCAACTCGACATTTTTCTTTGTCAAATAATTGAAGCTCCCGAGTTCTGCTCGAAATTCCACATTGTATAGAAATGGGCGCTGTCCAGTTCTGCTCGACAGTCTATATGGTACAGAAGTCCGCTCTGTCAAGTTTTGTTCGACATTGTACAACGCGCAGAAGTGGGCGCAGTCCAGTTCTGATCGACATTCTACATTCTACAGAAGTGGGCGCTGTCAATTTCTGCTCTTTAATCTTCATGGTACAGAATTTGGCGCTATCGAGTTCCGCTCGACATTCTACATGGTACAGAAATGGGCTGTTTCGAGTTCGGCTCCACATTTCACGTGGTACAGATGTGGGCGCTGTCGAGTTTTTCTCGACATTCTACAAGGCACAACAGTGGGCGTTTTCGATTTCTGCTGGACATTTAACATGGCACAGAATTTGGCGCTGTCGAGTTGTTCTCGACATTCTATATGGTAGAGAATTTGGCGCTGTCGAATATTGTTCTATATTCTACTTTGTACAGAAGTTGGTGAGGTCGAGTTCTGTTCGACAATATACATGTTACAGTAGAGGAAGCTGACGAGTTCTGCTCGACATTGTACATGTTAAGAATTGGGCGCTGACGAGTTCTTCTCGAAATTCTACACGGTACAGAAGTGGAGGCTGTCGAGGTCTGCTCTACATTCTACAAGTTACAGTTGCGGCCGCTGTTGAGGTCTGCTGGACACTCTATATGGTAAAACATTGACCGCTGTCGAGTACTTCTCGACATTCTACATGTTAAAACAGTGCTCGCTGTCGAGTTATGCTCGACATTCTTCATGGGACAAAATTTGCCCCTTGTGAAATTTGTTTGACAATGTACATAATTCAAAAGTGGGCGCTGTCGATTTCAACTCGGCTTTCAACTTGGTTCAATAATAGGTCATCTACATGGAACAACATTTGGCGCCGTAGAGTTCTGCTCGACATTCTCCTCGGCACAACATTGGACTATGTCGAGTACTACTAGTCATCCTACATTGTACAACTGTGGTAGCTGTCGAGTTCTGAACGACATTCTTGTTGATACAACAGTTGGCCCTGTCCAGTCCTGCTCGACATTCTACATGGTACAACAGTGTCCGTTGTCGACGTCTGCTCGAAATTTAACATGGTACAACACTAGGATCTGCCGAGTTCTGCTCGATATTATACTTGGTACAAAATTAGGCAGTGACGAGTTCGGCTAGACATATTACATGGTACAGCAGTGGCGTTGTCGAGTTCTTCTCGACATTCTACATGGTACAGAAGAGGTGCTGCCGAGGACTACTCTAAATTCTACATGGTACAGCAGAGGGCGCTGTCGAGTTCTGCTCGACATTCTACATGGTACGGAAGAGGGCACTGTAGATCTCTGCTCGACCTTCTGCATGGCACAGTATTGGCTGTTGTGATTTGCTCGACATTCTACAAGGTACAGAAGAGATGTTGTCGAGGGCTGCTATAATTTCTACATCGTACAGAAGAGGGGGCGGTAGAGGTCTGCTCGACACTCTACATGGTAAGGAATAGAGCGCTGTCGAGATCTACTCGACATTGTACAAGGTATAGAATTGGGTGCTGTCAAGTTCTGATCGATATTCTACATAGGACAGAAGTGAGCGTTGTCGATTTCACTCGATATTCTACATGGTACACAATTGGGCGTTGTCGAATATTGCTGGACATTCTACATGGTACAGAAGTGAGCGCCGTAGAGTGCAGTTTGACATTCTGCATGGAACAGAGGTGGGCGCTGTCAAGCTATAATCAACATTTCACAAGGTACAGATGTGGGCGCCGTAGAGTTCTGCTTGGCATTCTACATGATGCAGAAGTGGGCGCTGTAGATTTCTGCTCGATCTTCTGCATGGTACTGAAGACACCGCTGTCGAGTTCTGCTCGAAATTCTACAATGTACAGAATTGGGCGCTGTCGAGTCTTTCTCGACATTGTACATGTCACATTAGCGTGGCTTTCGAGTTCTGCTCAACATTCTACATGGTACAGAATTGGACGCAGTTTAGTTCAGCTTGACATTCTGCATGGAACAGAGGTGGGTGATGTCAAGCTCTGATCAACATTTCACAAGGTACAGATGTGGGCGCTGTCGAGTTCTGCTCGACATTCTACATGGTAGAGAAATGGACGCTTTCGAGTTCTGCACGACATTCTACATTTTACAGAATTTGTCCCTGTCGATTTCTACTCAACATTGTACAGAAGTGGGCGCTGTCGAATTCTGCTTGACATTCTACATGGTAAAGAATTTGGCGCTGATGCGTTTTGATCGATATTCTTAATTGTAAAATGTGGGTGCTGTCGAGTTTTGCTCCACATTCCACATGGCACAGAAATGTGCACTGTCAAGTTCGGTTCTAAATTCTATATGGTACAGAATTGGGGGCAGTAGAGTTCTGCTCGACGTTATACATGGTACAGAAGTTAGAACTGTCGAGTTCTGCCCGACATTTTAATGGTATAGAAGTGGGCGCTTCCGATTTCTGCTCGACTTTCTACATGCAACAGAGGTATGAGCTGTCGTGTTCTGCTCGACATTCTACATGTTACAAAAGTGGCCAATGTCGAGTTCTGTTCGACGTTCTACATGGTAAATAGTGGGCGCTTTCGATATCTGCCGGGCATTCTACATGGAACAAAAGTTGTCGTTGACGAGTTCTGGTCTACATTCAACATGGTGCAGCAGTGGTAGATATCGAGGTCTTTTCGGCATTCTACATGGTAGAGAAGTGTTTTTTGTCGAGTTCGGTTCAACATACTCCATGTAACAACAGTGGGCGTTGTTGAGTTCTGCACGACATTTCACATGGAACAGCAGTAAGCACTGTCGAGTTCCACTCGACATGTTGCATGGTACATATTTGGGCGCTGTCGTGTTCTGCCCGACATTCTACATTGTAAATATTGAGCGCCGTCGAGTTCTGCTCGACATTCTACATTTTACAGCAGTGGCCCCGTCGAATTCTGCTCAATATTATTCATGTTACAGAAGTGGGCAATGTAGAGTTCTGCTCAACCTTCTACATGGTACAGAATTGGGCGCTGCTGAGTTCTGCTTGTCATTGTACTTGGCACAAAACTCGCCGGTGTTGAGTTGTGATCGATATTTACTTTTTACAAATGTGGGGGCTGTCAAGTTCTGCTCGACATTCTACATGGTACAGTAGAGGGATCTTTCGATTTCTGGAGGGCATTCTATTTCTTACATCAGTCCAGATCTTCACGTCATTGAACTAGGTGTAACAGTGGCCTCTATCGAGTTCTGATCGACATTGTATATTGTAAAACAGTGGGCGTTTCCAATGCTGTACGACATTCTAGATTGTACAACAGTGGCCGCTGTCGAATACAATTTCATACTTTTTTGAAACAACAGTTTTCGTTGTAGAATTCTGCTCGACATTCTACACTGTACAGAATGGGGCGCTGTCGATTTCTGCTCTACATTTTACGTGGTACAGATGTGGGCGCTGTCGAGTTCTTCGCGATATTCTACACGGCAAAACAGTGGGCGCTTTCTTGTTCTGCTCGACATTGTACATGGTACAGAAGTGCGCGCTGTCGAGTCCTGCCCAATATTCTACAAGGTACAGAAGAGGGCGTTGTCGAGTTCTTCTCGAGTTTCTACATGGTACATTAGTGGGTGCTGTTGAGTTCTGCTTAACATTCTACATGGTACAGAATATGGCGCTGTCGAGTTCTGCTCGTCAGTCTACACGGTACAGAAATGGTCCCTGTCGAGTTCTCTTCAAAATTATACGTGTTACAGTAGTGGGTAATTTCGAGTTCTACTCTACAATATACATGGTACAGAATTGGGAGCTTCCGTTTTCTACTCGACTTTTTACATCGTGCAGTAGTGGGCGTTGTCGACATATGTTCGACTTTCTACATGGTACATAAGTGGGCGCAATCGATTGCTGCACGACATTCCACATGGTACAGGAGTGGGTGCTGTGGAGTACTACTCGACTTTCTACATGGTACAGAAGCGGGCGCTGCAGAGTTACTCAACATTCTACATTGTAGAGAAATGGAAGCTGCCATTTCTGCTCGACATTCTATATGTTTCAGAAATGGGGCTACCGATTTAAGCTCGACCGTCTGCATGGTACGGAAGTGAGAGCTGGCGAGTTCTGCTCAATATTCTAATGGAACAAAAGTGGCAGCCGTCGTGTTCCCCTCGAATTTCTACATGGTACAGAATCGGGCGCTGTTTAGTTCTCCCCGACTTTATTCATGGTACAGAAGTAGGCGGCGTCATGTTCTTCTCGACATTTTACATGGTACAGAAGTGGGCGCTGTTGGGTTCTGCTCGACCTTCTACATGGTTCAGAAGTGGGTGATGTCGAATTAATCTCGACATTGCATATGTTACAGAAGTGGGCGCTTTCGATTTCTAAACGACATTCTACATGGTACAGGATTGGACGCTCTCGAGTGAAGTTCGATATCGTACTTGGTACAGAAGAGGGCGCTGTGGAGTTCGGCTCGACATTGTACATGTTACAGAATTTGGTACTGTCGCGTTCTGTTCGTCATTCTACACAGCAGAGAAGTTGACGCATTCGAGTTCTGCTCCACATTCTACATGGTACAGTGGTGGGCGCTGAAGGGTTCTGCTCGACATTCCACATGGAAGAGCAGTCGGCGCGGTCGAGTTCTTCTCGAAATTCTGCATGATCCAGAAGCGGGCGCTGTCGATTTCTACTCGAATTTCTACATGGTACAGATGTGGGAGCTGTAGTGATCTGCTCGACATTCTTCTTGTTACAGAAGTGTGCGCTGTCAAATTCTGCTCGACATTTTACATGGTACAGAAGTGGGCGCTTTCGAGTTCTGTTCGACATTCTACATGTTACAGAAGTGGGCATTGCTAAGTTCTGTTCCACATTCTACATGCTACAGAATTGGGCGTTTTCGCGTTCTTTTGGGCATTCTACATGGTATTGAATAGTGCGCTGTTGAGTTCCGCTTGACATTCTACATGGTACAGAAGTGGGCGATGTCGAGATAATATAGACATTTTAATGGTACAAATAATGGCGATCTTGAGTTCAGCTCGACATTGTACATGGAACAGAAAAGGGCGCTGAAAGTTTCTGCTCGTCATAATACATCGTACAGAAATGTGAGCTATCTAGTTCTGCTCTACATTCTACACGATACAGATGTGAGTTTTGTAGAGTTCTGCTCGACATTCTACGTTGTACAGAAGTAGTCGGTGTCGATTACTGCTCGACATTGAACATGTAAAGAATTGGACGCTGCCGGGTTCTGCTCGACATTCTAGGTGGTACAGATGAGGGCGTTGTCGAGTTCTGCTCAACATTCTACATGGTACAGAATTGTTCGTGTTCAAGTTAATCGCAACATTCTACATGGTAGAGCAGTGGGCGCTGGCGAGTTCTGCTCGACATTTTAAATGGTAAAGAAGGGGTCCCAGTCGACTTTTGCTCGACATTCTACATGTGTTCACACTAGGGACAGATTTTGCATTTAAATTGTCTGTAGATTCAGTGTAATTCTGCATTTAAATTGTGTGTAAAATCAGGGTAGATTCTGCATT
>Ga0123357_10004802_pt1 | contig 16003 bp, 8 predicted proteins | sample TergutEmb28metaG_FD_89873 | JGI IMG/M metagenome (GOLD analysis project Ga0123357, IMG submission 89873) | Embiratermes neotenicus P4 segment gut microbial communities from Petit-Saut dam, French Guiana - Emb289 P4 | ecosystem: Host-associated > Arthropoda: Insects > Digestive system > Gut ... | reverse complement strand
GACTATATTGGGAATAGAAATCCCTGAAAAGTTACCCCACCAGTCGGCATTTGCCGGTTCTCCCACGTGCATGCAATAAGGACTTGTATTGAATCCATCCGTTGCAGGATTAGGAACGGTATCGTACGTTTGTACAATATTCGTATCTTGCCAAATTGCCTGATTGCCATTCGCCCATTTTGCCAAAACCATGGGTTGAGGATCAGTCGTGTCGAAGTCTGCCAAAACAAAATCTTGAGCTACTAAATAATTAATTGTTAACAGACTAAAAATAAAAATCGAGCATAATTTTTTTTTCATAAATAAAAATTTAATTGTTTAACATCTTATTCGCTTACTATTTTTTCACAATTTGAAATACTTTGGAATCGCCGCTACTATTCACTGATACTAAATATGTTCCTTCCGGCAAAGATTCCATTGACAATTGATAGGAATTTACTCCGGAATTTTTCAAAGGTACGTTGAGTATCATTCGTCCTGTTAAATCTGTAACCGTAATCCGTTGTATCGGATCGGAAGCGCAGCAGGTTAAATAATCCGTTACCGGATTCGGAAAGCAACTCAAGGTCGTTGTTGGTTTAACATTTTCAATGTTGTTTCCGGAAGAAGCGGTAAGATTATACACAAAAGTCATTATCGATCGTCCGTAAATCGACATGGCAGCTCCCGGAGTATAATTGACGGAAGGTCTTTTTTGAAGATTCAACGTTTGATTCGTTTGATATATATCAATCGTAGAATATTCATAACCGGGTATGTCCGCCAGTTGCTGAGTCACTTGTTGCGTAGTATTGGTGAGATTGACATACACTACTACCAGTTTTGATTTGTCGGGAGCAATATAAGCCGACCCCATCAATCCGGTCAAATCGGAAGCACCCTGTAAATCGCAACGTTGATAACCCGGACGAATAAACAGGCTGTAGTTTCCCAATGCCCACAGCGTTTTCGATGCGCTCACAGTCCCTCCATACACTAAATCGCTTTCATTTCCACCTCCTGCTGCAGGAACCAAATTCAACAATAAATAACGGTCCATTTGCCCGCTTTCCGTATCCATACTTGTCCAGTAAGCCCACGAACAAACGTTGGCAATAGTCAAATCCGAATGAATCACCCGCGCCATAAACAATGCAATATCAATATATGTCACAGCGCTTTGAGAAAATCCGGATGAAAAAGGAGCGTCTGCCGGAAAACCCGTCAACAAACTCCACTCCGTTTGATGAAGCTGGATGCCGTATTTGTCGGCTGCTTGCCGCGACAATCTCCTGTAGGATGACAATGAGCCCGAATCTCCATCGCACCAATAGCTATGGGATGTGAAACACGGTTCCAGGGTTTTTAAATTTCCGATATAATTACCGCTTGCAGGATCAAAAAAATCGGAGATCTGTATGCCTTTATTATTGGAAGCTGTTTGATTTGTATACAAATAATTCCATTGTCCGGCTTCACCCAGAAAAATCTTTGCAGGAATTTCTTTCGCCTGTAAGCAGGAATCCAAGGCAACGCACAAGGTTTTCATATCGCGATTGGTCCACGTGCTTCCTTCCTGTCCTGCATTTCCGTTTGCATCGCATGCCCATCCCCATTGAGGCTCGTTCACAGGACTAACATAATGGAATGGAATCCCTAAAGAATCCTGAAAGAAAGCCAGCGACCGAACCAAATAATCGGCAAAATCCGTTACGGCGTCCGGACGCAGATTCGTTGTTCCATCATTGACATAAGAGCAAAATCCTTTCCCGTTCTTGGTGAAGTTTACTACCGGACTATTCGAGAAAGCGACGAAGTCGGTACATCCATAACTGAATGCTTTTTGAAGAAACCATTGCTGACCGACATGATGATTCTGAAAATCATAAGAACCGTCGGGGAGAATAAAAGCATCTCCCCGACGGGTAATAGGACTAATATTGCTTGCATCGCCCTGCCCCAGCGTTCCGCCGCCTAAGTTAAAGCGCCACATCGACAGACCGATTCCATTCGCGCTCCCATCGCTTTTCAGTTGCGAATCGAAAAGCCATTGAGCCGCCTGCTCTTTTTGAGCGTCATTAAAATACCTTCCGACAAAATCGACCGTCCAACAGTCTGAAGCGCCAAAGCCTTCGATGGTCTGGTAGGTCGTTGTCGGATCAATACTAACCGTTTGTTGTGCAACGATCAATTGTCCACAAAAAAGAACAATTAGAGACAAATAAAAACTTTTCATTGCTTATTGAAGTTTTATATTTACAATCATTTGAGCATCTTGTATCAAGTTAGGATTCGGATCTCCCAACAGTCCCATCTTAACGTCGTAAGTCACGCTCTTAGACAGGTCAACTGCGCTCACTCCGCTTGTTTGCGGAACGCCGTTTATCGATACCGCAATATTGGAACCATCCGTCAGAGTTGCATCATTATTCACAACAACAAAATTGGGAACCAAAGCCGAAAGATCGGTTCCTTTAGGTAATGTCAAGTTCACATTATAATGGTTGTAATAAGATCCATCCCTCGTTATCGTATTATCTGCGGCAACAATTGTAGTCGCATTATAATTAGCGGTATAAGTTGATTCTCCAACAGTAACGGAAAAACTTGTAAACGTTGGAATCACAACCGGAGAAGCATAGTAGTTAAAAGTATAGCCGGAAGCGGTTACCACTTTAAATAGTTGCGTTTGCAATTGAACATTCGTACCGCCTGCCGTTTGAGGCGTTACAAACCAAACATTTCTTGCCGTTGAACCGGATACAGTTTGTATGTCAGCTCCGGTCAACGGATTATGCCAATACATTGTAGTTGATGGCGATACCAGACTAAACGTCGGAGCAAAACCTCTTTTTATCGTATTGATAGTACTTGTTGTCGCCCAAGCTTCATAAATAATGGGACATACCATAGTATCAGAAGAAACAAAAGTACCGGAAGAATTGAAATAAGGTCCTGTGGAATATTCCGTCATTTTATATATACTTGGAATAATAAAATTGCTTAGTCCCCCATCTTCTGCAATCACATTAATTTGTACTGAGTCAACAACAGTTACAACCGTTCCGTCACTTTTAATAGAACTCGCTACCCATACGGCAGTATAGGTTCCGATTGCAGTATAAAAGTAGGTAAATTGTCCCGATATGTCTGTCGCATACCCGCTATTATTCTGCTGTCCATAAACATGTCCGGCATCTCCCGGATACACCACAAAGGTTTGTCCTGTTCCTTGATTTTGAAACTGAATCGGCGAAAGTACCTGATAAGCTGTAATATCCGGAGATAGTGTAAATTTAGCGACCGGATCGACGTATATTTCATTAATAAAGTCATTTTTACAACTCCAACTCAATACTATTAATAATAAAAATATACTGTATTTAATTGATTTCATAATGTTCATTTCATTTATTATTAATACCCGTAATTTTGTTTTATTAGACCATTTGATACAAACACTTCCTGTTGCGGAATAGGAAATATTTCATTTACGCCCGGTTTGAAATATTGACCTCTGTGCCGGGGTCCTCCTCCAGGATCAGCAGGCGCTGTTGTTGCAATATATGCCATCCTTTGTGTAAGCTGTCCTAGGCGGGCAATCTCAAACCAGCGATCGCCCTCGCCTGCCATTTCGATACGTTTCTCCTGTAAAATGTCATTGCGTACAATATCATACGGAGCGTAATCTTGCAGAACAAAATTAGCTTTTGGAACGGTTTGATACTGATTACTTATAGAGGTCGAATTGAAAAGATTCATAGCTCTGCTTCGTACTCTATTGACCATATCCACAGCCTTTGTAGGATTCCCCGTTTCATTCAATACTTCGGCATAAATAAGCAATACTTCAGCGTAGCGAAATACTCGATAGTTTCGCATATTATTATTAGCAGGGGGAGTTCCGCCTTCGCTTGGCCATGTAAAGAATTTTGAAAATTGATTAAAATCTCCAAAATTAAACCACCAGTTGGGAGGATCACCTACATATTGACCAGCGTCATATTTAAAGTAGTTGCTCATCTGCCGGTTTACCGCTACGGTTAGCAATCCTCTCGGATCGTTGGCATACAGGCCGCATAACTCATTCGTCGGCGCGGTATAAAATTGTGCAAGTTGATCTGGAGCTTGCTGATAATTGATATAATTGTTCATGGGCCAATTCATGTTAATATTGGTTACTGTTCCGTAATTGTAGTGATTGATCTCAATTAAAGATTCATTACAATATTCTCCCACGACACGAAACAGTTGATCAAAATTCTGATATAATCCATGCGCATTGTGAATATCGGGCATGATAGTCGTTGGTTGTACGGTAGGATCTAAAAGTAATCTTTTTGAGAATTGATCCCATGTTTCTTTTCCTGTATATCGTTCGTCAAACTTAACAATGTCATTTACCGTAATATTCGCTCCATCAACCAAATATTTACCTATTTCCAACGCCTCCTGCCATTTCTCCGCTTTATTGGTGTTAGGCAGAGGAGTTCCCGGCGATGCTTCATAAAGTAAAACTTTCATCAACAGTCCCAATCCTGCGCTCATATCGATTCCGCCGGCATTAGCAGCTATATAAGCTGTGGGCTGCAAGTTCAGGGCGGCTTCCCTCAAGTCTTTTTCAATATAGGCATACGTTTCATCTAAAGTGGATCGAGGAGCAATCAACGAGTCAATCGTTTGAGTTTCCGGTTGAATGGAAACGCCGCCAAATGTTTTTGCCAGGTTAAAATAAAAAAGCGCCCGCAATATTTTTGCTTGAGCATACCACTTCCTCAAAGATGTTACATTATTCAGAAAAGCGGTATCATACTGCACGTATGGGATGGAACTTATCACTTGATTACATTTATAGATCCCTTGATAGTTTGTTTGATAACGTTGTAAGATATATTGATTGGAGGTCGTGAAAGTAAAATTAAACAAATCGGTAAAATCGCCCGACCCCACATCTTTCGTATTCCAGCAGTTATCGCTCATTGCCTCTCCAAACAGAAGTTCGCTCCGCTGATATGTTTCTCCCTGCATCAATGAAAAAACAGAATTCAATCCATATCCTATATTTGTTATATTTGTGTAAAAGGTAGTAGCCTCTATATTGCCTTTCATGGTCGGTTCAAAAAAATCCGAACACGAATACAAGAGAGCTCCCATTAAAATTCCTGATATATATACTATTATTTTTTTCATATTTATCTGCTTTTTTAAAAGTCTATACTTGCTCCAATCATATACGTCCTGCTTTGAGGATATACTCCCAAATCAATGCCATTCGATAAGTTACCGCTACCAGGTGAATTCAGAGATCCAACCTCAGGATCGAGTCCGGTATATTTTGTCACAGTCAGAAGGTTGGATATTGTAATATATGCCGTACAACTATTGATAACTTTGGTTCTTTCACATATTTTCTTCGGCAATGTGTAGGATAATTGAATATTTTTCAATCTTAAATAAGATCCGTCTTCTAAATAAAAATCCGAATTACTGAAATTCAATGCATCTATTGTAGGATTATTTTCCGGCGCAGGAACCGTACCGTTAGGATTTGCGCCGAAAAAGTCCCGGAAAGTTCCCGTTGCTGTTGCAGGACGATATACTTTTGAGAAATAATCGGAAGCTACATTTGAATAAGTGCCGGTACCCCATGTTCCATTGTATTGAATATCGGAATATTTAAATAATTTCATCACATTGTAAATTTTGTTTCCTGCTACACCCTGGAATAAAAGTGACAAGTCAAAATTCTTATAGCCGAAATTGAAATTAAATCCATAATACAAATTAGGTAATGGGGAGCCTAAATAAGTTTCATCATTGCTGTCAATTATGCCATCCTTGTTCACGTCTACAAATTTCATATCTCCCTCTTGGAATTTCTGCGTAGTGGAAGCAAACACCGGCGCTATGACATTTCCTTGTGCGTCAAAATCTTTAGGAGTCAGCACTCCATCTGTTTTGTATCCGTAGAAAGCGCCTATCGGAGCCCCAACAATGGTACGGGTTACATAACCCAATGGAGTAGGTCCGCTCAGGTTTCCTCCCCATATAGGATTGCCTTGTCCGCCTAAAGAAGTTACCCTGTTTTTAATATATGAAATATTTCCCCCCAACGAATAATGGAAGTTTCCTATTTTGTCTTGCCATGCCGCCTGAATTTCTCCTCCTGTATTTTGCACTGAGCTTGTATTTTGCATGGGATTAGCTGGAATCCCCGTCATAAAGGGTATAGGAATGGCATTTAACATGTCGCTTGTATTTTTGATGAATACGTCGTAAGAGGATGTAAAGCGGTTATTAAATAAATTGAGATCAAGTCCAAGATCTTTTGAAATTGTTTTTTCCCAGACAATATTCGGATTGCCGAATTGCCAGATCGAGTAAGCAGGTTGCAGAACAGGGACGCCTGTTCCGTAAATGTAATTACCCGGAGTACCAACCAATGAGCGATAGGTAAAATTGCCAATATTATTATTACCCAACGTACCCCATCCTGCCCGCAGTTTTAGAAATGAAATCCATTTAGCATTTTGCATAAATTGCTCGCCTGTCAATTTCCATCCCAAAGAAACGCTAGGAAAAGCGCCCCAACGATGCGCTGCTGCAAAACGAGAGGAACCGTCTTCTCTGAAATTGACCTGTAACAAATATTTACTGCCGTAATCATAACTCAACCTGCCTAAAAAACTCAATACAGTCCATCCTTCGGTAGTTTCACCTGTTTGCAATTGATATTGAGCAAAAGCCAAAGCATCCAGACTTTCGTTATAACCGCCGTATCCATTACCTTGAACCCAATAGCTCTGTTTCGTTGCGCCTTCTGCCGATTGACCAATCATAATGTTCAAATTATTCTTGCCGAAACTGTTCATATAATTCAATATATTATCCCAGTTAAAATGACTGGAAGTTGCCGGACTCCTTTTCACATTGGTGTTTACTGTTCCGGTAAGAACATTTTGATCATTCTGATTTTGCCTATTAAACTGATCAATATCAGTAGAAATCATCGATTCGCCGACACGAGAGGTAAATTTAAGCCCTTTGGTTATATCCCAATCTAAACTTATTTGCCCCAACAAAGTATTTTTCCATGAAGTGTAAGTTGTACGGCGCAATACTTCAATCGGGGTTGTCCAAGTATAATTTCCAGTTGACGGGTCCATAATCGGAAGAAGCGGATCATAATTGATAGCCGTTTGCACTACGCCCCAATTTCCCTGATAAATATTTGATTTATCTTCACGGGTATAACTGATATTCGTCCCTAACGTAAGGTTTTTAACTATTTTTGTATTTATCTTGAGATTAATGTTTTTTCTGTCATAATTAGATTCTTGAATAATCCCGTCGTTATGATAAATACCACCGCTCACATAATAATCAAAATCTTTTGTTCCACCGGAAACCGAAAGATTGGCTTTATAAGTGGGACTTTGAGAATGGGTAATATAATCCCAATAATTAACCCCCTTATTAACCTGATCAATAGTAGCTTGCTGAAGCGCCCAATTGGGTTGTACCGGAGAGGATGGGAAAGCAGCGGCACCTGTCGGATCGGTCGTTACCGGTAAGTTTTGAACATAATCCTGAAAATAAGGATATTGTTCTTTAGAGAGAATACTGGGTCCTTTCGCTATATTTTGCTGTCCATAATAAATATTGAAATTAATATTAGGACGGCTACCTTCCTTCCCTTTTTTGGTAGTTATCAGAACTACGCCATTGGCGGCACGTGAGCCGTAGATAGCAGCAGATGCCGCATCTTTTAAAATTTCAATGGAAGCAATATCATCCGGAGATAAAAAGTTGATATTATCCAATGGAAGTCCATCTACAACATAGAGCGGTTCCGAATTATTGATGGTGCCGACGCCCCGTATTCGAATGGAAGTATCCGAACCGGGATCGCCTCCGTTGCGTACGACTTCGACTCCTGCAGCTTGCCCTTGTAGCGCTTGAGCTAATGTGGAGGTAGGTATTTTCTGTATATCTTCTGCTTTTACGGAAGATACAGCTCCGGTCAAATCGCTTTTCTTTTGAACTCCATAGCCAATTACAACTACTTCATCCAAAACTTGCGCTTTTTCTTTTAATTCAATAACCGGCTTGTTGCCGGCTGTTAAAGTAAGTTTTTGCGAAACATACCCTATATATGTAATTTCCACAACCACTGATTTTTCCGATGTAGCTATCGTAAAATTACCATTTTCATCGCTAACATCGCCTGCCGTAGTTCCCACAACTTGTACATTAGCGCCGATAACAGGTTCTTTCGTTTTACTGTCAATAACTTTACCTCCTATTTGCGCTGCTAAAGGCGAGTACCCCGCGAATAATAAGAATATAATTAAATGAATTAGATTTTTCATGCATTCCAATGAATTTATTAGTAATTGGTTTAAAGTAGGGACGTTGCAAGCAACGTCCCTACAGCTTTTATTGTTTAAATTTATTATTTCACAATCAATTTTTGAATCAGGGTTGAACCGTCACCAAGTTTTACATTGATAATATACAGACCGCCTTTCAAAGAAGAAACATTGACTGTTTGTGAGTTTCCACTCTGTTCAAGCACTTTGCGTCCCTGAATATCTGTGACTGTAACTTCATTGATAATTCCACCGCCCGAAATATTCACTACATCGGTTGCAGGGTTGGGGAAGATATTCAATTTAGCAGGAGCTTTTATGTTTTGAATACCATCCGGGCTAAGAGCGCCGCCAACCATATAAAGCGATGGATATTGGTCTCCTTGCGTAGCATCGCCCGCTACGAAAAACAATGAATTCTGAACGGGTAGCAAATTACTCGGATTCCCTGTTCCAGGAAAATCGTAATAGAGGACTGGATTTGTGTCATTGTCATCCATTGACCATAATTCTACATTAGAACCATCATCGGCAGTTGCGCCAGCAAACCACAATTTATCATTAGATTCTATCCATCCGTTGGTTCCATCTTGAACATTGATTGTTGTTCCTGTCAGCACCATTGGAGGATTTGTCCAATTCATCAAAAATTCGCAGAAATCAATCGTATTTATATCCATGGATGAAACATCGCATCTCCACATACTATAACCGGAGTATTGATCCGGATTGAATGCAAATGTTCCATTTGCATTGAAATAAACCATTCCTTTGTAAATGCCTCTCCAATACTGAGGCCAGGAGGCAGCGGTTGAAGAAGGTTTCCCCCATGGATTCACATCAAAAATCATTCTCGGATTTAAATCGGGAACTGCTGGAGTTGCCAATTGTGTTCCATCTTTGAATGGCATATTGAGATCTAAAATACACGGCTGTACATTGTCAACGCCGTCGTCAGCACGGAAAAGCATTAAATGATCATTGAGAGGAAGCGTATATGCAAATTGAGTTCCTGTGGGAGTTCCATTTGCCGCCCCTTTTGCAAAATCGATTCCAATCCATTTGGTTCCGGCAGCCGTACCATCCGACACCCAAATTTCCTGTCCAATATCGCCATTAACGCCTAAACTTGCGTTTGCCGGATCTACAGCAGTTGTTATTGACGCCGACGTTTCAGCGCGGAATACCGCTTTGTTGCCGATTGCAGTCAACCATTGTATGGCTGAATCTCCATCCTTAACCGGAGTTGTTGGAATTGCAAAAGTTCCGCCGGTTGTTCCGTCAGTTACCCACAATGTTCCATAATTGTTTGTATTAGCCGGATCCGGATTAAATGCAATAAAGAAAGCCTTTGTTCCATCCCAAGTGACTTGAATTTTTCCGCCATGGCTATCTCCATTTCCTACTAAAGGCGTGTCACCGATGCGTACTGTTCCGGCATCCGTTCCATCGCTTATCCATAACCATTGTTCACCAGCGGTGGATGACGACATTTTAGGCAACGCTTCGCTTTCTTCATCCATGGCAAAGAATAACACTTTGTCCCCGAATGCCGTTACATAACTCGGATTGGAGGATGTTCCTCCCGGATAGATATCCTTAACTATTTTTGTTCCATCGGCGGTTCCATCGCTCACCCATAATTCCGTTCCTGCTGTCGGAGTCGTTGCAGCAAAATAGCAAAGACCACCTACAGCGCACAGCCATTGCGGATTAGATCCGGTTGATCCCGGATAAATATCCTTAACCATGTGAGTGCCGGCTACAGTACCGTCGCTTACCCATAATTCTTCTCCATCCGTCGCTTCCTTTGCAGTAAAGAATACTTTAGGACCCGTTGTGCAAACCATGTGTTTTTTAAAAGAGCTAAGATCATAACTGTTGGCTCCCATATCCGTAGTAACTACCGCATTATCCGGTAATAACTTTACCATATCAGCTGGCAATTGCGCCAATACCTGAGTTGCATATAATGCAAATGCAACAATACAAAGAGTAATAATCTTCTTCATATAATCCAATTTTAAGAAATTATTTTAATTCTGACTTTAATTTTAACTTTAATTTTTATCATTTATGTTATAAATGATTGTTTATAAATAAGCAATGCTTTTGATAATGGGTTCTTTGTAAAAAAAACCGCAATTGTAGTAACAGTATCCCTTTCCCATAGGCATGTAATTTTAATCTTTATTCGTTTGACTATTTTAAAGGGACATTTAAAATATACACCTTGCAATCTTAACTATCCCCTTTCCCTCCTCTTTTTTACTTTGCGATTTGTATCTATTATTAACCTCCGTTTTTTAATAGCATGAATGAAATGAAAAACCGATTTTCTGCGTCAAAATTATTGTTTTCTTTTTTAAAAAGCAAATATTTTTGCTTTTTTTTATTATTTAACACAATTTTCTTTAGATTTATTTTCTAAACATCTGTTTATTTATATCTAAGTTGCTCACTTTCAGATAATAATCATTTGACTTATCCTCTTGTCCCAGCCCGCTGTATCCTAAAGCCATGACGTAATAACAGTGGATTTTGTTTCTGACATTCAAATCATCATCCCAGATAGCCAAATCGGGTAAGGAAACTGCAAAATAATCAATTTTACATTCGTCGAACAGATGTTCTTCGCCATGAGCTATCAGTTTATTGAAACAGATCAGGGCTTTGTCTTCATCGCCTAATTCTCTCCATGCCAAACCTTGATAAAAGATTTTATCGGGCTGTTGGTCGTTATAGAAAAAGGCTTGCACCGGTTCGGAAGAACCAACCGTAGCTTTGATGAAGAATTCATTTGCCCGTTCTTTATCTCCTAATCCTTTATATGCCATTCCTTTGTAATAATGTATCTCGTTTTCTTCGGCATTCAGCAGTTTTCCTTCCCCCAAATTTTCGGGATAAACATCCGTTTCATTAAGCAGCGTGATTGCTTCTTTGTATTTATGCGCTAAAATCGATTTTTTCGACAGTTCCAACCGGCACAAAACATATTGCCCTGTCGCTTTGCCTTCTCCTCCTTCCCATGGATGAAACTTGCGTTTGTCGATCATCGCTTTCGCTTCTTCATAACGTCCCGATTGATTCAGCAAGGTCGCATATTCCAAATATAAATCATCTCTTTGCAAAACAGATTCCATACGGTTTTCGAGGAATGTCAACCGTTCTGTGTGAGTAACATTCAATCTTTTGTGCAATTGATCCAATTCCATTAAAATGCGTACATCATTTTCATTTAGCCGGTAGGCTTCTTCCAAAAGATCAATTGCCTTCCGAACATTCTTTTGTTTGTTGAATGCAGCAAGCGCCAGATTCCTCAACACGGCAGGATAATTGGGATTGATGGAAGCCGAAAGTTCCCAACAGGCAATTGCTTCATCGTATTGCTGCTTGTCGTACCATAAATTACCTAAATAATAAGGAGCGTAAGCATCTTCCGGATTTTCGGCGCAAGCCGCCTGAAGAGCTATAATTGCTTCCAACCGGTTGGGAAAACAATAATCCGGCGACTGTTTTGCCGCTGATTCAAAAGCCTCTTTAGCTTCTTTCGTTTTTCCGAATAATTGAAAAGCCCAAGCCTGATAATAATAAATCATCGGTGAAGGATTTGCGTTATCTATACAGAATTGCAACAAAAGCGCGGCTTCCCCATACAGTCCTGCCTGAATATAATCCAATGCAATATCTTCATAATTCGAACTTTCCAAACGTATTCGTTCGAGCAGCAGTTTTTTTGTTCCAGCGTCTCCCGAAATCAGGTATTGCTCGAAGAGACAGCCGAAGTTAAAACGGTCGATTTTTAATGATTCGTCAATCCATTCCTTGGCTTGCCCCATCGCTCCCTTACGACGTAAAATAACTGCCTTAAGATGACGCGCGCGATGATTGTGAGCGTTGCGAATCAGCGATTTTTCTATTTCGTCTTCCGCATCCTGCCAACGCCCATCAATGATCGACAATTGCGCCAGCGAATAAAATCCGGCATCTTGCCACGCTGCATTCCAGCATGATTTGTAGAACGATTCGCAGGCTTCATCGTTTTCTCCTGTGAATTTAAGCGCCAAACCCAAATTATAATACGGCTCTCCATCGTAAGGATTCGGATTGCGCGAGGTAAGGGTTTCAATTGCACGGCGAAAATAAGGAATTGAATCTGCAAATTTTCCTCTGCGGAACAGCCACAGTCCCATCGCATTGTTGTTGCGTATGTCGGACGGATCGCGGCGCAAAGCCTCTCTGTAATAATCGGGCGCTTTATAGGTGGCATGACGGTATTGTTCGATATGCAATCCGGTCAGATAAAGCTGTTCCGTCGTTTCGATTTCGGCGGGAGGCAATGCGCGCTGCGCCGGCTGAGGCAGCGGCTTGACGGTCTCTTTTTCGGGCGACCAGCTCAGAATCTTTTTTCCTTTTTCGGAAAAGATTTCGACTGATAAATCTTCAAACTTTAAAGGCTTCAAATCCCTTAAAGAAACAATTTTTTCATAAACCTCTCTGGGGAACAAAGAAACAGTTTCTTCCAATAGAATTTGGTTGTCTGCTTTTAAATAAATCGTCGCATTATTCAAATTGCGAGTGGCAAGCAATTTAATCACAACATTTCCATCCTCTTCTTCCATATTCATCAAAAGGTCTTTACAGGCATTTTTCACCAAACCCAGCTCACGATAAGGCATGAAGTACTGCACGAACGATTTTTCTTCGTAGGGTTGCATCCATGAAAAGTCGGGCTGGTTGTCGGTATAGACTCCTGTCATCAGCTCGATATAAGGTCCGTCGCTATCGGTAAGATTGCGGTCCCATGCCTGTCCAAAATCGCCGTTTCCCCACGTCCACTGCTTTTTTCCCGGAGAAACGTGATGGTTAGCTACATGCAAAACGCCAGCTTTTGTATCATGCTCATAACCTCCCATGAAATCATATCTCGATTTGATTGCCATATAAGAAGTGGGAACAGGAATATTTTTGTAACGGGAAATGTCAACGCCTGCCGAATAATCGACTTTATAATAGGTTCCTTTAGCTATCGGGAAACTGGAAACATCGCGTTTGCCGTGATCAAATACGGCATTGACATCGGGCGGGAAAACCGATTGATAGCGGTCGTTCACTTTAACCGCCGGATTTGCCCACCACAAAAAAGTTTGAGGAACAGGAGTCGGATTAAATAACGCAGCTTTTATTTCTAAATAAGCCCTTCCGGGATATACCGTAAAAGCAACCGTAGCCTTTTGATGAAACATTCGCTCCTGCTCATTAATCCAAACCGTAGCGCTGCCGTCTTCATTTTCCTCGATGCTGAAATCAACAGGCAAATACGTACTTGGACGATGGTGCTGGGGCCAGTTAAATTCTATCCCGCCTGAAATCCAGGGACCGGTCAATCCCACCAGCGCCGGTTTGATAACGCTATTGTAGTAAATGAAATGGCGTTCTTTGATTTTATCGTACGCCATTTGCACCCGTCCGCCCAATTCCGGGAGAATCATTATTTTCACGTATTCGTTTTCAAGAAAAACCGCATGCCATTGCTTGTCGATTTTCTCATCCGAAATCTTCTCAATGACCGGATAAGGATAAACAACGCCACTGCTTCCCTGATAAACCCGTTTTTCCAAAAACATTGGATTCTTTTCAGGAACGCCGGTTTCATACGTTGGAATAATAATATCTTCTTCCCAAACTTTAGCTTTCATATCTCACAACTTGTAACATGTAACTCGTAACTTGTAACTTGTAACTATTTTTTCAATAAACTTTTTTCAATCTCTTCCAGTGATTTCCCTTTTGTTTCAGGCAGTTTTAATGCAATAAAAATAAATCCCAAGATACAGATTCCCGAATATACCCAGAAAGTGCCTGCAGCGCCAAGCGATTGATTCAACAGCGGAAATGTATAGGTCAATACAAAACATGCTATCCACAAGGCAAACGTAGCCAACGCCATAGCCGCGCCGCGTATCCGGTTGGGGAAGATTTCGGAAAGAATGACCCAAACAATTGGAGCGAGCGACATGGCATAAATAGCAATAGCGGTTACAACCAAAGCCAATACTGCAATTCCTTTCAGATGAAAGAAGAATGCGCTTCCCAACAATATATAATTTAACGCTAAACCGATGGAACCAAAAAACATCAGCTTTTTCCGTCCCCATTTGTCCACCGTAAACATAGCGACAAACGTAAAAATCAAGTTGACGCTGCCTGTGATAACAATATTAAACAAGGTATCGCTAACGCCATAACCGGCAGCTTTAAAAATTTCTTCCGCATAATTGAATACGGTATTAATACCGCACCATTGCTGGAAAACCGCCAATACAATACCTATTATTAATACAGGAATAAAAACCGGATTGAACAAAGCTTTGAAATCCATTTTTTCGCTCGCATCGTTTAAGGAGGCTTTGATTTCATTGACCTCTTTTTGAGCATATTCGTTGCCTCCGATTTTTTCCAGCACAGGGAAAGCCGCATCCTGTTTTCCGACTTTGAGCAGCCATCGCGGACTTTCAGGAATAAAGAAAGCAAACAGGAAAAACAGGAGAGCCGGAACTCCGCATGCCCAAAACATCCACCGCCATCCCATCAACCCATTCCATGATGCTGCAATGAATGAATCGGACGCTCCGTCGGGAACTTTGTCGGCAATCAACAGATTCACGATTTGCGCAAGCAGGATTCCAATGACAATGGTCATCTGATTGAGCGAAACAAAACGTCCGCGCATTTGAGAAGGTGAAATCTCGGCGATATACATTGGAGAAATGGCGGAAGCTAACCCTATTCCAATCCCCCCGAGTAGCCGGAAGCAAACAAATATGCCGAAACTTCCGGAAAAACCGGTACCTGCTGAAGCTATAACAAATAAAAACGCGGAAGCGAGAAGCGATTTCTTCCGTCCGAACCTGTCGCTGACAAATCCCGATACAACAGCGCCAACGATGCATCCGATAAGAGCGCTACTCATTGCCCATGCCTGTAAATTAGCAGATGATGCAATATCGAAGAAACGTTCGTAGAATGGTTTGGCGCCACCGATTACCACCCAGTCGTATCCGAACAACAGTCCTCCCATGGCGGATACCAGCGAAATTCTCAATAAAAATGTAAAATTGTATTTTTTATTTTCCACAGTGAATATCTTTAAAAACGCTGTAAAAGTAATTGGTATTAAAGAAATAAAACATGGAAAATTTTATGAAAATCCTGTGATATTTTCTTAAATGGAAAAAACGCCGGTTCTATCAAACGATTCTTTATTTTTTTCTCCATGAAACGCTGTTTTTTGTTTCAAAATTTGCTAATATGAAAAACACTGATTACCTTTGCCCCGAACTATAATAATCAAAAAGATTAATAAATGAATAATTTTCTTACATACAGTTTGCTACTCGCAATTATCGGTATTCTCTTGCAAAGAACAAGATGAAGCGAGGACGGTATGTAATAAAAGGAATAAATAGAAATAAAAACCTTTCTCGCTTCGGTCGGGGAAGGTTTTTTCATTAAATATAAATACAAATATGGAGAATAGACTTTTTATTTTCGACACCACCTTGCGCGACGGCGAACAGGTGCCAGGCTGCCAATTGAACACCATTGAGAAAATTCAGGTGGCTCAGTTACTGGAAAAATTAGGGGTG
>Ga0123357_10004800_pt1 | contig 16005 bp, 7 predicted proteins | sample TergutEmb28metaG_FD_89873 | JGI IMG/M metagenome (GOLD analysis project Ga0123357, IMG submission 89873) | Embiratermes neotenicus P4 segment gut microbial communities from Petit-Saut dam, French Guiana - Emb289 P4 | ecosystem: Host-associated > Arthropoda: Insects > Digestive system > Gut ... | reverse complement strand
TCTTGTACAGTTTATTGTGCGTGCCGTGTATCTTGTACAGTTTATTGTACGTGCCGTGTATCTTGTACAGTTTATTGTACGTGCCGTGTATCTTGTACAGTTTGTTGTACGTGCCGTGTATCTTGTACAGTTTGTTGTACGTACCGTGTATCTTGTACAGTTCATTGTACGTGCCATGTATCTTGTACAGTTTATTGTACGTGATGTGTATCTTGTATAGTTTATTGTACTTGCCGTGTATCTTGTACAGTTTATTGTCCACACCAACAAATCCACAACTTACATATATTAACAATATTCTATATATCGTACGTCCTACACGTTTCGATCAATCTGCACCATCTTCAGGGATTCTTATCCTTCTACTGTGCTAAGACTCCCTGACGAAGATGCAGATGCATTGAAACATGTAGGAGGACTTACTACATAGAAAGTATTGTACTTGTATATATGTTGTGCACTTGTTGGTCTGGATAATAAACTTGATTCTGCCCTTCATTAAGTGCAATTAAATGGCTGACGGCCCAATTATCATCACACAATCACTCACACTTCCAAAACGGAGCGCAATAAATAATGTGGACGTCTCAAGACCGACCCCACACGCACTACGAAGTTAACAGGATAAATGCCTGAGAGATAACCGACATGCATGAGATTGCAACCGCCATGAATACTATTAGCAATTCACGATCATACCGTTCATCCACTGCTGCTGCTGAAATAATGACTGTACTCGTTAAAATAAAAACAATTAAGTTCATGGAACATAAAGTTAATTCCCTTCTGTACCTTTCAAAATGCATCATTATTTATCCCCTATTCGTAAAACCCATTATGGGATAGTAATTTATTTCTCCCGCAGATAAAAATGATTATGGTATCATTTCGGCATTAAAGATCCCTGTACACGTAATTAATGAATTCACCTGCTTCATGAACCGGACAATTTACAAAGTGTATTTTTAAAAATTAACAATGTATCATTGTACTACAGGCCCATTTTGATTTGTAAACATATCTCATCCGTGAAGCTACACTCGTGTAGAATTATATTAATATAAATGAATATAACTTGATGGTTTCAGCCTGCAAAAGAAAGACCGACTCGACTGAAATTACAAAAAGGGAAGGATGACTTAGACGGGCTGCATGAAGCGTGCTGCAGACAAATCCGACGAGCTCTGTCTGTCTGTCTGTCTGTTTAAACAGCCGTGTACTGAGCGTCTATTGTGTTTGGACGAATTGTTTTCAAATACAAAAACCTTTGAACTTCCGTTCTTTGGCTATCAATGATGAAAGAAAGCTGAAGGTTTGTGTGGCTAGAGACCCTGGCCACCCAGGATGTTATTATTTAAAATTTATAACTAATCTCATTATGAAAACAGGTTACTGCCTCATTTAATTATCGGTGTGTCTTGTCAGGCTTTGTGTTACGACACAATGGAGACCTCTTCTGGCAAAAAAAGGAATTAAATACCCAAGCAGACACGCCTTGTTTTTTTCATATATGGTACATTTAATGACGCTATCAGTTGCTTTGGCTATACAGCGTTGAATTATAGATGTCTAGCGAGTAATTAATATGGAAACATGTTGAAGGAAGTGGTCGTGGCTTATATAGAAGACAACTAGAACACGGAATTTAGTTTCGGGAACCAAATAAAACAGCGAAACCAGCTGTCACAATTGCAGACTTCTGCAGGGAGATGTGAACCCAGAATCTCCCACAACGAAACATAAGGGCTACCATCTCGACTGCAGCGTTCGTCTGGCACTCCAATGGCTGAGGGTTGAGAATTCGAATGAGTAAATGATTGACTGTGTAAATTATTACGTGATTGTTGGTTGATTTATTAAATGATTAGTTGACTGAGTGTGTGTGTGTGTGCGCGCGCGCGCGCGCGCGTGTGTGTGTGTGTGTAACTTCACTGAACTGACTGACCCATTCCGAACATTGAAAGACACCGAACTGCCTACCCGGGTGACATCCCGAATGTCACCTTTACTTAGCTGGCCCAGTGGCCGACCTACAGACACGTCGCCTGAGCCGACGGTCTCGATGACCTGCAGTGTCCTTACCGCGTGCCAGTCATTGGCATTAAACAGATAACAAATGCACATAACTCGAAGGGACAGGATTACGAGATAACACTTAGCACAGAGGGAAGGATAATATTAAAATGGACGTTCAAGAAGTATAATATGAAAGTGTGGGCTGGCTTTATCTGACGCCAGACAAGGAGAACGGCACATATGTCGCCGAACACCCGGGTGCCACTGATAACGACCGCCAAAAGGAGGGATCACTTTCCAGGATGTGATGCAACGTGCCATGCAGGTCTATACCATGGGTCTCCAATTGTTTTATGGCGAACAGTCACACCCATTATTGTGACCGGGTCGCGGGTCGCACGTGGAAAACTAACAGTACGTGCTACACCTAATGCCTAAATTATTGTGTAATTTTTATGGCATAACATAAGTTACAAATGTGGCCGCGGGCCGCATAATACAAGCTGGCGGGCCGCGGGCTGGAGACCCATGGAGCAACAGCCTGTAATGGGCCAGGGCCTCCTAACTATCGAGACGTCACTCAGACACACCACACTCGGTAGGACTCCTCTGGACGAGTGATCAGCCCGTCGCAGAGACCTCTACCTGACAACACACAACACTCACAACAGACAGACATCCATGCCAACGGCGGGATTCGAACTCACAGTCCTAGGAAGCGAGCGACCGCAGACCTACGCCTTAGACCGCGCGGCCACTGGGATCGACAACCACATTCTATACCGACAATTTATCATCTATATCCACTTTTATTACAAAAAGACTATGTAGTGCTCTCTGCTTGCGTTTGTGGGCCAATACGACATCCACATGTAAAGCGAAGCGCAAAAGCAGTTATCTCAAAACGAATTCTCGAGGCGTTGTTTCGAACGTACGTACCTCCAATCTGAAGCGTAATTAAAACATTACTTTTGGTTCATAACCTTTCGACTTTATACCGTGTTAGAACGAGCATACTGCACTACACTTACTGTACACACCTCTGGCCTTGACACTGAAGACGAACACATTTTCGCAGCAGATCTTGTTAGTGCATTCCCTGTTATTCTCAGAATAAACAACAGGTCTTAAAAACGAGCTGGTTTTACAGAGGAAACACGACCTGTTCTGTGTGTGGGAGAAACTGAAGTTTTAAACACAATTAAAGGTACATTACAACTGCTTCCAGCTAACTAATTCTACTGGCCACAGTCCCTCTCAAGAAGCTACACAATAAATTTTATGCATTTTCTGGAATCCAATGGTTCATTACCGTGTACACAACAGACCATGAATGGTCCTTATTATCAGACGGGTGAATTCAGTCACACCTTCCCACCATATTCCTTCAAGAAACATTTTAATACTACCTCCAGCTCACCAAGCGGTCTGTTTCCTCCCGGCTACCTACCAAAACACTGCATGTATTATTCTCCTCCCATTGCCCAACACCTGTGCCGTTTATCAGATTCTCCTTCCGTTTAGCACACTAATTATGGATATTCTTATTATGCGGTTTTCAGCAGCCTCCTGCTATTGCCTCCCCCCTCGTCCCAAATATTCTTCTCAGCACCATGATCGGGAAAGCCCTCAGTCTTCGCTCTTCCCTTCTCATTTAAGAGACCAAGTAACATCCACACATTCAAAAAATAAACTGTACAGTTCTGCTTATTTTAGCGTTTGCCCTTTTGACAGCAGGCGGGAGGACAAGCAGTTCTGAATTAGCAAAGCATTCGCCGAATGTAATCTCCTATAAACGACGTCGTCCGCGCAGTTGTGATTTGTTAGTGTCGTTCCCAAATCGTTGATCTCTGCCACAAGTTTCAAGGAATTTATCAGCTACCTTCATGTTGTCATTTTGTCCTCCACGCTGCCGCCTAGCCTTGTCCACGCATTTTGTTTTCTCTGTATTTACTCCCAGCACAACTGGCAATGCAGACAGCCAATATTTGCACTCAACAAGTCAACGACATCAGCATAAACTAGAAGCTGATGAATCACATTAAATTTCAATCCTTCCTGGTTGTCTTTGGCACGCAAACTGTACAACAAGAGTACTAAAACATCGCCTTGTTCAGACAATTCTGAACAGAAAACGTGTCACACATTTACTAATAAATTCTTCTATCAATCAGTGTGGCTACAGCTCACACACTTTCAAACAATTACACACTTCTACGTCACGCCTCCATCGAACATTCTGACTTTCAGAAAGGAAACACGTGACAGGACCGCACGTTACTAGCACACAGCTACTGTCGTTGTACAGCGGTCTGTACGTCTATGTATTCTATTAATGCCTTATAATTTTGTCTATTTTGGACACGCAATATTTAATTATCCTGTAAGAGCATTTCATCATAGGGATGTCTACGTTCTCTAAATTAACATGTCGGCTGTTCTGGCAGCACACACGGTGTTACCGTGGGTGGAAAGGCCCGGCGTCGGCACTTATCTGTTAATGAGCTCCCCCTCTGTTGGAGCCGCCTGCCTCCCTCATTAGTGTAACAAGTAACAGCCATCGGCTCGTTAAGGAAGGGGTAACCATACCAGGCTTAGCCGGCAAGTCAAGTGACAGCTGGAGCAAAAGGGATGCACAAGCAACAGTAGCTAGCTCTATTTAACGAGGCTCTATCAAACGGTGAGACTGAATATTACACGAAGCTCCATAAACCGTCGGTATCACGACTTATTTAACGAGGATGTATCAACTTCAGAGGTTGCATTGCGCTAGGAGTCCGTTGCTTGTTCAGAGACCCTGTGTCAACCGCAGAACCTGCAGGCGATATGGTGTATGCGTGATTTCAGGCTTCCGCCACGGTATCAATGAGCTCTGTGCTCTTCGGGGATGTTACGTAGCAATGGTTTGCAGTTAGTTACTGACGTGAGCGAACAAGCTAGATGTCCCGTCTTCAAGAGTCATTCTTTACTGGATGAATGAATATTGATTTTTGGGTGTTTTTGAAGAAACTATACCACAAACACACTTTACTCCCCACACATTAGTCGCTGTGTAGCTTCACTCGTCTCAGAAGCTCTCAGGAGGAACCCGATTTGACAGGAGAGCTGGAGTGAATTACATTCAGACAGTCATTCCAGTACTCAAACCAATTTGTTAAGTGCGTTGTTAATGACTACGTCTGTCGCTCAATCCAATACTAAACACAGCAGAAGGGTTACGTGCAAATATGACAACGGATTCTGTCAAGCTTTAAGAAACCACGAAGTCGTCTGTGTGTATTTTTACATTTTATTTTTTAACCACCTGCCAGATTGTCACGAGACGTGGTATGAAAACTGAGAGGGAGGGGCCACAACACCGGCATACTTTGTAATTTCCTGCAATCCGTAATAATAACATGGCGGACTAGCGAAATTATTAGTCGGTAATGACACTAGCGACACTTACATCATGACCACTAAAGTGACCGGCGGTAATAAGCCTTGTGGTGGAAACTTCTGTGTAGAACGTTGAATAAAAACATGGAGGCCTTGCGAAATTTTCTTTATCCTTCACTTTCGTAACAGTAACTAAACCACTAAACCACTGGTCTGGTGACAATAAGAAGTCACCGTATGTAATGGCGTGAAATTCGGTAGGGAAGCAGAGCACATCCACAGACACGCAACATGTATGAAATATTTTTGGTAAATCGACAATTACAAACATGGCAACGATGGGAATTTCCGATGTCATAGCAGACAAATTTAACGTACACGGAATCTGTACTTACTAAGTTCTTTGTAGGACAAAAGTAAAATAATAACAGTGTAATATATACGTACGTACATGCAGAAATCTCTGTAACAAGAAGGAAAGTTAGGCGTTAACATTTCTTTTTACAACTTACTGTTATAACTATAGGACCGCAGACTGAGAGAGTCCCTTGGTTTTGTGCCTTCAGGTAAACCCGCCTTTACTCGCTCTTGATCAATTAAGAACAGGGAGCGCTGTGGGAAAAATACATTTCAGGGGGGGGGCGAAGACCTTGGAAAGGAACCTGCCTGTATCTGTGACATTTTATGCCACCACAAATCCCAGACGGAATACTGTTGGACCGAGATGGACTTCACCGGTGAAAAGCTTCTTCCAAGAAATCAAAACACTTCATCTGTTAGGACTACACCTTGCCTCAATTGATATTTCATATCGTATTTTCATGCTGTACGTGTATGTGGCACAGTGAGCAAAGCCAGAGGGGGTACACCCCTGAACAGTAGCCGTCGCACTCGCACATAGTTCTGTCGGAGTTCCTGTTTCGTAACGAGGGTCCATCACTACGATAGAGCACAACTAACGAGGTCGCCCGTCCCGGTATTGTGCGTCGTACCACAATGGCAGTTTTATTGGGTATAAGGACGAGGATGCAAGAATGCGAAATGATTCTTAGAATGTGTTTGTACCGCAACCGCAAGCGGAGAAACGTATCAAGTTATCACATCGCAGAAATAGACTACATGATCAATACGTAATTAAAATAAGAGATACCTTGCGTATTATAAAGCAGTAACAACAGCAACAATAACAACAACACAGTTATATTTCCTTAACGAATGTTTCCACGGCCCACGCTGCTTTCCTGTTTCCGTACATAAACGCCAGTAGGACAGCACAGAACAAACCTAAAAGCGAAAATCCACCCGACTATCCACATGGCCGAAGGTTTTGTGCTTTACAACGGCAATACATTACAACAGAGATTTATTTAATGTCTGGAAGATTCGATTATATACGGCATAAAAAACTCACTAATTTGAAGTTTGATACCTTATATCAAGTATTTTTATTTGGGAAATTTTCAGTGGCTCACCGTATTTTCGTTCCATCCCGGCTGCACATGCGCGTAAGGATGCGCAATCGACTCTCACAGTAGCAGTAAAGTTGCATGACTACGGCAGTCCGTACGATCGCGTCCGTTGAGCAGACACCCCACTGTATGATCCAGTTTATCCCATTCAAGCCCTCTTGAACTACTTAACGCAATTTTGGTGAATATATGGGAGAAAACCTCCCCATGTGTCAAATAGACTCGCAACTGCATTGCTCCATTTAGGACAGTGTGCTATTGCAAAAATTGCCGGCAGGATCGCTGTTTAAAAGCGAGTGCTGAACGCATAACTTAAGAAGGTGCACCAAGCCACTGCAGCGTGCAGCTTGGTATACCCAAAAACGTGTTGCAGTAGCGGCTGGGTCTCGTGCCCACTAAGTTCAATAGAGACATGACATCAATGACACTGATAATCCGAAAAGAGCAGAATGAGCGCACTTCATCTGAAATTTAATTCGAGAAGCTATGAATTTTTCTTCGACGTGTCCTTTTCACAGAGGCAGTTTCCCTGCACATTACAATCCACGCTAAACGACACGACTGCAGACTCCGAGCGGCATATAGCCATGTGCATGAGCACGTGTACGACACACTGAAACTGAACACATTATGTGCACTTCTGCATGACCGTGTGATATGACCTTATTTTATTGAAGAAAACACTATTGAGAGAAGCACTTGTCTGACAGGCACGTTAAAGTTGTACGAATTCCCACAAACCGGAGGAACTGAATACAGTAAAAAAAATTGCAATTGTTTTTCAAACAGGACGAAGCCCTGCCAATTTCAACGGCAAGGTTCGACATGTTCTGAATTCTAGGTTTCCTAATCGATGGAACGGGAGACGCGGCCCAGTAAACTGGCGTCTAAGAAGTTCGGAACTTATACCACTCAACTTTTTCATTTCGGGATATGTGAAAAGCATTATCTAGTTGGAGAAAACACGCGAATTACGTCACCTGCGACAGAGAATTTAAAGCGACATTAGACATTTAGACTCCGGACATGTTTTTCTAACCTGGCACGAAACTGAATGCCTCTAGGACAGCGTTTCCAAAACCTTTTTGCTGGCGGACCTCTTTTGGCCTCAAAATATAATCACGGACCCTCACATCATTGCGCACGGGTCCGGATCATAGGTACGCAAAACTAAAAACTTGTATCTCAGAAATCATTTTAGTTAGCTACGAATACCCACAAATGCCACAAGTAATAATGCCGTGTATGACTTGACCTTAATTAAACTGACTGTCGCTCGGTTCGTGGGTACAGGGGGTTTCTTAATCAGATATTCTAACGGTCATACGAAACAAATATATCGGAAATTAAGGGCGTTTCACGATTATTTTTAACAAAATATTATTCCTTTAATTAAAAAATAAGTAAACGTCCAAGTAGCCAATACAGAAATGTATCCACGGATCACCTCCGAACTGCTCGCGGATCCTTCGGTATGCGCAGAGCACATTTTGGGAACCAATGGTCCAGGGTACATGCTGGGCAAGTGGTCGTATCAAGAAACATTAAGGAGTTCGAATTTGAGGTTCCCACAGCGACGTAACTGAAGATTCAAACCTTTTGTCGCGTTACGTCGTGTCCAGGATTTAGTTCGCTATGTTTCGACAAATATTAGTGTTTGCATCTTCAAGGTCGGGCCGTCCGAGAATATTCGTGAGGTCTGGGAACTTCACGTCACAAAACGCTGAGAGTTCATGAATAGTTCGCAAGAACCCCCAAGACTATACATTTCAAAGCTAATTATATGTTCGCCGTTAAACCATTTCGATAATTCTGAATTACTGTACTTAGTTGTCAACACCTCGGACTATAGAGTACAAAGGCCGCTGTTGGACTGTTAGTTTCGTTATGACATTTGTGGCCGTACAGAAGTCAGCAGAACAGCAATATACCAATGTCACTACGATGATATATAATGAGCTGAACACACGCTTTTAGAAACACCATTAAACGCCAGACATTTTTGCCTACAAGTCGCGTGGAACTGTTCGATCATTTATCTCTATACACGGGCATAAGAATGGTTAACCCTTACAAACAAAACACTGATATATATTCCCAGAAGCGACAAGGGTTAGCAACTTCCAAGATTATTAATTTTAACTTCATAATCACAGTTTTATTTCTTGTCAGGAACAAGATGGAAAGTTTCAGACAAATCCCCAGGGTCACGTGTGTTTACGGCAACAGCACAACACGTGTGCATTTATCATTACTGCCTTGCAGTTTATTTATATACATTTTAATACACAATCTGCGAATTTAACAGAAAGGGAGTTTAGTGGCACAATACAATTTAATTAATCGTTTTACATTCGCGAGTTTCTGTACAGAAGAATAAGAACAAAATTACGCCAACACTATCTTAAAAACATTACAAACGGAAGAATGTTTGTGTAAGTCTATATTCAGCATTTTGTGCCGAAAGGAAGGCTTATGCTATCGTTTCGGTGTTGCAATATCTGACTGAAGTCCCCCTCCAACTAGCCCCCCGTCCTAACAAATCTGTGCGGTTTTAAGAATTCTGACGCCGGTAGGTACAAATACGTGTACCATTCGCATCACCGTGTAATGCTACGGTCGTGTTCCGTGAATAAACAGACGTCGGTCTTAAGAATTTGTCAGCAGGCGTTATGCTGTTTGAAACGCGGTCATTATATTGTGTGCGGTAACATAAACACGACAATTCTGTTACGTTTGCTAAACACTTTTCCTCAGAATATATTGAAATAACAGACAAGCCGTGTGAAATCCACAGCCTACTTAGCTTCAGTTTAACTGGCAGAACTAACAGAATTTCCAAGACCGACATTAGATCTCACAGACACATCTGAGTGAACATTTGTATGAAAATATTGAATTCAGACGGTACAAATCTGGAGATATGCATAACAAATTGAACGTAGCGCGAACCTGTTTAGTGAGAATTATGCACACAAAAATAAGAGATTTTGTAAAAATTCACTTGTAGCTTTTGTTAACTTCACCATATAAACGGATGTACTTGAAATAATGCAGGCATCTCAAGTTCTTCATACAGCTCTGTATGTTCCATCTGTGCACACAATTGCTCATCCTCAAGTATTTAGCAAGTTTAAACCAAATTTGGTATTAGTAGCTTCGCTAAGAGCAGCGGTAGATATCAAAACACCCTTCCAATCAAATTTATAAAATAAAAAAAACACGTTTACATAATTTGGTGGATGAAATTGACACTATGTATGTATGTTGTGCGCTCATGGAGAATGAAGGCATGGTTACAGTCAGTGTCTGGCAGGTGGCGTTAATCGTCAGACAGCCTCGACGTCTCATATATTCATCGAAAGGACTTCCCTTTACATTTCAAACCGGTCGTTTTCATTGCTATGACGAGATCTCTGTAAAACCGGCAACGTCGAATTTGATGAGAAATTTATGGAAGAATTTTAATTTTACGTTGCAGCTTGTACCTCCTACAGCAAATGACAAATTTGGGCCCACAAATGATTGGTAACACAGATGGTAATTTGCTGTTAAAATTGTTTTCTTAAAAGTATGAAACTGGCCAATTATGGAGAAGAATCGCAATGCAACGCTTAATCAGTGCACACACTGATTACTTCTGCACAGTCCTTCTATCAAGTCGCACTACTGTTCAATAAATACATACATACATATTGCCGATCAGTTTGTGTAAGGTTTAATGCTGGTAATTATGAAGTGACGTGTGCAGTAACACAACTGCAGTGTGCCCATACGAACTGTGTTAATAAACACAAACACAGCACACCCAACAATTCCGTGTACCAAACAAGCATACAAACCATTTCTTCACAAATTAAATAACGTATCAAAACACCGTAAACGCGCAATCCCAGTTGACGTTCGGCCCCACTGCATCTCACTGTATAACAAAATTCCAACATCTCCCAGCAGTCGCAGTGAAAGAACACGCCAAACTCTGAACTCAATTTATGGAGTAATAAAATATTTCACTTTGAAGTACATGGCTGACTGTTTTAGATTCCAATTTCCGTCGATTTTCCTGCGTCATCTTCACTAATTTAGAGAGGTGACAGTTCAAGTCTTATATTATGTCTTTCTAGTTTTATTACGCACGTTCTCTAAGTCACATTTTATGAGATTAGATTATGGAAGTCTGTCTGTCAAAACTCTGGCAGCAAAAGGGATTTACCGATAGAATGAAACAGCTGTTAACTAAACTAAACTGAGTTAAATTTCTCCATCAAATGAAGGCACAGAGAACTTGCAAGTGTTGGCAGAAGGGCTTTCAGACATTTCGTTCCCTATTAAACAGACGCACACCACTGAACAAACAGAACTTAAATCATTATCGGAAACACCGTTAAAACACACTGATAAGAAATTCAAATGAAGCAAACAAGTCGATTCTACAATTAACATCCAGACTAATGCAACATGTTACACTGTGTAAACACTACTGCCCCGTTAATTACAGCCATAACTAAGCTAATGCTATTAACACTCAAACAAACAGTCACAGCCAAGACGTTCAGTATTTGTTTACAGTAGAATGTTCCTGTAACATCACTGACATACTGTTCAGATACTCAGCAGCACCGGACGCTTCGCTGTTCTCAAAGACGAAAAACGACACGGACTGTGCACATCTCTGAACACACACACATTCAGTGATAACAGCCGTCACATTCTAACAAGCGTAAGTTGTGCACAGAGTCTTCACGCGGTCCACACAATAACTATGTCTGTCGCACTTGTTAATATGACGTAACTATATACATGCAACTGTCATTACACTTCGTATCGTCAGTTCGTATCAGGGCCGCAATCATTCAGTACAGCCACTAGGCTCAGGGCTGGAAGACCCGGGCTTTGATTCCAACCTCGTACGCGAATTTTGTCTCTCCTCCACACCGCCCACACCGGCTCTGGGTTCCACCCAGCCTAACGCATTCGTTCCGGAGACTATTTCACCGAGGTATGAAATTCGCCGCCACCCACTTCCATCCAGTCCCGAGGTTAAGAACCCATGGAGCTATACCTCCACATGGCCATGCGTCTTCTGGTCCATACATCTGCTGCTCAATTAATCAAAGTGAAGACAACACCTCTATTTCAAGAGCAGCTATGGGCTGTTCACTACCAATACTGCCAGACAAAAATACTCAGTAAATCGACATGCAAGCAAACGGCGGGAAGTAAAGGCAGTAACAGGCAGGCACACTGTAACTGTAACCGTGACCTGGTAGGACTTTTAACGTAAACTTAACAGGTGTTAACTAACATCGGCAAGTTGTGTGAAGTTTAGTTAACAGAATAGCGTTAATACTTACTGTGACACATCCTGATATATAGACTGCAGCCAGGTGACAAACTGCCGAAACACGTCGACGCTAATCAAATAATGTACCATCCACATATTCAACAAAACAAGGGGTGAGAGGTGCAAAGAAATGGACTGTACGGCTTCAAGACTACAAAACATTTTGCATTATAATGAAATAAGATAAAACATAACGCTATTTCTAACTCAACACTGCAACACTGACTTCCCTATGTCCAATAATGATAAGGTTTACCAACTGATATTAAACGTACCGTCAATTTTAGAACAGTCTGTGCAAACTTTACAATATTAAATACGATATAAAGTGAAATTTTATCCATAAGACTTACTTTTCACGTTCAGCGACCCTTTGTTGAGGCAGAGGTTAATACCGTCATGTGATCTCAGAATTGTAAAACACTTCACCGCGGTCGGTCGGTTCAGCCACAACAAGCAACATCAAAACAGCCTGCATTGGAACTTCTAACAGTACAACAGTAACAGCAACATTACGTGATTGCCTGCCTATTGATGGTGGAAAAGTGTAACGCTCTTTTAATAATTACTCTAAATTTGTCAAAAATTGCTCAGCCGATTTTACCTTCTTTAGCCATTTCACCGTCGATTACAATACACTTCCTAAGCACGTCGGTGCTTGCGTTAGTTTATCTAATTCCATTGTCACCTCTTACCAGTACGTGAAAAACTAACGTGTTGTGCTCCCTAAAACTAATTTCCAGCGATACCGCAGGATTTCGTAAAACGCCAGCTTCTTTTTCAGTGTTTCAGTACATGTAAAGTGTTGTGCTGATGAAAACAATTTGCACCGAGTCAGAAACGAAGCTCGTAACATATCCGAAGCACGAGCAACTCAAAACTCACAAATGAAGCCTTCATAAACCGTGGCATGCATATTCTCGACGTATTAAATTCTAGGATTCAGGTGGTCTTGTGAGATGTCGCGCTGTGTCACTGGGTTAGTGGTCCCCAGCGTTCCGCAAGAAGTCAGAACACTACTGCTCGGCGACACGGGGGCCACATCCAGCAAGACCACCTGAATCCCCCCAACTACATTGCTGTAAAACCTCAAACTCGTATACTAAACTCTAAACAAAACGACTAAAATTCACAACTACGGAATATGTTTACTGTTTAGCGACGTATAAAAGATTTTAATTGCGAATTAAAAATGTTTTAAACTACCAGCAGCTTCTTGAAAACCCAGCACCGTGCGTACTGCATCTGGTAGCGAGACAAATTTCAGTTGGATATTTATAGCGCTTCCTTTTTTTATTTTTTGTCTGAAATTTTAAGACATAACAACATAACGCTGTCTAGCCATCTTGCAACACGAATATCACTATATTATCACAAACACACAAAGTCAGGAGCGCCAGGCTGCAGCTCACCACCCAAATCGAAATTTAATAAGACACAGATTTTGTAGGCACGGCGAAATCGAACGTTTTACACAATGTACCCCTCCGACGAAATCAGCCGCTGAATTCGGTCGGTGAGTAGTATACTGGAATTTTGAGAAATAACACGAAAAACTTTGGAAGCCATAAATGAAATACAAAATACAAAGACGAGTAGACGTTACAATTTAAATTAAATGAGTGCTTTATGGGCCATGCAGTCACATTTATATTGCATCAAGACAGTTCCAGTGTCACGTTACAGTTATACTTAAGACGTGATTTTATACCACAATTTGTCTTAAAATCAGAGGTAAATTATACACAGCCTCGGGGTTAGTAAACCCCCCCCCCCACTGAAAAATTCTAGATGCGCGCCTGTGTACAGTAATCCAACTCATTAAGCGATTGTTATATTTTATACGAAGGAACTATACTAAATCTAGAAAATGAATACTCACAGATTTACACTCCAGGCTTCTTACGCACACGCACTTATCACTCGCACTAACAAACCCACACTGATGGTTCTTATTCTTCAAACTGTACCTGCTCGTACGTTTCTCCCACAGTATTGAAACTGCTTCTCACTGTCACTGTTATTTCGTTGAACACAAAATGTATTGTCTTAGGATAAAATTAACTTCAAACGAACCTACATTTAACATTAGCATCAAAATGTTACTATTTACTCCCAACAGTTAAATTACATAACCTCATATGCCATATTTTAACTACAGGACAAAATACTCCAGAAGAGTTTCATCGGAGAACAGAATCATAACAGTTTGTTTCCAAGTAACAAATTGTAATGCTCCAATGTCAGTAACAAAGTAACGTTCACAGTCAACGCGAATTATAACGACCGAACACAACGACAACGATTATTACATAGTCCGCTCAGAGACCAATTTGACAGCCACAGTTCGCGCGTTACAGAAGCACAAACGAGACACACATCCCTTCCCTCCCGCACTCTGATGCTCACTAAACGCTGAATCTCCCGCTGCAACCGACAGAGACGACAATCTGCAACTCCCCTCTCTCCTATGTCAGACGTCAGTATCAGTAGCAACGTTAACGTAAAATGGGCTGAAAATCTTCTTTTGCACACTGGGTATGTAAGTGTTGTGCTGTGGGCTGTGGTAGCTCCGAGCTGAAGCACAGGAGGCACCCAACAGACTCAGACAGCTGCAGCCAACCGCACCGCACAGCCGCGACGACGGGAATGAAACATACGCGGCAACACGACCCACTCGGACCTGCCTCGCCCGCTTCGACGCAGTCGACAGTGCAGGCAATGCAAGTACTTGAATTACGCGGCCCCTGCTGCTGCCAACATTATTGCACTTAAATTCCTAGACCCCAACAGACGTGTCATACTTCACCAACGCACGTAGATACGAATGTGTTTCGCAACTTTTGTGGTTCCTTTCACATATGCTGGTCTAAATATTGGACGCAAAGGAAAATAAGCATGATTTTCTGCCTAGTAACAAAAATTCATGAAAAAATCATAAAATCACATAACAAATAATTAAAAAATTTTACTGAGGTAAATTGCTGGAATGTTTGGGTCGTCTGATTCTCAGTAAAGACACGCCAGTCATAACAAGCTACACATTGATTAATGTCTATTATATGCCGCAAAATATTACTGAAAATTAGAAGCTACAACATCATCAGTATATAAGACTAAACAGTCGGAATTTCATCCCAGAAGTGCAATATCGGCAAAGCAATACAAAATACTGAAGTACAAAGAAGCAACGCCAAATATTACCGGAACCCAAAGGACGATTTTGACATCCCGTTGGGAAGGCCACAGTGCGAACACCATGCTTACTAAAATTCCAGTTTTCTTAGCAAAGAAAATTCGGAAAATATTTGAAGCGAGTTCGCAGAAGCGACTGCAACCAAATACGCCATACTTAGCAAAATGGTTTAGACAGAAATCGGGTTTTATTTAGCCTCTTCTGAGTAACATGCTAATTTGGAGCTTGGCACAAGTAAACAAGTCCCTCTGCCCTGAGGGGATGTTGAATGCATATTTAATGAAAAACAGAACCCCGTTAACAGCTTCAATGAATAAAAGGCCTGTCAGGTTTAGTGAACACGTCATTAAAGCAGGTCATAACTGGAAGGTCTAGTCTATTGCTCTTGAACGTCACCTGCTTGTACGGATATAGCGAAGGAAAAGTTCATGTGTGTGGAGGTGTAATGCAAAGTTTGTAGCAACAGTGCCAATAGTAGTAGTGGTGGTAGTGATAGTAGTAGTGGTAGTAGTGATGGTGGTGGTGGTGGTGGTGGTGGTGGTGGTGGTGGTAGTAGCAGTAGTGGTAGTGGTAGTGGTGGTGGTAGTAGTGGTGGTGGTGGT
>Ga0123357_10004799_pt1 | contig 16006 bp, 12 predicted proteins | sample TergutEmb28metaG_FD_89873 | JGI IMG/M metagenome (GOLD analysis project Ga0123357, IMG submission 89873) | Embiratermes neotenicus P4 segment gut microbial communities from Petit-Saut dam, French Guiana - Emb289 P4 | ecosystem: Host-associated > Arthropoda: Insects > Digestive system > Gut ... | reverse complement strand
GTAGCACCACAGCACCGCAACCTGCCACATCCAACATTACCAGCAAATACACTTCATATGCAGTAACACGTGGTCTTTACTCCTGAAGATGGGCATAAAGATGCCCGAAACATGTTGAGACATCGTCAATAACCAACATCCATAACTGACAATAAACCATCTATATTGTTGCATCTTGTTGGTTTTCTTTCCTCACATATCTGCTATAGTTACGAAGTTTTGATGCTGCACCCTGGTTGCCACCATTGTGGGGTTGTGACATCACACACCACATAGCATGTTTGATAGTTTCCATGATTACTAGGCTATGACTTCAATGCATGAAGAGCTGTTTTAGTATGTGGTCATATTTCATTTAAGTGATCAAGATTTGTAAGATACAACCTCAAAAATTCAAATCTTTACCAAACTGCAGCTGCTGAATTTCAACCAGCATTTCATGCATAAAATATACAAGTTTACAATCTATTTCCATGGGATATTTCATATGCCTAGTTCCAGGGAATCACTAGGTACTATCATTAAAATCAGATCTAAGAAAAGGTTTTACATTGCTGCCATGTTAATTCTCCCCCCCCCCCCACAAAAAAAAAAAAATTTTTGAAAGATTTATAACAAACATATTTAAATAACTAAAATAAAAACTAAAAAAATGTTTTAAATTTGCGCCATTTTAATTCCCCCCCCCCCCCCACAAAAAAAAAAAGCATTTTTGAAGATCTAGTACCAACATCATTTCATGATCATAAGTGATACCTGTTATCATTTCTGTCTCAGAGGTGTGTGTGTACCATGTTGTTCTTACTGAGAGTAGGAAATTAAAAAGGACACTGTTGCCTCCAATGCCACAACCTTCACACCAAGTTTAAAAAAAAAAAAATTGGCCTGCTGGTTCAGAAGTTGACAGAGACAGAAACACAGGAAACAGAAAGATGTTTGTTTAATGACAGTGTCAATTGTTAAGATTAAATAGAACTAGTGGTAGATAAATGAAACATGATTATGGTGCATGGGCGGCATAACACAGACAGGGGAAACCTGGAGTTTTCAAAGAAAAACCTGTCCCATTATCAATATATTGAAATTCCCATTGGCACAACTATAATCTTTATTATAACTAATAGCCAAAGTGTTTGTCCCTGGCCATGATTTTTTTAAAAAATAAACTGCATTTACATAAGAAACTGGTTCATTTTATTCCTATTAAGTAGTTTTCTATTATTTGGAAATGTGGTACTGTATAGTGGTCACTTTGTAAATTAAACAGTTGACGAATAAAGAAACAGCAGTGGCATTTGATCAGTCTTCTACTAGCAACTTAAACACTGATGAAGAGAAAGGGGGAGGATAAGTGATAACATCAAGTAACGCTGCTTGTTGTTAAACTTCTTCCTTCTTCCTCTGCATGTACCTTACAGAGAATCAATTACACGATCAGCTGTCATAACACTCACGCACTACTTCATAGCTTGTCCTTGGTTGTTTCTTTATTCATCTAGTAAACCAAGAATTAATGTGATCTGATTCTGCTATATTGTCTTGCATGCTCAACATCACTGTTTCTTCTGCTTCTGTGCATACATCACAGACAACACACTCGGTAACTATGGCAAATGTGCTTGTTTGCATCACCATGTACCAAAGACAGAACACAGCTATAGTGGTTACCATGACAACCTACAAACACCCACATACACTGGCCTGGGCTCAAACCTGGGCCTTCATAGTGAGGTTCCAGTCACTAACTGCAAAGAGCCATGGTAGCGCCTTTCAAAGGCTGAGGCAGAGGACACATACAGAATGGTACGCTCATAAGCCTATGTCTCCCCACAAGAGAGTATGCTAAAAATGAGGGGTGTTAACCGAAAGTTGAAACACACCAATGTTTTGTTGCATTTCATTATGATCCCTGATACCAAAAGTGAAAAAGGTAAAAGGTAAAGTGATCCCGTTACAGGCCTGGTGTGGCGCAGAGGGTGGGTAGTGGTATAGCTCTACTCTTCCATGACCGCAGCACTAGAAGAGGGTGAGTAGTCAGCAGCACGCCCTGGCCACACTTTACCCCCAGGATAGACCCGGTACCCATTGTACAGGAGGTTAGGTGGGCCCCAGGGCTGGTCTGGACGGGCAGAAAATCTCGTCCCCACTGGGATTCGATCCTGGACCATCCAGCCCGTAGTCAATCACTATACCAACTGAGCTATCTGGCCCACGATACCAAAAGTAGTAATAAATAATACCCATTTGGCTCATGCCCAAAAATAATATCAGAAAGATTTCTTATGATAAAATTTCATACAGGAAAACCTTTACTGTATGGACTTCACTGGCATGCAGCAGCCTTTCCCCCTCCACACCCAACTGGGACTGCAAACCATGCTGCTCTGAGGTGGCTCTTGAATGCAGTCTGTAATATCCTGGAGATGTCCATTCATATAATCTGCCTTGTGATTCCATGGGCGAAAAAAGTGTAGATTGCTCCATACTAATGCAAATTAAAGGCATCTTTACAAAAGTGAAAATGGATACATTCCTCGACACAGCATCTACTTCTGAAAATACATTCCCTGGAAGCAGGTATCTGGTAGCAATTCAGAATAACTGGTTCTGTTCAAATCTACTTTTACTCATTATAAGTACTGTTTTCTTAGGACTGTGTTATTATTATTATTATAACAATCCACTGTAACACAAACTGCAGTACAGTAAATGCATACAGACATTGTTTTGTAACATTTTTTCATCACTGACGCAATATGTTATTCACCTAAATCTTTTGAATAATCACCTGATCAGACAGCCCTTTCCTCCATACAGTCCAAAGAACTGAGGTTCTACTGTATTATGCACTGGTTAATTACTGGCTTCATCATGGCTCCTGCATAAACAGATACAGCTCATATACAGACTTATTTCCAAGAACCATCATTTCAGTCAGTACGAAATTCAGATTTCAAAATATGGAACACAGCAGCTATCTGACTGTTCATATACGTAAATAAGAAAATACAGGACACATAAGAACAATGGTGCCCCACATAAGATACAAACACTAAGATGTTTATAACAATGGAAACAGGAATACATTCATCTTTGTGGTATCTGTCAATTCTTGACAGTAGAAAAAGTACAGAGATAATCTATTTAAACATGACTAGGGATTCAATAATAAACACTACTTACCTGCTTGAGACTACAATGTACATTCTTTGCATCCAGACCATTAGTGTCATTAAGGTTGGGTAGTGGCTGTAACACTTTTCATCTCAGGTTAATGTTAGCGTAACAGTGCCTGAAGCAAATCCATTTGATATTCTACGTTACACAAAATTGACAGCTCTGGCCATGACAAACTCGTGACATTATCACAAGTAACATACTTTGAAAGTTTCAATGACATATTCAAAGTCACAAGATTCGAGGCTCTCACAGCATTTGTACACAAGATTCAAGCACTTTGGATGTTATGTTGTGTTGCTGGGTAAACAGGTCATCATGTTTTGAAGGGCCCCTTCTAGGATCGCTCAGATCCGAAGTTGAAGGCACTACAATCCTTTGGAATACTGAATACTTCTATCTAATGACCAGGTGTAGTAACACCCCAGAAGACTTGAATCTTCATTTTTACGGTCATTTTTATGAGTAACTACATTCGCCTGTTGGAACCTAAACTGACAGATCATATGGACTACGAATGTGTATAAAACTAGATGGATTAATTACTGACAACAGACAGTAATCTCCTTGTGAAACAGTTCCCCCTTACAAGTGGTAAATCTGCAAATTACTACTGAATTCAATGGGAAGTTTACCATGCTGGATGACTTCTTTACTGACTGCAGGGCGAGTGATGTGTACAGCAACAGATGAATATGCCACCAAACAAAGCAAACCACACCAAACAAAATACTGAGAAAAATTTCAGACATAGTACCCAGTGATTAATGAACCCACTGTAGTACTGTAACACATATCTCACTTCTGTATTACTAGGGTCATAAAAATATATACTCTGTACACTGAAAAACAAATCAATCCACAATATAAGTGTCATAAACCTCTGGAGTCAAGTGCTTTTTAGGCTGAATAATATCATATCCATTCTAGGTATTAATTTTTCTAAACAGACTGCTATTATAGGTAAAAAATGTTAAACAATATCCTAATTCTTTAATATCAGCCAATGTTTAAAAACATTTCTATCAGTACAATTAACAATGTGAAAATAACTGATAAAAGTAAATTGACAATTGTTACTGGCCATTCATGGTCACATCTTCTCCTGCAGTTGAACTTCCCTCTGCCGGATGAAAATTGAGAGATGCACTATTGATGCAGAATCTTCTTCCTTTAGGATTTGGACCATCATTGAACACATGACCCAGGTGTGCACCACAATGCGCGCAAGTCACCTCCGTCCGGATCATTCCTGGGTTCGCGATTAATAAAAGAAGGTTGCCTCCAACTGATGTGTTGTTCAGTATGGCATTTTTGAGTTGGTGACAGAGTTGAGTCATGGAGCAAATGGGGTAGATTGGAGGAGAGGAGAATGAATGGATTGCAAGACAGAAAAAGAACAAGTAGTATGAACCCATCACCAATCCAGCAAGCAAGACAAGCGATTTTGGACAAGGGGTGCAAATGTCAATTATGGTCACTGATTATATGGCTCTTAGGATGTTTTACTTTTATATACTCAGCAAGACTATCCATCCAGTGTACACAGCTGTGATTAAAAAACAGTAAACATATAGTTTAAAGGGCAATGTGAGGTAATGTCCCTACAGATTCCAGTGCATATCTGAACTTTGAAGAAATGAAGGGACATATAAGATGGTTCCTTTTGTCACTTCAAGGAGGCAAGGAAAAAAATTGGGTGGATGTCTGACCAGCCTTATACCATTATCAATGATGATTTACTGCGCATCCCTAACATACCTGCATAAGGGGCATACAGATGTTCAACCACAAACATGCACTCAGCCCTGGTATCCTTCAACAAATGAGTTAAGTGACACAAAAATTTACAAGTTAACCCCCATCTTACTAAACTTACCCAGGGTGTACACTATATTATTATTATTATTATTATTATTATTTACCTTATTTGTTTTATATTATTTCCTACTAACATTACTAGGAAAGTGAGTCCACATATGAAAAGAACACTATTCTAACATATTCCACATGACTTACTATGAATTAAAAAATCACCTAACATTTAAACAGGTGTCACTAATAGACAGGTTGAAAAGATATAAGGGGCCTATGGTACCAGAAACACTATGAAACACAGGTACCGACCAACAGAATTTATGTATGTTATACTGGCATACATAAGCCTACACCCTGCAGCCGTAGATTTGAAACAATCTTCTTTTCTGATGATAAATCTCAGGTACTAATTAACAGTATCAATCGTATCAGTTGTCATACCTTCATGATGACTCCAAATTCTGAATACTAAATAATGCAGATATTTCATTTGACACTTATCAGTGACCTTGGAAACTTTTGCCAACCCTCTCCCTAAATTATAAAGATAAAATATAAATACTTTATAATTTAAACTCCGCATAATGAAAATGGTAACTACAAAAAGTTGGAGAATATTTATTTGGTTAATACAGAGCCAATTCCTAGCACAACATAGCAACAGTTGTAAATGACTAGTTATTAGAAGACATTAAGGATCTTATGTAGACAAATGAGTGCTAATTTGTAACATCACCAAAGCTTCGCTTGCAAACATGGAGACTAGAAGCTGGAAAGGTTCATGCTAAGACAGGAATTAATGGAGTAACAGATCACCTCTAATGAATATATGTAACACAGCTCATGGGTACCATTTACAGTGTTAGCTTTCATGTCTCATCACCAACATTCAACAAAAATTCAAAGTATGCTGTTACAGGAATGCATTTTAATAGATGAACTGATGACAGATTCTTCAAGGTGAGTCATCCTCGTTGTATTGGTTAATCAACGGTAAACAATATGCAAGGGTATTACCGTCTTAACACAACTATATTGTCAGATACATATAAACATGTAGTTGAAATATTTATATGTATCTGACAATATAGTTGTGTTAAGATGGTAATACCCTTGCATATTGTTTACCTTTGATGACAGATTAATTACCAAAAACAAGTAAAGTTCATCCTATAATAGGCCATGAAGACCCAGAGGTATAGTCCTACACTGCCTTTAACGGTGGTGCTAGATGGGGGTGGAAAGGCAACAACATGCCCTGGCCATTTTACCACTGGGAAAAAGACTCTGTTACATTAGATTAACAGGTACAAATATTAGAGTGAAAACTTGAAAACATTATCATACAGCTTTGCCCAGTGTAATTTCCAAAAACTTCTATCAGTTCTACATTCTAGGTATTTGGCAGTCATAATTTAATTTAGAGGTATATTCCTTCCAACACATTTTACTGTACTACAAAACTTCACAATACTTTTACTTACTATATGACACTGTATTTTCCCTGCCATCCAGACTGGCCCAGAGACCAATCCAGCCTCCTGAAAAATGGGTACCAGGTCTCTTTCCCACAGGTGAAGCATCTGGAGTGTGGTGTTAACTACCCATCTCATCTAGCACCGAGGTTAAAGAATGATCACAGTCATACCTCTACTACCCCACGGGGCCTTCATGGCCTGTTAGAGTGAGCTTTACCTTTATATAATATTTTACCCTGCCATTCTTTGCATGCAACCATATGCCTGTATGTTGTTGCCCCAGTGTGCACTGAAATCAGAGATCAATAGTGCATATTCTTATTCAATGGAGCAATGGATTAAAACTTTAACATTTGATTTTCATGCTCATCATGTACATGATGCAGTGTAGTTGCTTCCTCCTTTCAAAATGAAAACATACTAAAATCTGACATACCTGCATTAAGCAAAAGCCTAAACTTGTCTTCATCAGAAAATTATATAGGTCCTGCAAATACAGAGTGAAAATAAATGTGGAAATTTGCATATATCTTACAACGTATTTAGGCTGGTGGTTAGTTATCACACAATATGTTTGAGAAATTGTGCTATAAGCCTCTGAAATTAAAACAAGCCAAAAAAGAAACACTCAATGGTCAATACTAACATCAGTTTCTGCGAAGCACATCCAGATATGGCAGCTGGTCTCTGTGAGACAAATTTTGAATGATGATATATGCCAAGACGAAGAACTTCTAAAGATAAACTTGTAGTGTTATTTATATTAACAAATAAAGTGAGAAAGTACACACTGCATCATCTGTTTCTGCATTTGATACACCGAATATGGAGTCCACTTAATCCTTCAGTAACATAAGAATACTGAACTATATACTTTCCCTTAAGTTAACCGTCAGTAACAATGTGGTTATGCGGGAAAATTTAAATGAATATATTACATCTCTCGAAAAAAAAAAAAAACACACACACAGAATATGATAGGCATAAAATATGCATATTAATACAAACAACAATATACCTGGAAGTTAATATTCACAGTGTAGAGCAACAAAATGCCAGGCAATTACTGCTCATTTATGTGTTGAACAAATTTTATTCCCATTGTAGACATTGTTAATAATAATTTGAGTAATCTACATCAGTATATTATGCGTTTGGTTAGTGAAATAAAATTTTTGCAGAATACAGTTCTGAAGAATTCTTTTTATGGGATCACTGCTTGGTACACATACACTGAGGTTTCTCTGTTGATTCAGGATGGTTAGGATAACTTAGTAGTCACAACTTTATGTACTTTTAAACTAGCCACATCCAATTCCTATACCCCCCCACCCCCCAAAATAAAAAACCCCTTCACAGACACACTGAAAATTGGAAAAACTGCAGTTACATCAACATCACAGCCCAAAGGTTGGCAAGTTTTAAAAGATGTACAGAGGATAAAATTTATTACATATATGTATGTGTGTGTAAAATTATAAAAGGAAAGTAAGAGATGTGACTAGTTTACTGGTAACTCAGAATGTCAGGGCACAATACACAAACATTAATTCAATTACGATGGAAAATAACTTGCACACACCAATCCCTTTAAAATCTTCAAATCAACAAACAAAAACTAAAAAACTATTAAATATAACAAATTAAACATGTGGTGGCCAAAACAGACACAGAGACATGTATAGAGAGACTGGATTATAAATGTAAGAAGGAAGTAAGAACATGCTATGATTATAGTAATTAACAAACTTTAGTCTGTAAACTGTGTTCATATGAAATGTAGGAAAGTCACATATTAAATGAAAAGCTCAGTGGTTTACAAGAAAACCACAAATTTGGGATCTTGACTATGTGTACGCATGTTCTTTTACTGACAGCAAGTTACAAGTCTCTCAATTATACAAGTTAATTTTCACAAAATGGCTCATTATACAAACAGTATGTATCATACAAGAATGAGTTCAATATCCATACAAAAACAGCAATAATGACTGTTCTGGTGTGTGCCCAAATACACATTTTCTTGTGTTATCTTTCATTTTCCTATCAAAGTTTGAGTCATAAATTAAGTAAGTGGTTCTTTTGGAGGTTGGATTTACATGTAAAATTAATTTATGGTTAATAAAATAAATAATCAAAAGACAATTAGAAACCCTAAGCCAATAAACGAGAACATTACCTACTGTTCCCTCCTCTGCAAGCAGTGAGTTTTCCCACAAAATCCACACTGGAACTTTCTGAATGTGGACGACTTACCACTGAAACAACCGGCCTCTTCTAATGTCATAATGAAAAAGTCATCAAACACATAAAGGTAATGGTCTCGTAACTATTTAAGTTAAAGCACAAATTCTGTATGTAAAAGCTACTGGCTGAGTGGTGCATGACACGTTAGTGCAACCAACTACAGAACAATTAGATGCAGCTGGCTGTGCTACACCACACTAACTCCAACACTGTTACTGTATGACTCACCATGAGATGTGTCCTTTGTTAATTTCACCTTGCCTTGGTTCAGTACGTCAGTGAAGGCTGGCCAGCCACACCCAGAGTCATACTTTGTTTCTGATGAGAACAATTCCTCTCCACACACTACACATGTATATGTTCCAGCATCTGTTGTTTTATAGTACTTCCCTGTAAATGCCCTGTAAAAAATTGAGACAATCATATACTTGCAAGACTGATGTACTAATTTAGCTGAAACATAATCTGTATTTCATTTAAATGGACTTCATAATACACCTCTGAAACAAGAACTTACCAGTCTCATCCTAAACTTGAAAAAAATATATGCAAAAGGATGAAAGGGGGAATCGCTGGTAAAATACACCGCCTTTAAAGATATTAAGAAAACCAACTTTCTCTTAATAAATGAAATTTAATTATGCTAGACATCCTGTAACTCAAGCCTCTTTGCATATAAAACTTATTACCTAGTAGCATTTAAATCTCTACATGAGGAACAACAGACATGTATACAGGCATCAAGCGGTAAAATTAAAATTAGAACACATTCATTCAATGAAGCAGGAAACAGTGAAATGGTTACTGAAGGTCAATATGACAAAACATTCTGGAGCCATTGTGCTGGAATGAGTGTGACTTCTATTGATGTTACAGTCTACTGCCCAGTACTCTGTATCAAATTAATAAAATTTGAAATAAACAGAGTTGTAGCTGAAGTCAAAATCTGAAACAAGGTGTTTCATACATTAAGACCAAGTTTTCTAGATAATAAAATAACAAAAACCATTTCCTCAATGTTTATGGAAATGTAACACACAAAACAATGCAAGTGTAGTGGCAAACACAACATGATTCTGATGGCAGATGCTGTAAGTTTTATATTTCTAAGACCAGCAGTCACAACCATACAATTGTTGGGGCATAATACAAAGCACACCTACAGCTCTTTCTGTTAACATTGTAGCTGAACATTTTTGGAACATCTATTAATCAGGTAAAACGATTGCTAGACCTCATTTGCTGGTGGTTCGAAGCCATCCATCATAAATTTCACTGTAAACGTCCATTCAAGAAGCCTTTAGTGAAAGTTAGGAAGGGTTGGCTACAGAGATTTTTGAGGCTGAAACCCTATAAGCAGCCGACAAAGGGCAATAAAATCCATTTATTTTAATTGGAGCCATCCTGATGTGTTTTCACTAAATATTCTAGGGCTGGTTCAGTCAAAACACAACTAATTTTATTTTCGGTCATAAATGTGGCAACATTTTTCGACTCACAGAGTCACCATCAGGCCAATTTCTTGAACCACATTTAAGGTACATCAAGTAAAAGTGCACATTTGTGGACCCCAAAATGTTTACAACTGTCAGAGAACGTGGATACAAATGAAGATGGTATTACTATAATAGTATTTACATTAAAAACCATCCATGTGTTTTCTTTAAAATGATCAAATTGGCAATACAGTAATTAAAATGATAAAATACAAGGGGATAAATATCTAATTAGAGTTGAAAATGGTCATTATGTAAGTAATATATTATTGTTGAACGATGTTTTTAATGCTGCTTTAGGCGATATCATCTTAATGTTCCACTGTTCACTACTGTCAAATCAGGGGACTTTTGGGGAAATGTCACCCGTCTTCTATGGAAACCAATTAGGTTCTGGACTTCTGTAACAGCAAAGATAACTGTATGGTCGTGCTATATAATTCAGTTACATGAAACGTAGGCACTTACAACGTTGATGTTGGTGGGTCAGTGCACTTAATGATATTGGCAATCCTATGTGATTATGTTCTACTTCCAGCTTTCCAAGTAAACTGTCACTTGCTCATATTAGTTTTGTGGGAGGATGTGCGCGAGTGTATAGCGCATCCGTTTTATGCGATTTACAGATGTAAATCGGATAAAATGGACGCTGCAACAAAAGGAGGTAATATCAGTTAAGATTAACCACAAGACATTGTACAGAACAAACAGGAAATATAAATGGATGTTATGACACGTTTTATTGCCAGAAGAGAAGCATGGATGAATATGCTAGTCATATAATAATGCTCAGCAATGTTGTTTCACCACTTCTTTACACTGGTACTTAGTGTTGCCAGCCACCATATATTTAAAGAATTGTTCTTTATTTAAAATGCCTTCCTTCATTGCCAATGGAAGAGGTGTTATAACATACAACTTTCTTGCATTTGAACAGACATGCCACACTGACTTAAAACTGTCGTTTATCCAGGTCACTACCGTAACTGACAGCTTTATGCTAAGCTTGCTTACAAAATTTAGTGCAGACACCTTCTGTGACTAAGACAGAGATTATATGGGTAACACCAAAATGCCTACCATCATGCCAAAGAGTCTGAGTGAAGTCAAGACTGAGTTATCTAGTACCCTTGACACTATACCATTACCTGACAAATTCGGCATCTTTACAAGTTCAATTATTTTCTAAATACAGTTACTGAATCACAGCTTCTCACATAAACATATGTTCTTATACATCAAAATCCATTCAATTTCACTTAAGATAGAAATTCAAGAACCTGCTCTCATTGGAATTTGTGGACTCTTCATCTTCGAAGTTTATAGGACAGCCACAATGGTGCTACTAATACAGTAAATAATAGAATCAGAACGTATTTTCCTCCAAGTGCACACATTTCATACGATGTTTCATAAAAAAAATGGGCAATTAGTGTCTGTAACACTCATGTAAGAATGTCAAACAGAGGACAGATAACATGCAGCTTACAAATATGGTTCAGATGCAGGAATATGGTAGGTTAAAATTATGCAATATGCTTGAAGATTTCTGAATCCCATATTTTGGTAGTTAGTTTAACCCTTTAAACGCCGAGTTAAATTCCATCTGCCCTTTGCCAACATTATTCGGAGCTCACCATATTCTCCATATTAGTAGGTAAAGGGTTAATCATATAAACCAAGCGGAAGCTGTATCCTACATAATTTCATAATCCAACCATTCAAAATATACCATTCTATTTTTTATTGGTTTACTGGAATAAGAAACAATGGATCCAATGATCAGCAAAAATCAGAAGCAATTACAAATTATGAGTTGCAAATAATGTAGAAAAAAGTTGGTATTACTCATCATTGTCTACAGCATGTACTGTAGAACTTGGCCAAACAATATCATTGGAATAACCTTTTAAAGTATCTACAGTTTCACTATAACCAGCAAGTCACTATAACCATCAAAAACACTTGCAATCAGACCTGCCTCCAGACACATAAAATCAGTTTATATTATTACAGCGCTATGGTATATGGACCAGAATGCAACAGAATACAGCTACAAACAACATGGAGTTGTAGAACAGTATTTAATACCACTCACAACAGCCTGCTCATATGACAGAAGTAACATCTACTGTATTCAGTAATGCCGATCCGGTTACTGAAGAAGTGGAGAAGTACCAATTAAAGTACAAAGACAAAGTAAAAGTTTTTTAACAAGAATCTATGGTCTACTGTAACCTAGTGAACTGATCCCCTCCAGAGAAGATGATAAAACGTCACTTCGATATTACATTTTAATTAGAACCTTACCTTTCCGTGCCCTTTTCTTGAGTGACATGGTACTGTAAAGGTGTTAACCTTTTCTTTAATTCTGCCTTCGCATTTTGATCTTTTTCACTGTCTGACATTTTTCTCAAACAAAAAAAAATGTATCTTGCACGGAAGAACCTTCCCTTCACAATAATCAACCAAATGAGACACTTTGCCTTATATGGTATGGGTCAGATCTCCCTACTACCCACACCATGCAGTTCCTTCCTGAACAAATTTCGCTCCACAGCAACACCTGTGAGCATAAACGCCGTACTAAACTGCGAGCAGTGACAGCAACTATTATTGACACTGCAATTGTCTCCTACACCAATTTCTATGCACGTCATGCAACATTCACATACGGATCACAACCATTCATTCCATTCAACCACACTCCGTGCTTTTTCAATGGATCTTGGAACCTAACTATACTAGATGATCTGTGCCAACACGCACACAGCCCAAGTCACAGGCTCTCAAATAAGTGGTTCTAACTTCCACCACAGAGCTATCTCTCATAAACTACTAGGATTAACTTCAGAACAATGATGACATGGAAACCTGTATCTATAATATACACAGCAGTCGTCACCACAGATGAAAGACACGGACAGGCATCACCATGCAAACGTTCTCTTACTATGCTACTCACTCATTTACGAAAACGGCATGCGTGGCTCTGTGCGTTGCCCATGGTTGAACGCATGGAAGCACAACGTCAAGTAACCACGCTGCATACCTTAAACACCCTCTGCGACTGTTCACTACCAAATTCCCCCCAAAACTTCGCAAGTGTAGTCTTCGTGGTTACCGAAACGAATAACCTGACTGGTGGGTACCGAGACTTTCATTCCATAACCAAATACCAGACAATGCGATGGTCTAACCTAGACCGCAAGAAGAATCCACACTGTGAGCATCTCAAATCCTGTATCAAACAATACGGAGAAAAACAAGCGGTTTCATGTTCGCAAATGCATTGATTAGCAAATTAATTGAAGGGATCGACTCACCACAGCTTCAATCCGTGGCGTCAATCATAGTTTTCTGGCGATCATCTTCATTAATGAGAAATGTTTTCATAATTAAAAAAAGAGCAATTAGGATTATGCTGAGACTGGGCCCAAGGAGTTCCTGTAGAGAGGGTTTCACAAAATTGGATACACCTAGAGTTCCTTGTTTATATATTTATGCCTTAATGTCATTTGTTGTCAAAAATCTTAATATTTATCAACCTAACACCTCTGTTCATGGTATGAACGCAAAGCAGCAAAATAAATTGCACATACCCTCGGCAAGACTTTTCTCAATACAAAGAGGTGTCTACTATTCATCTGTTAAAATATTTAACAAGGTACCACAAAATATATTCAAATATTGTAACTACATACATATCTTTAAGAGTTTGTTAAGAGACTACCTTGTTAAAAATTTCTTTTATTCCATGGAGGAATTTCTATCTACAGATCATAACATTGTAGACACATGATCATTCGAATTTAACTTGTATTATTATTGCGTGTATATATGTTGTTTTATTTTTAATTTATCATGTTTAGACTAATTTTATGTAATTTGTAACTTATTTATTTGACTTGATAACATATTGCAATTTCACTCTTTTTATGGCGAATTAAACATTCTGTCCGACTCGTGCGGATGATGTATAGGTATATGTATCCCACAAACGGCTCCACCCCTGCTGCAGACAAAAACATCAGTGGTTTTTTGCGATTCATTATTATCATGTTACGAAACATAAGTGAAAAATAGTCTTTATACACTAAAATACACCACATACTAATACGCCCCACCTCGATGCCTGAGTAGACCATTTGATACATACATATACACACCTTGGCAATGGGGTTGGGCGTAATGAAATCGTAATGCCTCCAAGCGACATACGACATACGTATTTTGACGCGATATAGTTTTCATGTCATATTTTTCACTACAGATGACAATACTGCTGTGAACCAACCACAGACTTGTGTTAATTTCGGCGCCCAACGTATTTTTATAGGCTTCGTTGTGAGAGTTGGTCTGTCCGATTTTTAACCTCTCATTCTCGCGTCGTTGTTATGTAGAGCCATGCTAGTTGATGTGTTGTCATTTAATTACTGTTTATACATTTTATTTCTTTATTTAATTTTCTTCTTATTGTTAGTAACATCATTATGCTACACGTATTATCAATATCATATGTATTGAACATGGCTAATTACAGATACACTTCTGTTTTTGTTCATATACGTGGAGTTAGAAGGAAGCTGTGGTGAGAGTATTTCCTGAGTTTGACTTGTATGTATCTGAGTGCAGTACACCGCAGAGACATTTCGCAATCCTACTAGCCACAATTTGGTTTACCATGTTTCCTGCGTAAAGTTTTGTGAATCCCCGACACGAACCTGTAAACAACTCCAAATAAGGATGAACAGGACGTTTGGTACTTTTGTACTTCGGTAACTTGGGTGTGATCCACCAATGGATAATCCTTTTCTAAAAGAGGGGCGGTCTGGAATTAAAGACCACACGGAAATTCAAATTGTTAAATACCCTTGGCAGGGATGTTTATGGTCATTCTGACTTTGACTGTGATTATTGTGAAGATGAGCTAAGGAACCAGGGGAGAGTAGATAGGCAATCACAATAGCATATCAATCAAGGACGTATGAATATTAATTAGATAATTTGCATATCAATCAAGGACGTATGAATAACATTTAGATAATTTTCATATCAATTAGGTCATTTGCATATTAATTAGGGGTGGGGAAGGTCATAGACCTACTTCCTGGTATCAAAGGGTCAGTCACGTGACCCGTGACGTCATAGCGTCGGTGGTGGAGGTGCTATTGTGACTGCCTATCTGCTCTCCCCTGGTTCCTTAGCTCGTCTTCACAATAATCACAATCAAATTCAGAATGACCATAAAACTCCCTGCCAAGGGTATTTAACAATTTGAATTTCCGTGTGGTCTTTAATTCCGGACCGCCCCTCTTACATAGTGTGTTTACAAAGTTGCTTTATTTTAATTTGCACTAGAGTAGTGAGAGCCCATCCTTGATGCTAATTACCTCCCTCCTTGACCCTCGACACGTACCATAACATCGTTTGTTGTTTATAAGGACTGTTTATGTCTACAAGGTATGTATTATTGTTATGTCGTATATATATATATATACACAGGGTGTCCCAGGAGGAATGTGCCAGACTTCGGGAGAGTGTTCCTTATGTTAAAGTATACCGATATAACCCAAAACACCTATGTCCAAAGTTGAACGGTTACGGAGATAATGGCCAGTGCAGTTTGAAACTTTGACAGCCGTTACACACTTATTGATTACCAAATACATTTTAAAACTGGCAGGAATATGTGGTTTCTGTAATGTTAATATCTGTCCTTAACATCAAACTAACTTGTGAGTGACATAAAGCCATTAAATTGAACTACAAAAACACTCGCACTCATGT
>Ga0123357_10004797_pt1 | contig 16009 bp, 13 predicted proteins | sample TergutEmb28metaG_FD_89873 | JGI IMG/M metagenome (GOLD analysis project Ga0123357, IMG submission 89873) | Embiratermes neotenicus P4 segment gut microbial communities from Petit-Saut dam, French Guiana - Emb289 P4 | ecosystem: Host-associated > Arthropoda: Insects > Digestive system > Gut ... | reverse complement strand
TAGGTCTCAGCAAGTTTTTGCCATTCTTGTTAAGCCCTGTTTGGGTTCTTCCCCCCCCCCCCCCCCCCCTTTTTTGGGCAAGAGTTTGCCTGAAAAATTTAAATCAGGAGTTTGCAGATTGTGCTGGGAATTTAATTTTTGTGCCAATGGCTTAATGTGTAGACATTAAGGAAATGCTTTTTTGAATTAATAACCTAAGTATGTAATTGTATTTAAATTAAGTGTTGATTTTTTTGGAAAGAATAGAAGAATGGGGACTTAGACACATGATCATATTTGAATGTTTCAGATGTCGACCGTTTCAGCCTTCTTCCAACTCGACTCATGATGAGCAGCTCAATTCCAGCCCAGTTCGGATAAGGACAGGGTACCCATCTCGTATCCGCCCCTTCAACCAGGATTCTATACCTGACAGATCACGGTGTCTATTTATTATTGTGCTAATTAACTATTATTGTGGTAATTAAGTGTACTTGTATTCATATATTGTTTATTTATTTATTTTATTTTTTACATTCCAGAGACAGGTTGCGAATGTGCCAGAGTATCCAGTCCACAGGCAAGTTGCAAGTGTCACCAGAATCGGTAAGCTGCTCACCATGCTACTTTGACATTGCTGCTAACCACATTATGTATGTTATGTTGTCTGTCACAATGAATTAATAAATGAGATCACACATTATGCAACTGGCTGTTGGGTGGGGGTGGATGTGGGTATACTGAGTGAGCAGTTTGAGACACCTGACAGAGGGTGGTCTTCGAGCTTGGGTATGAGCAGGTGGGTAACAGGGAACTAGTATAGTTTAGATGGTATAGTGACTAGGCTGCCAGATAGATAAGCAAGGACTCGTGTTTCAATTCATGGCAGGGGTAAGAGATTTCTCTCCATTGTATTCAGGTCAGCTCTGGGGCCTATCCAGTGTCCTCTTCACTAGGTAATGGGGTACTCTTCTCAAAACTAAGCAGCCAGGGTGAGAAGTTGACCATTCACCGTGTTTGGTGTCAAGGATAATAAAGAGTGGAACTATACCTTGACTGCCATATATGACTTCAAGTTGTGCACAGGGACAGCGTTTAACTGTTCTTTGTATTTTGTACCTTATTCCCCTTTCCACTGGCAGTGTGTACTGTTCCAGTAAGTAAAGGACAGAATACATCTGCATGCTTCCCTCCATCTGTTTTGGAACTTCACCGTTACCCTCTTGGTGCAGGAATAAGTTTAACTTAAGAATAAAATGGAGCAGTTGTCACTGATCCATATTTTTGCTTTGTGGTACAGCAGCCCAACTTGGGCCTGGGCTGCCTCATTGTTATGGTTTTGAGATCACAGACTTTAGACATGCACCTGGTAAGTGTCCTCTGAACAAGTGACAATCTAGTTGCAGAGGCTGCTACCTACACAGCACACAGCAAACACAAGAGATGGACATCCATGCCCTCAGCAGGATTTAAACCTGTGATCCAAGCGATCAAGCAGCTTCAGACCTATGCCTTAGACTGCACAGGTACTGGGATTGGCCACTGTCTTGCGTACATATACTCTATGTGTCAGAGGGGGCCATAGAGAGTCTTTTTGTCTTGAAGATGTGCACAGTAAAGATCTCTAAAATACCAACAGTACTGCTTACATATACATATTTCTGTCATCCAAAACCAGAATCCATATATGGAGACAAATTTGTATTAAATTTCAGTATTCATAGATAGTGAGAGGGCACAGTGTATTTGCTGACGCTCTCTCCTCTTCATCTTTCGCCGAGTTAAAGACTTTATGGACGTTAGTTCCATATTGTGTATGATAAAAGCAAATGGTCTAAATTGGTAGCCAGACTTATATTTTTTATTTTGCCAATCGATTAGTATATTCTGGTGTCTTGCTGTGGCTGTCATGTCTGCATGGTGCAGAAGTTAATAGATTCTTGTATTGCTTGTCCTAAACACCCAAACACCAGGCTTAATATGTCAGAAGAATTGAATTTAAAATAATTGTTGAGTAGCTGAGTAAAATAGCAAGTTTTGTTCTGAGAACTGGTTTTGAGAGAAGAGTTCAGAGTTTTAAAATTGTATGCTGTATAGAAGGCAAGGACCCGTACAGGAAGCTCTTCCTATCTAGGAGCATGGTGGAGAAAGGAAACTTAGAACACAGTAAGATTCTTGTGCAAAAACAGCATTAGTTAACTTACACTTATTGCACCCAGCTCTTTAATTGTTCCTGTGTATAACTTATGCAGATTTTATCTTCTGCGGTGGGGGGGGTATGGTTTGCAATTTTTTTGTGTGCTACAATTGACTGAGGTTGCCAGAACTACAAAGCCATATGCCGAATGGAAAATTAGGTGCCAGGCCCTGTATTTTTAACCTCTGCACGTGTAAGTGATTGAACCAGACATTACCGGAATGGACTAACTAATAGGTCTGACATTGTTTTTACTGTCTTTTAAACATTGTAGTTATGTCTAAATCGGAGAATTTAGTGTGAAAGCGCCTAATTAAGAGTGATGTTCTTTTCTTAATCCGTAGAATAAGATGATTGGAATGAGAGATACATATACATTCTTGAATGGAATGCATTTTTAACTGTTTAAATCACAGTGGTACATAACATACTACCTGCTGTAACTTTCAAGTATCTCACATTTTATCCATAGAGCATACTTATGCATTTTGTTGGTGGGTGACAGAATAAACAATGATTAAGGCACTAATAATTGTTAATCATTTTGTTTTTATTTGGGAGGTGCATTGTGTTTTCTGTAAAGTAGTAACTGATTTATAAATAATAGATGAATTTTATGCTTAAGAGGGTCAATTGATGTTCTGTACAGGTTTATGATTTCACATCAGACGACCTCCAAGACTTGGGTGAAATAGGAAGAGGAGCATTTGGAACTGTTAACAAGATGGTACATAGGCGGAGCAATACTGTTATGGCTGTCAAGGTAGAGTACTCCATCTTGACTGTGAAGTTTGCTCTGGTTAAAAAAGAGCGGAATTCAGCATTTTGATTATTGATTTTACATTTTTTTGATTCTGTGCCTTTGTTTGTTGGTATTGTTGGAAGTACTATACATGTAAGGTATAATTGTCCTTGAATTTGTCATGTATTGTTGTTTTCCAAGTCCTTGGTCTTCTGTTCCTACTGTGAAACCCATGTGTTGGTTGGTTCCTTCCTTTCTTGGTGCTGTAGTGGTGTTTTTATGTACCATTAGGTGAGTACAGTAATGTTGGGGCAGAGGAATGGATGGGTAGTGGTGAAACTTCTAACCTTTGGCAGTGAGACTAACCAATCCGTCAAATGGTAGATTTGAGTTTCAATCATGGTAATAATAGGATTTTTTATTTGTGCACAGTAGTCAGTGCAGTGATTTTGGACTTTTATTACTGGCTGAAATTATCTTTACGGCAATAATGAGTGATTTGAAGAAAAGAAAATTGTTTTCTGTAAATTAGAAACTTAATACTTTAGCTGTAACAATGTACGTGCAACATCGGCAGTGTGTCATGTAGGTAGTTTTCTGAAAATGAAAACAATTGCTGTTATAAAAACAGGGGAGTTAATTATTGTCATGGTTTGTATAAGTTTTGATAGTGAAGCTATGCTGGTAGAAGAGGCTGTATGTGATGTTGAAAGTCGCAGAGAATTTCACAGTTTGTAAAAGATAGATCAACAGGTTCAAACACTGTCATTGCATAGTATGTAAAATGGTGCCAAGAGGGCAGAAGTGTTGATCGCACTGTAGTGATGTGACCATGATAGTGTTAATAAATTATGCATCCATAGCCATTAACCTTTAACTGTTTGGCAGCATTTGACTTGTTTGCTGCATTGCACCCTGAGGTGTTTCAATTCCTTGTGACACAGCATATGCGTTGACCAATTGTGGCCATCCCATACAGTCCTGCTGGGGGGTTTTCACGTCCCCATTACCCACAGCCATTATGATTCTGTCAGCAGAGTTGCAAGGATTGTTAATGTATTCAGTACATCTGCTTCTGATGCACCTGCTTCCCTGTTATCTCCTAATCGTGACTTTGTTGTGACACTTTTGTGTTGCGGTTTTGTCAGCTGGCCTGCCTAGTTACTTGGAAATGTGCTTGTTCTACTTGCACTGTGGTCCAGTATCTGCATGATGTCAAAGTCTGCATATTGAATTCTAAACTCCTTTTCTGTCTCTCACATGCACATGCACCCATGTGGCGTACCAAATGTTTATTGATCAGACCCAACATCTGGCGGGGGGGGACCTGGTGGAAAGGAAAATTGAGATTTATACCTATGGAGTTTTCAGGGGGTACTTTAGAGTAGTTCTGGGATACCCTGGAGGAAATTGTGGGTGAATGGAGTGCATCATGTAACCCACAATCCCACTGAAACTTTCTGGATCCACCACTGGATTGTACAATTGTTTTGTGCTCCTGACACTGATAGATGATATCCTCACAGGTTTGTTTTGTCTGTAGTGACACATAAGCAAGGAAATTACAGAGATACAGATCAAAGCCTGATACGTATATCAGTATAATTGCTTTCAGAAAGGGATACATGGAACCAACAGTTTGTAGAACGGGGTGTTGTAAGAGGGTGCATCGATACACAGGGCTGGCTGTATACATCAGCAAAGCAAGCACATGCATGGGATGACACACTTCCAGGCACAACATAATAGTCCATGGTTTTTTCACAAAAATCCACTGACAGTATTTTAATTCACTCACTACAAATTTTGTGTTTTATTTATCTGAATTGTGAGGTGTCCAAAAAGGACTGGTGCAGAATGCAGACAACTGTGTGTAAAAACTAAGATGTAAAGGGGGGTGGCCAGAAATTTGTTTGCCTGGGGCAGCACGCTACATAGAGCCATTGCTCTCCACACACATTGGTGCAACAGGTTTGTGCAAACATGAGTTCCAGTTAGCTTGTGGTTGTGAAAGTGTGCTTAAAGGGTCACATTTACCTATCATCATTGCTTGTGTTTTGGAGGATATTTGTAAAACTAACAAAGAGTAAAGAAGTGGAGAATGTGGATGAAGGAGTGGGTGAAGAAAAAGTCAGATTACAGTCCATAGGTTTTTAATCTAGATGGGTTAAGTATTACTCAGAATTTTAATGCTTTTAAAACAAACCAAATCCATTCGATCTCTAGTCATTCAGTTTTAGTGGATAATACTTCTTTGTCACATCGTATTGTTAATGACTCATTACAGATTTATCATCATAATATTCAAGGATTAAAGTGGAAAACCAGTGAAATAATCAGTTTCTTATACCCATATTGTCCGCACGTTTTATGTTTCACATAACTTTACTTGAATCATTATGAAATAGATCTTATTCACATTTAATAACTGTAATCTTGATGTCAAATATTGTAGGCACTATCTTGACAACAGAGTTTGAATTTTTGTTCTTAACAACGTAAATTTTAAAAATATTGAATTAAATGAATTTTCTAATGACCAAGATATAGAAGCATGTGCAATCAAATTGTCACATACTTTTATAATATTTGCATATTGTCAGTTTATAGAGCACTCATGAGAAATTTTACCCATTTTATAAATAAATTGGGTATCATACTTAAGTTATGTTGTAGTACTAATTTGCAATGTATCATTTGCAGTAATGTAAATGTCACTTACCTTGTTGAGAATACCCCCCCAAAAAAAAGCTCTTGGATGTCCAACTAGAGTTCGAAATAAATCAGCCACCGCACTGACAATACATTTATTGATACTTGTGAATTTGGGAATTATATTATACCTCCTCTGTCCAGTGGGTTGTCTGAGCACAGTGCACATCGTATTAGAATAAATGATATCGATTAAAGAATACGAAATGGTAAACATAAAAACATAAGGAAAATTGATAAGTACATTTTAACTGGCTTTATGATTAAGTTAATTATGAAACATGGGTCAGTATTTTCGATAATAATGATGTAAATATAATGTTTAATTCTTTTCACAGCATATATTTAAGGACATTTTATTCTAATTTCCCTTAAAAAACTGAATGTCAAAACAACAATGTTTGGATCACACTGAGTATACATACTTCTTGCATATGTAAAAGAGATATCTGTTTACTGGGTAGGCATAGTAACGATTCCAAATTAAGAAATTGTTGTAAATGGTATTCTAAAATTTTGTCAAATATTATAAAAGAAGCTAAAAATTATCACAATAATAGATTGAGATTTCAAATAAAAAATGAAAACTATGGATTATTATAAAATAGGAAACTGGGAAAAAGGTTAAAACTGAAGATATACCTCAGTTAAGTATTGATGGAAACACAAGATAGAGTACAGAAGGGTCTGCATTGCAGTGACCCATGCACTTTGGCCATTGTCTATCTTTTGTCCACCCTTTAGCTCATGCTTTCAGCAGCCCTGCATCTTGAAGAAGGTGCAGTATCCTACTGACAGAAATGTCCTCAGTCACCTGGTTTCGTAAAGTGACAACCCAGATGCCTGAATCTTAATACAGCCAGTGTTTAACAGTTACAAAGAATGTGTGTGTATCTCAGATGCCTGCTTGCATCTGTTACACTCAGAACTGTTAACCAGCCCCACTTTAAATAAATGTCCTTTTAAATGACAGTGTCCTGTTAGCAACCCTATCATTATTTTTGGCTGGTTCTGGTCAGACTGAGCAGCCCCTTTTTTTCCACAGAGGGTTTTGAGAAAGCCATTAGCCTGCCCTTGTCTATATACAGACTGTCAATTCTCCTTTTCGAGTCCCAGATCATCCCCTTGGCAACCTTTCTAAATATACCAAGTGCAGGGTTGGGTACTGTGAGTGGATGTGAGGAGCTTTTTCTTGCTAGTTGATCAGCTGTTTCATTTCCATCAATTCCCATGTGCCCTGGTACCCATATCAGTTGGATCCTTTTGTTCTGCCATTTTCACCAGGGATTGGTGGCAGTCCCAGGCTAATTTGGAATTTATCTGGAAGCTGTCAAGGGCCTGATGGCTGCCTGCCTGTTAGAAAGAATGTAGATGGCTGCTCCTACCTGTGTAGCCCTACATTACATAAGCCGTAATGGCATGTATTTCAGCTGGGAATACCGTGGTGTGGAGCCCAAGACCAAAGCTATGCCACCTTCTCAAACCCCATCTGTGCACCCCAGCACTAGTGCCTTTATTGGTCTTGGACCTGTCCATATACCAGACCAGGCCCCCATTGTTGTCTGGGTTGAGCCCATTCTGCCACTCACAATTGGCAGGGAACTTGACCGTGAGTGGCTTATGGTATGCATATCTCAGTATCATCCTGTCAGACCTCATCTGTAAGATGGGTTTGTGCCCTGTATCTTGAGATTTTTTGGTGTGATCGAAGTTAGTGGATTTAGGTCTCCATGACTCTGTAAACCCTGATAACAGAAAACTTTCCTTCAGTCTGCCCTAGTACGTATTTAAACTTTACAAGTGGTTGTGAGAAGAAATGTGATGTTCTTAAGCTGTGAGTAGTCCTCTGGGTTTGAAATAGAACCCTCTTCAGATAAAGAAGTTCATTTGCTGTTCTTTACATTCATTGTTTGTGCCCTGGTAACCCTAGCTACCTGTATCAGTTTGCTGTAGACTGAGTGGTGAGTAAAATGCATGCCAGCGCAGACATGGAATGCCGTATTTGTGTTTGGTGTACAGAACATTTGTATTCTTGACCCTTCAAATTCATGGATATCATCATCTCACTGTATTTTATTAATTGAAGTTAATTATATTTTCCAAATAACAGAATTTTAAGAATGCCTTTTATTCTAATTTGCACACAGTATCATTAAGTAATATATGAACTGCTCAACCCACGTTACAGGACGGAACACGGTAACTCCTGAAAGCTGAGTCGTAGCTGTATGTTCTACCTGATGCAACCTTTTGCCAGCATAGGGTGTTTTGTATGATCTGAGAATACATTTCATTTATTTCCCTAAATGTCATAGCCGTTTGATTTTAACAATGGAGGTGGTTTGTTTTCTGTGAGTTATCTGAATTTTTGTATTATTTTTTTCTAAATTATGCAGTTAATTTACGTTCGTAATGTTAAATTCTGTTTCTTTCTTTGTAGAGGATTCGATCAACTGTTGATGAGAAGGAACAGAAGCAGCTGTTGATGGACTTGGAGGTTGTAATGAAATCAAATGAATGTCCTTGTATTGTCCAGTTTTATGGTGCACTCTTCAAGGAGGTACATTTTCTGCAATAAGCCTGTTTAACAGATTCACGACTCTAAGTCAACAAAATGCCCAAACCTGTTTCTTGGGTATTTATATTATATCACACTTAATGTTCTCACATGTTTCAGTCCGCAAGGGTCCATCATCAGGGAATGAAACAAAGTAATACAGCATAAAACCAAACCAGTCACTTTTTGTACATCTGACATGGTGTAAAGCGTCAAGTGGTTAAAATGCATTCAGGAACTGAACCTTTACATACAGTGGAAAATGATTACTCCTAACCCACGTAAAAATACACCGCGTAAACCCAAGAAATGAATATTGTTTAAATATTATAGCACACTTATAAGAAAACTCACTAATTTGTTTAGAGAAACTAATGTATATGTGGCATTCACTATATATGATATTTTGAAACTAAAAGACAACTAACACATCAGGTGAGTACATAAAGAGTGGGAATTGTAAATTGATGTATTCTGTGTGTAAATCTTCTTGTGTTGGACAGACCAGCTGTAATTTGAAACCAAGGTGTCAGAAGTTTGTTGGTTATATTAGAAATAATAATCCACAGTTGATGTATGCTGCACATATTTTAAACAATGTACACAAGTATGGGCCTATGAACAACTGCCTGTCCCTACCAAAGCAAGTAAGCCCTTCTGTGAACTCCTTTGAACATTGTTACATTCACATTCAGTTATACTGCTATAATAATAAACTTGTCCATGAACAATGTACAGGAGAACACAACCCATTCTAACAACTTACATGTGATCGTCAATTGCATCACACTTGTATGTGACCCTCATTCAAATGTATCTGGCCTGTACCTCACGAATCTTGGTACTGTGCTGATTTTTGTGAATTACATAGGCTGCTGCCAAGCTGCTGGTTCGTACTGTATTGGTTATTGCGACTATGGCTTTTCAGTTTTATATATATTTGTAAATTTATGTATTTTCAATGTTTGTTTTTCATGTTTATATTTTAATTCTTTTAACATTTTTTTTTTGCATTATTTTCCTGTATATTTATATCCATCACATGTATACACCTTCTGTACAAAGAAATGCCTACATTTTAAACATTTGACTTTTTGCACCATGCCAACTGCATACAATAGTGTCTGCTTTGGTTTTATGCTATATTGCTTTGTTTGATTCCCTGATGATGGTTTTTTATGGACTGAGACATGTAGGATTATTTAAGCATGATATTATAATGCAGATATCTAAGGAACAAGTTTGTGCGTTTTGTTGGTTAAGTGTTGTGAATTTATTATCAGTAATGCACAGAATGAACAATGTAAAGCCTGCTTAACTTAGACATACAAGATAGGTACATGTATGCCTAATTTCTTCTTGTTCTGTAATAAGTTTTGAACCATATTCTGAGAAAAAGAGCTCTCCTTGGGTGAGGTTTCTCATAGATTTCCTCCTCGTTGCTTCCTTATTCCAGGATGGTACCATTACAGTTTTGCTATTATCTTGACTGACAGTAAATGATTATTTAATATTCGGTGCTTTGTACCTTCTTCAGTGACAATATTGATAGTTTGCAGGGATATTTAACAGTTTTATCAATAAACTGACATGGCTACAGTTTCCGAAATCCATTACTTATATCAAAGTTTGCTTTATTTATGGTTTAACTGGTTGGAAATTTGTTGCATATTCCTCCCTCATATACTTAGTATCTGTTCCGTTTATTTATTGCAGGGAGACTGCTGGATATGTATGGAGCTCATGGATACATCTTTAGATAAATTTTATAAGTTCATCTATGAAAAGTTACAAGAGAGGATACCAGAAAGCATATTAGGAAAAATTACCGTAGCTGTAAGTAAATGTAAATGTTAAGTATTACTTAAGCTGTTTTGAAAATGGTACGTGTTAATTCAGGTACCTTAGTAAGGTAAGGACTGTCAGGTGCATTATGCACTTTGAGTGATTTGTGCATTCTCTAATTATAAGACATTATAAAAAAATAGTGGTTTTATGACAGGCTGCTCTGATACATTGCAGACTGTAAGTTGGGTGTGCAGCAGACACATTGGTAACTGAAGAATAAAAACTAACTAGATGCCACTTATTATTTTATTGTACTTCTTATAGGCTCAACATGTTTCGGGCACTACTATGCCCATCATCAGGAGCTTGCGACTAATGTTGATTACCACAGTGGTCGTTTCATTGTTGGCTTGCTGTAGGTTGGAGGTTAAGTGCGTTTAGGTTGGAGTAGTGTCTGGGCTGCAGGCTAAAGCATGACTTGTGCTTTAGCCTGCAGTCTGGATACTACTCCAGCCTAACTGCACCTAACCTCCGACCTACAGCAAGCCAAGAACGAAACGACAAATGTGGTAATCAACATTACAGTCGCGAGCTCCTGATGATGGGCATAGTAGTGCCCGAAACATGTTGAGCCTATAAGAAGTACAATAAAATAGTAAGTGACATCTAGTTGGTTTTTATTCTTCAGTTATCACAACGATGCACGGTCCAACAAACATCACATTTTCTGGTCTTGGTATCAACTTGAAGTACTGTGTTTAGTTTGACATGAAGAGCTGAAAGTACACGATTTACCTGTACATTTCTTTTCACCCAGAGACCTTACTGTTATTTAAGGATAGACTTTGGAGACCGAAACCTATACAGTGCCAGTTATGGGAGTCGTAGGTTTCCTGGCTAGTTTAATGTTCACACCTGGTGATGCCCCCATTTTCACCCCAATTTCCATATGTAACAATTATATAACTGCCCTCTGTAGGTTCACAGATGTCCCAGTATCAGCAGCAGGTTGCACAACTGTATCAGCAGAAAGGATCTCAACTTTTCTGGTTGACATGGCATTCCATCCTGAAATATTTGTGTGTCAAAATTCTTAGAATTGTTAAATTTCAACCAAGCTGGCAGACTGTCAATGATGACATCTTTGTGTGTTGTAACTACCACCTCAAAGATACTTTACCTCTCTGTAGATACATTTTGTATAGCTTGGGCTGGGAGCCCAGGAGTGCCTAGAACGAATGCTCTAAGATCTCTGAGCTCAACCTTCAGGGCTGCATCTTCACCTTTTAGTTGGGACAACTCATTACATAAAACAGTAACCATAGAACATAGAACACTATTCAGGGTTGCCTGACTGTTAAGCTTTAACAGTTTCAATTTAATAACATTCATCCCATTGTGTCTTCAGAAAAACATTAAAAACTTGATGAAAAGTGTAACACAGCTGTATTTTTATTTAAAAGCTATGTGCTTCAGTCTGAGATATTGGCCATCATCAGGCTAAAATATACACAGTCATTTAAAGGCAGGTAAAAATTGCAATATAAGAAACATTATCAAGTTTTATGTGGGATCCCACAGTTTTACTATACTTTGTTTTACAATAAAATTGTAAAATTTTATATGGTCAATGGTAGCCAAACAGTAATATTGGGAATATAATATTAATATTTTTTTTTGGTTAATAGCTCCAAAAACAAATGGGTGAAGGGGGTAATGCAGTATTTACAGTTATTACAGTATTAAAATAGGTAGGGTCTTAGGTGTTGTTTGTAAGATGTACACGGGTTGGTTTCTCATGTATGTCACTCCAAGTTTGGAAAGTATGTAGCAAAATGTTGTATTGTTTAGTTGTTTTTGTCACTCATGTTTTGTTAATTTTCCAAGTTCCACCGGTATTTATTAATCTTAAAAGTATATTTTATAAAATGTTTAGTGTGTAATTTCATAGAAGGTTGGTCTTCAAAGTCATATTTATTTGATCTTGGCATGTGCACTTGTTTTTATAACACCTGACAAACTAAGACTCGGAGTCTTAGGTCCAGAGGCATTTAGTTCCCTTCATATTACAAGTTTTTACAAACTTAGGAGAAGTATCATATTTTGTTGGCATGAAATGCTGGCAGAGGTTCGTGTGTACTTGACAGTTTTCCTGTAACTTCCATATTACATATTTATAGCTTAATCTCTTCTATGGATCTTGTTTTGAAATTCATTTAAAAAAACTAAAAAGAAACATGTGAACAAAAGCTTTTTGCCTTTTTTGTATTTTACAGAGCGTGCGATAGTGTTTAAGCAACCATAAGCAGCTTCTGTCATGTAGAGCATTTGTATATGTCACTGCTACAGCACAGTCACAACCACACTGTTATTGCTCATGCAGGAGTACAAATAAACCTTTTCTTCTTACATGATGTCAACTTGTGAATTGAACTATGCCATTGTAGAGTACAGATGTCCCTAATACCAGAATTGCATTAAAGCGACACAGTGAGCTGAAGTATTTGCTGTGAAGCAGGTTATAAAACAGCCATATTTCATCAGTAAAATTTATGGTTCATAATCTTGTGGAACAGGCAGCAATTGAGTTTAATTTTTTTTTACATCTGAATGCGTTGAATTAATTGGGTTTTTCTTGATTTCAAACTTCGCGGTGTTCTGAATGTTGTATGCTTTCTTCTGGGTAATTCCCTGGCATCTGAATTTTATATGCCGACATTTCGGAACACTGTGTCTGTTCCATCTTCATAGGCAGGTAGGTATGAAGTACTTCATACCTACTTGCCTGTGAAGATGGAAGAGTGTTCTGAAACGTCGGCATATAAAATTCAGATGCCGGGGAATTACCCAGAAGAAAGCATACAATAATCGGGTTTTACTCTATGTTGTTAGGGCGGATGTGCCATTGTAAATGGTACTGCTGTGATTTTGTTGAGAACTTTCATTCAAGGAGAAGTGTTCGGTGCTACTCCGTTGAAGTTGAGCAGGCACAAGATGTATAATTTTGCTTTACTGCAGCATTATCTCGAAAACCCATTGTAGTGAACAGTGTCTTTGGGCTGGTAGAGTAGTGGTGTAATTTCTCATAAAATATATGCAGTTACCGTGTTGCTGCATGTGAGGACCACAGGGTCAACATGCTAGCTGGAAGAGAGAATTAGGAGGCCTCTTTAGTAGTGTCATTATGTTGAACTTAGTGTTTTCAAATTTGATGGAGTTTTGTATCAAATGCTTGGAGTATGAGCTATTAGTCTGTCAGTACAACAGCTGCCTTTTCTGAATTTACTTTCAGCCTCAGAATGCCTGAGAGTTTAGTGCATAATATGAATTAAAGACCAACATTTGCACTTTAATTTTAGAGATGTAATTTTGTTGTATTATGGTCAGCAACATGTTTTGGTCACTTATGTGGTCAGCTTCAGAGTGATTGCTTTGAGAACAAGAGTATGATTATAATTCATCAACTACCGTTTCCCCTTTCTCAACACGTCCATTTATTCAATATCTGGTAATATATTAATGTAGTTTTTATATATATATAAATATCTTTATTACAGGGTTATAATTCCCCATATTTTGCTGCTGTATACATCACTGCACACGCTGCAAATAATTTTTCAATTCCAATATTTTTATAGTCATCCATATTTTATTTTATTATTCAACAGTGGATTTTAACCAGCAATATTATGATTTTTTGATACCATAGAGTGATTCAGACACATTTGATTTATAATTGTATTCATGTTCTGAAAGAAATCACCCTGAAGAAAGCCACATGAATGACCAAAACATGTTGGTGGCCACAGTAAAATACAAGTGCATTTGCTGGACTTCAAAATATTTTATGCATGTAATTAATGCATGGAATGTGAAACATATTAAGAATTTAGTGGTTTATGCTTGCAGACTGTGAAGGCACTGAACTATTTGAAAGAAGAACTCAAAATCATTCACCGAGATGTGAAGCCAAGTAACATTCTGCTTGACAAACGAGGAAACATTAAGCTGTGTGACTTTGGTATATCCGGTCAGCTAGTGGATAGCATAGCTCGCACTCGTGATGCGGGTTGCCGTCCTTACATGGCTGTAAGTATCCTTGTAGGTTCACTTTCATGACTGATATCACAATGTGATTGTCTTATTTTTTATGACTTACAGGTTAAACAGAAATAGATGAAAATATTGAAATGAACCATTGTACAACATAAAGTAAAAGTGATCCCATTACAGTTCTGGTGTGGCCCAGAGGGTGGGTAGAGGTATAGCTCTACTCTTCCACGACCATGGCACTAGAAGGGGGTGAGTGGTCAGCAGCATGGCCCGGCCGCACTTTACCCCCGAGAAAGACCCGGTACCCATTTTACAGGAGGCTGGGTGGGCCCCAGGGCTGGTCTGGGTGGGCGAAAAATCTCCTCCCCACTGGGATTTGGTCCTGGACCGTCCAGCCCGTAGTCAGTCACTATACCGACTGAGCTACTTGGCCCACATTGTATAACGTGCAAGGAGCAAAATACAGTAGAACCCCCATGTTCGATTTGTCTGGAGGACAGGTTTTTTGCTCCTTAAATTGGTGTGCACAGATTTTTCAGAAATCTAGGAGTCATCTGAAAATTCTAAGTGTCAGAAGAGTAACCTGAAAGAAGTTCCATATAGAGGGCCCTAGGCGCCACCGTACAAAGTTTAGTTACCTGAGCAACCTGGCACATTTAATTTGTCTCCCTGCTGTAAATTGAGAAGAATCTTAAATGGCGTTCTGTTATAATTGAACAGAAAATGACTACTATGGTTACAAAATGTTGCATTCCCTCTGAATTTAAACCTTAATGGTGTTTCTGTTCAGTCCGTTTTATATACAGTATGGCCACCAACAAATGTGACATGCTAGGAACTTCACACCTATGTCAGTTGATAGAGAAACTCCCAGAGTTTTAATTCATATGACACTGGTGTTCATTGTTGATGCTGATTCTGCTGTGTGCCACTAGTTTTGAACCTGGCCTGCAATAAAAAAGTTAGTCCATTTTGCTTTTGGCAAAGAAAGGGCCAGTAGCAGCCCTGCAACTTGCATTTTGCACACAATTTGACATGGAACCACCTACCTAAGTATCTGTTTACTCCAACTGCAAGACATATGAGCTGCAAGATAGCACTGGCAAAGCCAACAGTGCTGGCCCTACTGTGCATGATGGAACTGTGGACCATGTTTGGGTTTATTCCCAAAGCAGCCCACACAAGTCAATGAACAAAGGTGGTCGGTCCCATTTGTAAGTGTTCGTGAAATATACAGATATACAGTTGCTACTGCTGCTGTCTAGCAGACGGAGTCTTTTGTTGTGGTTTTTCTATTTCGAAACTAGTGGCAGTAGTGGGCAATTACTGTGACCTGGGGTATCTCAAACAAAACTTTGAGCATCTGTCTCGTAGGTTTGAAGTTCTGTGTACGCCGCACGTTTTCTTTATCATTTTGAAAGTGTAATATGTTTTTTTGGCCACCCTGGTTGTTTTATTGGACATGAAATGGAAAACATGAAAAGTAAACAAACACTTTGGTTGCACTGCACAAGACATTGTATGAGGTCCTTCATAGCTGTGCGATGTATGGTGACCAGGCATGTTCATGATGATAATGATGATGTGATATAAACATGCTTATATGTAGGTGGCCCTTACCATGGGCTTTTTGACTATTCACATGCATGCTGATGCTTGAGAATCAATCGTACACTGATGTAGTAGTTCATAACTGATTCTGACATACTGCCACTGTGAATGATCATGGCATTGTTTACACAATCCAGACTCAAAGTTGTAATCATATGTTAACCTTTTGGCACGGGAATTGTTTTTTTAATTTTAGCACACCCTGTATATAAAATGTGAATAATACAGGAACCAAATACGTTAGATTTATGAAACAAACTGCATTTTGAAGAGGAAAAAATGGAGAGTGTATACCATGTTTAAAATATTCAGTACCTATATTTGTTGAATAAATATATAAAATGCAACGTTTAGAGGTTAGCGGTGCGGT
>Ga0123357_10004796_pt1 | contig 16010 bp, 13 predicted proteins | sample TergutEmb28metaG_FD_89873 | JGI IMG/M metagenome (GOLD analysis project Ga0123357, IMG submission 89873) | Embiratermes neotenicus P4 segment gut microbial communities from Petit-Saut dam, French Guiana - Emb289 P4 | ecosystem: Host-associated > Arthropoda: Insects > Digestive system > Gut ... | reverse complement strand
CCAAACCTGATGTTCATCTGTGTTCTATTGTCTCTTATATAGGTATGGGTTCCTGTAGGTCTGCTATCTGTGAATATATAGGAGAGGTAATTGATGAAGTGCGTCTAGGTTGCAGTATTGTAAGCTGTTATGAGTACAGTGGTGAATTTCTTACTCACTCCTTCCTCCGAGCTGTTGGTTGTCTTTCCCCGGCTGGGAGTCGTGTGGGTTTTCTTCTGTGTATCAGTGTCACTTCACACTAATTTGCAGCATAGTTTTCCAAGTACACTGTATATATAGTAGGTTACGTAATTTAACACATTTTATGTTTATACATTCACAGATTAAACATAATCACTGTCTTGTGTTTGCACTTTCACTCAGGACAGTCACACTTGTGGAACAGAAAAAGAAGGATAGATTAAAGATCACGGCTGTCGTAATGTATGCGTGGTGTTTAGGTGCGTGTGGATACTGTAGTGAGGCTTGGATTTTGTGTGTGGTGGTGGATCCCTATGTTGGAGTGCTCGGGGCTGTCTGCTGTTAGGGGCTAGGGAGGGAGGGTTTTATGACGGTGGGTCTTTGACACCCTCGCAAAGACCCACCGCCATAAAACTATGCTGCAAATTAGTGTGAAGTGACAGTGATACACAGAAGAAAACCCACACGACTCCCGGCCGGGGAAAGACAACCAACAGCTCGGAGGAAGGAGTGAGTAAGAAATTCACCACTGTACTCATAACAGCTTACAATACTGCAACCTAGATGCACTTCATCAATTACCTCTCCTATATATTCACAGATAGCAGACCTACAGGAACCCATACCTATATAAGAGACAATAGAACACAGATGAACATCAGGTTTGGTGTCCATCCACGCCACAAAGTCAACCTAAACTACCTGAACGAGAGGGGCCACCGCCAGTAAAAACCCACCTCAGCTCAGGTAAACACTGCCCTATTAAAAACACTGCTTAACCATAAAAACAAGTGTTCTGATGCAAATATCAGGCAAAACATTGACCGACATGAAGTGACACTATGATATTGTGCTAGAACTTTATGAACTTTAATATTATAGCATGATAGTTTTTAAGTATATTGTACTAATGGAACTAATTGTAACATATCTGTAGCATAAGAATAGAAACCCACTATGACATGTGTACATAGACAACTAATGACAATCCACTTGTAACAGCTCTTGGTCATGATACCCCATATAGAAACGACGAGATCTTGTTACCCCCAATACCCTCAGAACACCCCACACATCTTGTATAGCTGCCCTGTAAGTCAAAGCACAACCTGAAGATGGCCCACATATAGGGCCGAAACATGTAGCTGCATTCCTACTGTACTACTAGGTGAAATATAGTTGTGTTCGACTGTAAGTATAATACACTAAATTCTTTGTTACTGAACCAACACAACAGGGATGACACATCTCAAAATCAGAACCAGTTAGTTACCAAAATGTAATGTTTTCATAACTAAATGAGAAAACAGACAGCTCCCAACACACGTGTCACTTTAATAACAGTGTTACTTTTCTTGGTCCATTTGGTACCCTTCAACTTCTTAGCACATTTTGGCTCCTCGATGTTGGTATTATTTTCATTTGGCAACAAACTCTTGTTCTACAACAGAATCTTTTATCTCCAAATCTCTCAGTTCACATTCAGCAAGCTGTTTAAAACAACAGGAGGAATGTTCCTTGTGTTCTGCACAAAAACACAACTGATAATTGTGCAAATGCATTTCGTAACAGAACTTTCTTATCTTACGAATATTACAATTCTGAGAAATCACAGGAAATACATGTGGAAATGGCTTTCAGGCCTAGGCTGTGTACAAGAAATAAGATATTCCCTTGTGGCAAACATTAAAATTGCAGGGTGAATGAATGTTGGTGTTACACACAGCTGGATGGTTCAGTGCCAGATGTGACAGCCTGACTGCACAGGGATGAACTGCAGGGCTAAACTACACTGCAGTGTTTTCAAGGGAACAGCATATACTCAACACGATGACAACATTTGTATAGGTGCTGACTAACCTTTCGGTGATGCTGCACTGTAAATACCAAAAGCTGTGCACAACAGAAGAGTTCTCAATTTACAGAAGCCTAAAATGCATTCACTCAGTACAGAACACAGAGGTTAAAACTGCTATGACTATGACTGCCCTAATCAAATCAGCAGTGCCATCAGCACTGCAGTCCTCCCCTCAACCAATCAAACCATCACCTCCAACACTCCAGCCACTGCCATATCTATGTAACAGGGCAAAGATAACCCCTAGATTTATTAATCCTGAATATAGCAACTGTAATGCTGTCCAAACATCATAAAGTCTTCCGCCCACTATAGAACCTAATCCCAAAATCCAATTCCATGCAATGAATGCCAGCTGAAAAATCCTAAGACTAGACTAATACATAACATTAGAGATTATTCTCCATAAGGAGAATAAACGTGTTCATAAAATCACAGGGTTGTTTTGATAAGAAATTAATCTTTAAATATGAAACAGTAGGGTGACTGAGTAAAAGCCTGTATTGTGGCTCAGACTTCCACAGCACACCCTGTTTATTGCTATCCTGAGCACAGTAGATGTCATGCTATGTCTCAACAGATGCAGGCTATCTATGCAATAAAGCTGCTATGCTAGATAAGGCAACAAAAGAAAGAACTTGTATGTCATGGAGCAAATGTTACTTGTGAAGGAACAACACTATAATTTATGCAGTAAATTTGAAAGTGACAGTGAAAGTTAAGTGATGTGAAGAATACTGACAATTACATTATTTAGAAGACTTGACCATTTAAGACTTGTCACTGGATGCAGCCAGTATTTTTAACATATAAGTCATAATATTTCATTCAATATTGCCACACAAATCTCTATACACACAGAACCATTGAATATGGCTCAAAAAATCTCTCTCTAAGCATGTAACTTCCTTATATATCCAGTCTGACTGCCATAAAAATTATCCAAAAAGGCACAAATGTCACTAATCAATGGCAAACAGTTTAAATTGGTTACACAACTTTCAACAGCACAATTCAGAGCCACTTATTAATATTACAGATTTAACTCTTTTATGTACAACTGTCACTTAAAATATAAATTACATGACAAAACATCCCATGGATTTTATTAACACTTCACAAAGACCATAGAAGAATAAATTGAAGGATATATTATTTACACAGAAGCAATAATTGCCATAAAAGAAGACTTGTGCTCTAAAATGTGGTATCTCAAGACATAAGCATCAAAACGACACAGTATTATCACTGAATTCTAAATTATCTACATGGAGCACAGCTTCAGGACATAAATGAACTTACAATAACTACACGCATGGAGAGATCATACTGAAAGGATGTGTGACATTAGGTTCAGTGCAGAGACCAAATCATACAGCTGAAAAACAGGTGCAATTCTAGTAAGTAATCAAAAGCAAACATCCTCCCTATTTTCTATGTTAATGTCTGATTTATAATCACTAATCATGACACATTTGACACATTGCTGCTGTTTGTTGCAACAAGTATTTTCCTAACCCACTGACAAAACTCTGCAATACCACCTAATAAAATGATGATACTTTGTCAGACCTGCCTATTCTGCAATCATCCTTTCAATATCATAAGCAATCATCAGCCCCTCCTTGAAATAATTCATTTCTCATAACAATTTGCATTGCCTTAATTCTGTACCAAGGCAAAAATTAATTTAAAATAATATGGAATGTTTTATACACTTAAAAGTTGGCAGTACTGCCTTGCAATTAGGGGATTATATGACAGATGTATGTCTAAATATTTCAGAGTTGAAATCTCTCCAACAACAACCATAATTTATATTTATGGTACTGTACATTCGTCACTATTTGTCTGTACAAGCAGTTTATTTTCGCAAGCTTCCTTAGGTAACTGTGCATTGTTAAACACTACAGCTACAGAAAGCCTATCACAATGCCATTTGCTGTTCAGTCCATTCCGTACTGCGAAACAATGGGATTAGATGTGCAAATGAGGATTCACTTTGCCTGCACAGCTCTTCAGTCTCCACACTGCTATGACCCCAGGATCTGTAAACCTGTAATACAGCACACCTGTAAGCAATTAACCTTTTGGCACCGGAATTATTTTTTTCAATTTAGCACACCCTGTATATAAAATGTGAATAATATAGGAACCAAATATGTTGGATTTATGAAACAAACTGCATTTTGAAGAGGAAAACACGGAGAGTACATACCATGTTTAAAATATTCTGTACCTATATTTGTTGAATAAATATATAAAATGCAACATTTAGAGGTTAGCGGTGTGGTATGACCACTATAGTCGTCGTTAGGTGTCAAAGGGTTAATAAAGCAGATGAGGCATTTAGCAGGTACTACATGTACATGCTAGCTGCAGTCTCCTTTACACAGTCTACATGCCTCTCACAAGGCCGAAACTTACAAAGGACAGCTGATTACTGGTCAACTGAGTGAATACCAAGTTGTGAGATCTTGAGCGTTTAACAGCTCTGTAACTCAGAATTCCAGTCTTTCAGAGATGCTGCTGTTGGGTGAGGTGAGTGGTTCCTAAGTTGCAAAGTGTTAATATCGCCAACACGCTAGGGACATACGAACCAAAAAGAATGGTTCATAAAATGATAGTGGTCTGTTTGGATTGTGCACCGTGTAATGGTGGTTCAGAGGAACATAATGTCTCTGTCTTCAGTGTGACAACTGTTTCAAGCAAACAATGATATAATGTTATGAAAGAAAATGTGTCAGATGAGATGGTTTGAAGTGATATGGCCAATGACACCAAAGAAAGGTGGCAAAAGGTGATGGAACTGTCCTCAAACAATGGTTCAGGCCTTTCGGAGGGACATCTTTGAAATTCTCAACTCAAATTAGCTCACGGCAATCCTGTCCCCTCTTTCTCCTACCAATGCTGTGACTGACCAAATCATCTAAAACCACCGTACATAATTGAAACATGTTTTTCCTGCCACATCACTTCAGCTTCAATGAGAATTGATTCAGTCACCCTGAAGATGGAGGCAGTGCGTTCCTCTGAGATTGGCAGGTTTAACCAGAATGCAGTACAGAAACTCAACACATGGCCATCATCTATTAAAATTCTTCAAAAATGAGGTTGTGTTGCTATACTGATACTGCCAGTGAATGTGGATCCCCACTACAGTTATCCTGTGTGATGCTGAAGGTTTGAACAGCTGTGACTATTCAGATTTAGTCTATTTGGATGGAACACTGTGCAGTGTGGTAGACATGTACCAATGCAGCAGAAGAACCTGTTGCCTGCTTGATGATGGAAGCAGTAGGTCCCTCCAGAATACTTGGTACCTGTCTACTGTCACACCCCATTAAACCATTATCACAAACAATACCCTGCACTAAAGGGATCCTTCAATGCATGCACACTTCACCCAACAGTTACTGATGCATATGAGGAGCTGAGTGCCAACTTGCAGGCTACAGACCAAAACCTACCTGTGCTGAAAAGGAGAACGTACAGACCGAGATGAAACACAAAATGCTGGCTGCACACTGCTTTACCTAGTAATGTTTACTGAAGCACATAATTTATATTGACATACTATGTGCAGCAAATGCGTGTATGGCTGTAGCTGGCTTGCAAACTGCATTTACAATTATCACAACATTCTGAACTTGAACACATCAGGCTCAACCCAACTTCCTGCTAACTGCAAGTCTCAGCACTATGAAGAAGCCAAAAGACAGAAAAGTCAACACTGTCATGAAAAGGGCTGCAAACAACAACTGGAGAAGGTACAATGCCATTTGATTCTCCTCTCTTACCTGTTTAAGCATGAGTAAACACATCTGGGAATGAGATCTGAGGCTACATCAGTGGAACTACAACATGATTGATGGATACTGACAAGCTATATTCCTAACAAAGTGAAGATGAGGATTCCAGTCTTCTAGGATGTGACACTGTGTTGGGAGCCACTCAAGCATTGACACAGTGCCATATCCCAGAAGACTATGACACTGCGTTGGCAGCCACTCATGCACTGACACAGTGCCATATGATCCTCACCAACACAACTCCAAGAACCTCAAACCCTGTAAATTGAAGTTGTTTTTACAATCTATAAACAATAGAGTACTTACAAATATCAAGCACAAATTTCCTTCACAAATATCCTCAGAGCGTATGATATCATACAGCAGGGATGCCCAAACCCTGGGTGCCTGGTTGCCTAGGCAACTAAATTTTGTATGGCAGTATAATATTTTCAATACAATTTGCAATTCCCCCCCTTAAATACAAAAATGTGTATCAGTTCACATGTACTGAGCAGAGGTGTCAGGAACCAGTAAGGTCCACATCTCACTCCAAAACTGTGGGTCCTCAATATGGAAGATGCATCATGGTACCCTTCAGGCACCTAGAATTTAGAGTTGGCTCCTAGATTTTTTGATAATTTGTGCACCCCTGTAATACAGTACAGTTAGACTTAAATCATTTACTTACACTGTCAATTTTGGTACATATTGCACTCACAAGTTGGCTGGCCTGGTGAGGCCATGAGTATTCTGTCATTCAGTTGGCAGCAGGGAACATCTGCTGTTGACTTGCATCAGACTCAAAATCACTCCATGCATTATTTAGTTCCATGAAGATAAGTTTGGCAATTTTTTCATTTGGTGTTCCCATTTGCTGAAATGGATGATAATGATTTCAATACACATAGAAAAGTAATTTCACTACAGCCCACTACGACTCTTGGCCTTCGTGTGCAGGTACAGCAGGACTGAGAACAGTGGAGGACAATTTTGGAAGAGGCAAAGGTTCACAAACACTGTAATGCCAGAAGAAGTAAGAGTGAAATGCTGTGACCCCATTGTCTGCAACAAAGGCAACTAGTAATATCATCAGGTACACCGATCTGTACGGACTGTGAAGACAGAACATTAATATACTGCATATATACCTGTGGCACTATATGTGTTGCTTACCTTGTCAGGATGCACAGCAAGGCAAGCTCTTCTGTATGCCTTCTTAACATCCGATGGCGTGACTAGTTGGTGCATTTCACACTTGTTCCACTTTGCATCTTCCCACACAACTGTATGCATTGAGCATAACAGAGCCCTGATATTGTGTGTCTTACCATCAATCCAATCAAGGATCTGCAGAGACAGAAAAACTATTATTTTATACAGATTCATAAATGTCTCAGATGTTGTTACTGTTCAAATGAATGAGTACAAATTATTATACACACAAAACTTTGAAACATATGTTGTTGTATTTACAGAACATTAACTACTGGCTGTGCATGTGGAACATAAAATACTGGTTGTACATGTGGTATGTAACGCTTTGAGAACTACAGTCTCTTTCAAACAGGTACTGTACGAAATATTACAATGTCTATGCAAGATGTTCAAGTAAGGATCCCTAGGCTACAAAAATCAAATGAAAGTCACTACAATATTAAATATAGCTCACTTAGTCCACTAAGTGTCATTACTTTTCAACACAATCCCACAGTGCACCATCATATTTGGCCCGTCTTGCTACAAAATTAAAAATTCTATCGTGGTAGAAATCAGACTACTGCAGGCAATAAGACATGGACAAACATCTCACTCCTCAAACAAAACAAGCTGGAATGCAGTTTGGGCCACTAAAGTGACAAATGGGTCACCCATCCAGAGTAATGAGGAAGAGGGAATGGCTATTCATGAAAAGCTGCAATTCTGTTCAGACTGCCATAACACATGACGAAAAACATTTTTTTAAATTCTTTATACTGAAATAAGTTGAAGATGAACTGAGCCACATTCTATAATTAGAATTAGATAGTTTGATGGACGCTAACAATGACCTGATGGGCCTCATGCAACCTGTAGGTTGATGACGCTTGGTGCATGTAATTTTGTAGGTAAGGCAGGAGAATATTTGTGCGACTGACATCTGACATGACCAGCATTCAGACACACTGCACCACTCAAAATCTGATATGTCCAGCATTCAGACACACTCCACCATTCAACATCTGGTATGTCCAGCATTCAGACCCACTGCACAGATCAACATCTGATATGTACAGTATTCAGACACACTGCACACCTCAAAATCTGATATGTCCAACATTCAGACACACCGCACCGCTAAACATCTGATATATCCAGCATTCAGACGTACTGTTCCACTCAACATCTGATATATCCAGCAGACACACTGCACCGCTCAACATCTGATATATCCAGCAATCAGACACACTGCACTACTCAACATCTGATGTGTACAATATTCAGACACACTGCACCACTCAACATCTGATACGACCAGCATTCAGACACACCGCACCGCTCAACATCTGATATGTCCAGCATTCGGACACATTGCTCTGCTCAACATCTGATATATACAGCATTCAGATGCACTGAACCGCTCAACATCTGATATGTACAGCATTCAGACACACTGCACCACTCAACATCTGATATGTCCAGCATTCAGATGCACTGCACCGCTCAACATCTGAAATGTGCAGTATTCAGACACATTGCACCACTCAATATCTGATATGTCCAGCATTCAGACACATTGCACCACTCAATATCTGATATGTCCAGCATTCAGACACATTGCACCACTCAATATCTGATATGTCCAGCATTCAGACACAATGTACCACTCAATATCTGGTATGTCCAGCATTCAGACATGCTGCACCACTCAACATCTGATATGTCCAGCATTCAGACACTGCACCACTCAATATCTGATATGTCCAGCATTCAGACACACTGCGCTGCTCAACATCTGACATCCACATTCAGACACACTGCACCACTCAATATCTGATATGTCCAGCATTCAAACACACTGTACCACTCAACATCTGATACGTCCAGCATTCAGACACACAGCACTGCTCAACATCTGATATGTCTAGCATTCAGACACATTACACCATACAACTCCACACCATGGGCATGTTCATGCTTGAGCCTACCTTAAGCTTGTCAGGGTCCATATCTTTCGCCAGTTCTTCTTTTCGCATTTCATTGATGGTCCTTGGTCCTGTTTCACGTTTTGGGAACTGGTAGCCTTGCGACCCCAACAAATCATCAAACACATCCCCAGGCTGTTTTCCTCCTTTGTTCCCACCTTTGCCTGTATAAATATACATCACTGATTGAAACACAAGGAGCCATCAGGAGCACTCAACAAGTGAAGAAAAAAATTGGCTACAATTTCTGAATTTCTACATACAGGCTTCTTGGACAATTACTTACAACTAAGTTAAACAAAAATAAACTTTGCTATGCATATAGTTCTGAACTTACACACTAAACAATCAACATTGCCCTTCCAAATGCAGGAAAATTAGCCAAAGTCTCAAATTCTTGGTAATAATTAAATTAAGGTTCTTTCTGTTCATTCTGACTATAAGTATTCAGCTTTATTCTAAATAACTGACCGATTGACTAATCAACTCCTCAAGAAGGTAACAGTTTCTCAGCTAGTCAAAAGGTTCACAGTGTTTTATGAAACTGTACGATTAATTACCATGTTCACAAGAAGCCATAACTTGTTCCCTTACACAGTCATTACATGGTAACCATGTACTAAAACAATGTTTGACACAGTTTGACATATTCATATTACATGCATTAATTAGATGTATATAATTTATCACTAACACCAACAAACTGACTTTGGTTTTGTGAATGTAACCTTATTACATAGTTACCACCAACACGATTCAGCCTCTCATGTGGCCATCTTAAGGGTGGTAAGTGCAAGAATACAAATATAATTACAGTGTGTCACGATCACTCCACAGCTATAATCATATGGTTTTGGTTAAAATTCCAGTTAAATGGTAAAACAGTGATGAATATAAAATATTGTAAGTTAAATATGGTTGTCTGGAGTGTGGTTCTGTGCAGTGATGTGCACTGAAGATATGCATGGTAGATCATGATCCAGAATGGTTAGCGATGGTATAGTGTGCACAGTGGACTAATCAGAATAGTTCCGATTAGTTCACTGTGCACACTATACCAACGATAACCGATCAGGATCATGACCTACCACATAAACCTTCTGTGTATAGTTGGTACAGTGCACTACTCAGAATATATTTGTATTCTTGCACCACCCTTAAGATGGCCACATGATTGGCCAAAACATGTCAGTGGTCACTATGTAATAAAATTACATTCATAACACCGAAGTGCGTTTGTTGGTCTCTTTAATAAATGTCTGACACAGTTTCTATCTGCAATATAACAGCAAGTCACAGCTGCACAATAGTGACACCAGAGACAGACATATGGATAAAACTGCACAGAAGAATCTTACATGTAAATTATGATATAACATACCCGTGGAGTCTTGCTGCTTAGAGAATACAGAGTCAAAGTGCGCCCTACTGTAGTCTGCCGTGCGAGCTGAGTCTTGAGCTGGAGATTTAGCCGTGTGGTGTGGTGTTCCAACAGGTGTGTTATAGCCTGGCATGGGTGATGTGGTGCCAGGTGCACCCCCCTGCAATATTGCCAATTCTCAGTCATATTTTTATACGAATAACATTGCAACCACTATCTTGGATTAGCAGAGCGTTACAAGAGAACACAAATGACAGCCAAGATGAGATTCGTAAGGAGAGAGGAAAATCAGAAGAGGGAGCAAAAGAAACAAAGAATCAGAAAAAATTTAAAGATACATAATTTGGAAGATAAATTAATACAGAACAAAATATGATCATGTGGCTGTGTTTTAAACTGAAGACATATTTACCTGTGGTGTCCAGCTGGCAGGCCTGTGCTGTGGAGAATAAGCGTGGTTGATAGGGCTACCTGCCCTGGGTGTTCCACCCATAGGTGTAGATGGTTTTGAGCCACCTCCCCACCCACCTGTTGATCCAACACCTAATCCAGCTGCCAGATTGCCTAACAAAAATATAACAATGGCACTACACAGTTTAGCATGTCTGTGACCATTTCTAGTTGATATGACAAACCATGTACATGTGTGGGACCTGTTCTACTATAATGCCTATCCACCACTTCTTCCATAACACCAATAGACACTTCATCAAGCAGCCAGAAGTTGCTATGCTAGTCACAAAGTTCCCTTCATTGTATAAAATCCAAAGGTTTATTATTAAGTTCACAACAGCCACAACTTAACTCTAACCTGTGCCAGATAAGTAAGTCCATGCCTTCCTGTCCTACTGCTTTAAGATCCATTTTAATATCATCCTCCAATTTAGTTCAGGTCTGTGGTCTTCTTCCTTCATGTTTCCCAAGAAAAATCTTCTTGGCATTTCTCTTTTCCCCCAGATGCCCCACTTATCTTACATTCCTTCAGCTGATCACCCAAATGATTGATACTGTAAAACCCTGCCACATATCACCAGTAAATAGAAGGACTTCTTCCATCTCTAATAAGCACAGCACCACACTACACAATCCACGGTTCAGTAAAACCCTTACTTTATGTTCTTGTGGGGACCACATAAAAATGGCATACAATACAGGAAACATTGTTCTTACAGGCATCTGACAAGAACCATACTAAAAAGCGTATAAAAGCACATCAAATGCAAAATATGGGAAAGCAAATTTGGGGTTTTACTGTATTTGGTGAGAACAAATATTTAAGTCCCACAGTACAGTTTTCTCCAGTCTCCTGTCACTTCCTGTCCCAAATACCTCCCTCAGCACTCTATTCTCAATAACTCTCAGCCCTTGTTCTTCCCTAAATGTGACAGAACAAATTCTACACCCACATGAAGCAATGTCTCATCCAATAATATTACTTTTATACTGAAGATATGGACAATATATTCTTCTGACATGTCACAAATCCTTTCAATTACTACAGGACAAGAACCTGAACACATAACTCCTGGTGATAAATGCATGCAGTACATCATGCTACCCCTTTACTTAAGCAGCTCTCATGCACTGTTAGGTACTGTCAGTTCAGGACTGTGTACTGACCACAGAAAGCAAGTAGGTCAGTCCACTAATCCAAGAATTGATGCATCACAACAGAAAAAGGTTGTGTTGATAATCTCTGATGGAGGAGCAGAATGCTTAAATGCACTGTCTTGTTGGAACTGCAGTCTTATCACTGTGCTGCAATGACTTGTGGAGGGGCCATTCACAGGCCTCACAGACACAAAGTGTGCCTGCCATCAGGACATGCAGTGGATGGTGCTCAAGTGGCATGTGGAAGTGTGGTTGTTCTTAGCTCCAAGGACACACCACACAATACCAGGGCTGTCCTTAGCTCCAAGGACACACCACACAATACCAGGGCTGTCATTAGCTCCAAGTACACACTACACAATACCATGTCAGTCATTAGCTGCAAGGGCATACTACAGAATGCTTTGGCTGTCCTTAGTTCCAAGGACACATCACACAATACCACGGCTGTCATTAGCTGCAAGAACACATTGCGCAATGCACCGGCTATTGTTAGCTCCAGTGACATACCATGCAATGCCACACATGTCCTTAGCTACAAGATCATATCACACTCAACTTTCTGTGGTATGTATTTCATCCATTTCTCTACCAAATTCCAGCAACGGTACCACATCAACACTGGATATGGTAATAATATGCTGCTGACTACTCACCAAGATCTGCAAAGGGATCCCGAGCTTTACTGTCCAGGTTTGGTGTGCTGGCATTTCGTGGGATTGATGGGCTGGGCCCTTGGGATTGTAAAAATCCATCCCATCCACCTAGCAAGTTTGATGTTTGGGATCCAGACAGACTGTTTGAGGTAAAACTTGGCACAGAATTCTAAAAATAAAACAAGATGTGAAAACTTGACACAATTTTCATACATGGATATTCGGGTCTTCTGGAATGTTACACTGTGTTGATTGGTAACCAGTGGCCAGCACTTTGAAGGACAATAGTGTCTTCATCTTCAGGGTTAAGCAGCCCAAGAAGAAGATCTCCATGGACTGCTTCACTATTTATCAGTGAACACAGCATAAATTCGCAGAATACTTGGATCTTCAGCAATGCCACTGACAAAAACCTCAAATCTTCAGTTATAATGCACCTGTTAGACCACATGTAGGCTCAGTAAGAACCTTCCACTCAGTTATACCACAACCACTCAGCAACTTTCAACCCTCTTCTTTTCCTTTACTTATACTACATGATGACCATATATTGTGCCATGCAGATGGAAGCAGCAGGCTCCCCCACAATGTTGCCACCTATCCATCACACTAAATGGTATCATATCCCACAAAACAGCAATCTTTAACTACTAATATGGTTAAACACACATAACATCTATTGAAGTACCCTGGCATGTAAGTTGTGGCCACTAAAATAAACTATTCAGTTATTTTAAATTCAAGAAAATCATCCACCTAAACAATTCCTGACTTGCCATCATGTGATGCACTAGCAAACTTTCAACTAATCACTGGCCAGGACTGTCAATTTATCCATTCCCAGTGTGTGTCTTGTGCATAAAATACAACTCCATAACAATTCAAGATCATCTCCAGATTGCACAGTTTTAAACTCTGGGAATACTCAATTACCTGTAAAATTATACTGGAATGTAAAAAGGTGAAATGAATTGCTCCACATTCCTGAGCACTACTACTACTGGCTACTGCTACTACAGGCTGTTGTTAGTACAGTGATTCAGTATGTGCTGAATGGTCTGCGGGTCAATTACTGGAAGGGTGATATTTTCTGCAGCTGTCCAGATCAGCACTGGGGGCCACCCAGCCTCCTGTACAATGGGTGCATAACCCTTCCCAGGCATAAAGCAGCCAGGGCATACATTAACCCCGTCTCTAGCATAAAGGTTAAAGAAAGACTACAGCCACAGTTCTACTCTCTCTCTGTGCCTTCATGGTCTGTTCTAGGGTGAACTGTACCTTTAATACTACTGTATTTATACCTGAGAACTGGTAACACCAAATGGATCAAAGAGTAGATCAGGATTTTCTGATGGCTGAGATGGATTATTCTGTTGACCTCCTTGAAGCAAATCGTCAATTCCCGACCCTCGTCCTCCAAATCCTGCTGTGGTCGCAGGTTGAGCAAACCCACCCAACAAATCTACATTGCTTTGTGGTGTATGTCTTGGTGCTATATTCAGAAGGTCTACATCACCCTGCTGACTGTCTACATCTGCAAGAGAAAAGCCAAGCAGAAGTAAGTATTCATGCAGAAAGAACTGCATTAGCCTGCTGGTGCTGAAAGTATGATCTGCACAAAGAATATAAATGAACAGAACAAAACACATATTGTTTCTTATTCACAAACACAAACTAATGACAGAAAATGGTTGCTTCACTCTTCCAAGATGGAGGCAGGGCCTACAAAAGCTGGTATCTGTCCACAGTCCACATGTCTACACTACTACACTATGTCACAACCCAAAGTCTAGAGCAGTAAAAGTTACTTCATCTGGTACTTTCAGTGGTAAATTTACTCTAATGACACACTTTTTTCCAACAGTCCACTGTGGTTTACCGCTCTACATTTGATAATGCTGATCTCCTAGTGGAAGAAGTTAAAGAGCTCTCAGCTCCTACAATACCTGCGAGGCAGCAAATGCTGTGCTGCAGATTTTACCACTTACCACACTTTGTAAATACTGTATGTTTTACTTATTTAATTTACTTTTTCATCATGACTTGCATTAAAACTGATCTTTGTAAGTCACCATTCTCTCTGCTGGTACAATTAATCTCCTAGGTCACTCCATTCGCAAATCAAACTGTATATACAAATTTTCCTGTATGTAGAAGTTAAATTGGTGACTAAAAGAAAGTAGTTATAATTTTCTTCAGTTTTCTAACACGAATGTGTTTCAGGTCCCCCAGACTTAATGCATCATGCGATGATTTTGAAGGGAATCCAAATGAGCCTCTGAGATGCTTGAAGCATAATCAACGTAGACAGTTGGGTAGAAATGAAAGACTAAAAGGACACAAATATTTTAAATAGAAAAAGTAAACAATAATTTCTTTAACTGCTTCTCTATCTTCACTATGACACTGCTGTTCATACACACACAATGTACTTTAGCAGCACAAAATCTGTACCTGCTACATTCAGTCCACCTCCACTACTACCTCCTATATCCAAAAGGGTTGCTTCTGTCTGCTGTTGGGGTGGAACAGGCGTTGAAGAAGGTGTGTCATCATCAGCTTCTAAAAGATCTTCTCGGTCTTCACAACTTACCTATTAACAAACAAAGTTCAATTCAGTATGTTCTATGCACTTACAAAACACCTGTTGTCTCATACAAAAACAGGGGATATTTTTCATGATGTCCCTGAGCAAGGCAGCTGTCACATAAGCTACAACACACTGGAAGCCTGCATATGCCAGGAATTTGCAGCATCATTTTCCTCTCCAGTTGAATCCACCTTACTTCACAGAAGTTTCTTAAGTGTCAAAGACCAACTTGAAAACAGGTCTTGCACCTTCTGAAAACACTTCTCAACCAATAACAGAGCTCCTGTTTTGAAATACTAGCAATTTCTATTTCAGTAGTTTCTTTCACTTCTTGCAAACAATGATGACAACTACTACAGCCACTGCAGAGATTTAACTCTGGAGATCCAGAAGCCCACAATCTGTAACTTCAAAATCATTCACTGAAACCCTCTGCTAGGGCAACCAATGAGAATTTATGGTGTGGGCCATGGTACTGCCCTGTACAAAGTAGTTACCTTTTGTTTTCTGTTATTCTCTGAAAAAATGGTGTCAGAATTAACTGAATGTACTTGATGCAGTTTACTGCCCTATGATTTTGTATACACTCACTGTATATCAGAATCCAACTTCAAGATCATGCAAAGAAACTTCACAAAATACAAGGTGCGACCCAAAAGTCTTTAGACAAGTGTTATAAAACACAGATAACTTCTTATATGCACATGATTTATTTTTATTCTTCAAAATACATTCCTCCTTGATCAATACATTTGTTT
>Ga0123357_10004795_pt1 | contig 16010 bp, 12 predicted proteins | sample TergutEmb28metaG_FD_89873 | JGI IMG/M metagenome (GOLD analysis project Ga0123357, IMG submission 89873) | Embiratermes neotenicus P4 segment gut microbial communities from Petit-Saut dam, French Guiana - Emb289 P4 | ecosystem: Host-associated > Arthropoda: Insects > Digestive system > Gut ... | reverse complement strand
TGAAGGACGATTGCTGAGATAACACTAATTACAGTTTTTCAATATTAAAGCGCGTGGTATATATATATATATATATATATATATATATAGTTACCACTGTGCCTTACGGGGTAAATATGCACATTTTGTTCCTCTAGTAGCAATAATTTAGTGTGCAGCAAACAAAACGTATGATGTGTCAGTTTGTTGCTCAACTGGTGGATGTTTTTAGCTGGAACCGTGCGCTGCGTCTTCTGCACGCAGAGATAAAACGTGATAGGTAATGTACGTATATCGTAACATTGAAGCGTGTTCGTGCAGCCATTGTTGGTGTGGAAAAGCGATGATTATGACACAACCTTTGTGTGTGTGTGTGTGTGTGTGTGTGTGTGTAACCTTAGTTTTCCAGCATGCAATGCGCATGCGCCATATTGTCATGTGGCCTGCCTCGCTCTACAATATTTTTCCACATTGTCTCATAAACTGCACGGTTTTTGAAAAAAAGTTACTGAACACAAAATGTGTGTTCTGAAGTTCTCTAAAACCTTTGCCTGAAACATTTCTCATTCTAAAAGGAAATGAGCGAGATAGGATCAAACATGTATATTGGTCTTCATGTGCAGTACCCTTTATGCTTGTCCGATTTTAATACCACTTGAATTTTCTCAAAAGATTTTTGAAAAATCCTCAAATATAAAACTACAAGAAAATCCGTCTAGAGTGAGCCGAGCTGTTCCATGCGGACGGACAGACATGACGTAGCTAATATTCGCTCTTCGCAATTTTGCGAACTCGCGTAAAATGAGAACTTGCCAAGATTAAATAGCGTCAACGGTAGATGAATGAATGCTGGATATGAAGGACTGGCGGATGGATACTGACAACCAAAATACTCTGAGATAAACCTGTCCCTGTGCAACTTGGCCCACCAAAATTCTCTCATGTGCACTGGGTCGTGATCCAACCCAGGCCTCCAAGATGAGAGGACCCGGTTCGCTTGAGCCATGGCACAGCCTGCGAATAATTAAATTAGGATCGAATTATATCAGTTTCAAATTCAATCAGTGATAATTTTCGGGTTGCTATGATGTCACACACAATAGTATCACTGTTGTTGTAACATCTCAGTCCGTCCCCGTTAAAATAATAACGTCGTTTGCAATGCTAATACGCGTGTTTCAAAGACCCTCTGTACATTTTCCTGCAGGAAACATGTAATAACAATTACTTCGAGGTTCCACTTCTTCATTTACTTGAAGACTCTGTTTCAAAAAGAAATGACAATCGATGGTCGCGGTCCAATACTACACGTTCCGCCTTCATCTTCGAAAGGTCTCAAGTTTAAATCCCGCTTCGGGGACCATCTACCCTAACTAAACGTTTACGTGATCTACCTCGTCACCATACAAATGCCGCGATGACATCGTAAATCAGGCCACGACCGCTTCCAGCACCGTCATGTCATGGTTCGCAGGTACAGGTATCTATTTTTTGTTTCTTTCGTCACGTTAAGTTTGTATACAGGAAGGAGGAAGGGAGGTAGAAACCTTTTGTCAAGATAGGAAAAATTCCAACCTGAAGACTTCGAGTCTACAAAAACATCACTGCCTCCAAACTAAAAATGTGAAAATAATTGGCATTTATGACGTGCTCTTGAACACAGGTTATCTGCGATATGACGCTGTGTTGCTGGCCGAGTAGATCGCTAAGTCTTAACTTCCATACACGTCTTGGTCCCGAAGACGAAGGCACCAAGTTCTTTCGAAAATTCGGTAAACTACTCGCCGAAAGACAACAGTGCCACATCCCACAATACTCCGAGTATTCGGCACCACCGCTATGAGAACCTCCACCATGCACCGTGTAGTCGCGAAGGTAGTTACGAACATTTCAAAGAAACTGCTAAATTCACCTGAAGCCGTAACACTTTGAACACTGAAATTAATCTACATGCCTATACAAAGATTCAATTCATACCTCACAGAAAACACAGTACGCTTCCTTAGTGACACTAATAACCACGAGAATTTAAAGCGGTAAGCTAATGACAAGCAAGAAATGCTTTTTCCTTTCACATGTAAGGTTAAAAGATCAGTAGCGAACATGTACAATTAAGGCATCAATGAAGTAGCTGTGATTTCGACATTCATTTGACATTTCCGTGTACAAACATCCACAACACAAATGTGGTAGTGAGTTTGAAAGTGATGATATTTCAAACGTACTGCCATTTGTGTCAATGAACAGCTCAAACAGAGGGAAGGCAGAATACACAACAGATGTGTTAACTGGCGGCAAGTAGCGAAATAAACGGTGAAACAGCACGTACCGCCAAGTTAAGTGTAGATACGGTAATATTTTTACAGCTCGATGAGAATCTGCACTTAACATTCGTTCTTTTCGAAGTGACTTCGAAGCGTCCGGAATGCATTCGGTTCTTACCATAGGCGAAGAATGGAGAAAGGATGACCAATGTATTGGGTATGGCTTGTTGAATTACGCAATATACAGCGCAATTAAGACATCCCTTGGGAATATTCGCTTTCTCTTATATTAAGAGTTGGTTTGCGCAATATCGATAATCTGCAGTAAATTTTTGAACAATTTATCAAAACATTTTCATCAAGAAACAAAACGAACAGCCAAACACTTACCGAACCTAGTGGTCGCGTGTGTGTGGAAGTCACAATTCTCATTCAGAAGGCCCACGATTTAAATCTATGCCCCAACGACCGGTTATCCAGTACAGACTTTGCGCGGTTTCCCTCAGAATATGCTACCACAGCTTCCTTCCCCAATTCTTTGGAAATAGCATTCACTAGCCATCCTACCATCAGATGCCACATAATCCAGGCAACTAAAATCGTCGTTCTAAAGAAACAAAGAATAAATCGAACCCACTATAGTCTTCAGTCCCTGTAAAAACTGCCGCTTTGTCTCTCTTATTTGAGGAACGTTGCGTATTAAATTTTGGAAATGCTTGTTACCGTTCTCTTGGTATAAAAAGCTAGTTGTGGTGGTGCTCAGTAACACTAATTACTCTCACCCCATCGTCCAAAAAACTTGCAAATTTATATAACCAGCACCATTGTGGCATACCAGTATACCACACTTGAAGAAAACGAACTCACCAGCTGCTGGTCGGAAACACGCGTTTTTAACCACGGAAAGAACAGGGTACTCTGGGTGCATCGGGCTGAAGAATCGCGTGACTTGTTGCATGATGAGATGGTCGTTTCTTTATTGCCGTCCGGTCAAATGCTGTAACTATAAGTAATTTGATGTGCGACAGACTTCAGACATACATGCTCCTAGCAAAGCGTTCAACTTAAGCTCGCTTACGTGCCGCAGAAATGACAGAGCTAATGAATGAGGGAGCGATTACAAGAAGTCGTTGGACGGATATGAGCGGTAAATATACAGACGCCATTTTTATGGAAAGTTCGGAGTTGCGTTAGAACCTCTTTGTTTCTGATTCCTACTATCAATATACTCAACTTTACGAATATCAAACAAAAATTTCTCGTTCACGTGAAGATACACTATATCGTATAGATGCATATAACTTTGTACCATGTGAAGAGTTGGGTCTCGCCTTCGAATTCCGCTCTGAGTATGGATATAAGTTACATTTGCATCCTCCTGTGCTGTGTTTCCCTGTGAACGCACACACCTTGAAATGGGCCCAGCACACATCTAAAGACTCATCAACACGAAGTGTCTAAAGGGTTTGTTTCAGAATCAAATTTTAATCGAAACAGGTCAGAAGACCTGATCCAAAAAAGCTAAAGAAGAATCACAAACACTACTTTGGTCTCTAATTTTAAAATGGTTGCGCAGAAAACGCCGATACAAGTGCCCCAGCACTTGGAATCAGTGACACCTACATTACAGTCACACGTATAGATGTCTGTTTCCTGCAACGAGCTTCAAGAACACAAGAATTCAGGAACAGTTAGACCACAGACAGTGACGACACTGACGCAGAAATGCCGGGTTAATTTTATTTCAACTCCACTGACAAGAAGATTGCCCTGGTTCAGTGCGGAACGTGCAGAGAGCAACGCCAATGGATGGGACCAACCGCAGTGACGCTCTGTTCTGCTAATTAATCATTTTCGTGTACTTCTAGTTCCGATTGTAAGTAACTACGTAAAGTACTTGCAAATCACATTTTACCACATAATACGTGAATCACCATTTTCTGAAACTCACACAAAAAGGAAGAAATAAACACAAAGGGAATGAAAGATGCGGTTTCTCTCATGATGTTGCTGACCTGTGGGTCTACCACATGGGGATCTTTTCTCACGATCAGTGATGCACATGGCACGAAATGTCTTAAGGCTATGACACGCATGAACAGTTGAAGATTATTTAAAAAGTAATGAGTTAGAATATGAAAGACCTCATTGTCAAACTGAAAGGAGTTTTACCCACATATGAAATTTCTTAATGTTATAATTCGAATTCAAAATAATGTTGATCTACGTAATAATAATCATATACAGCACTACCCTAATGTACAGTCAAAACGAGTTCAATTGTACCAAACATGGGAAAACAATGCACGCTTCAACTATCCATGCATGCAATACATTCTAGATAATGTGAACTGTGTCGTCGTCGTCGTCGCGTCGTCGTCGTCGTCCTCCTCCTCCTCATCATCATCATCATCATTATCATCACCATCAAGTTTCTGTCTTACGAAAGCCTCTTCCAGAACGAGTTCTCCAGAAAGAGCGAGCCAGTGCTTTCTCTCTCAATTCACAGTATCTTTTCGTTTCCTTAAGGCCGTCCAGTAACTGCTTAAGTCTTCCTCATCGCCTTCCCGTCTCTTCCACCTTTCCTTCAGTACCGTGTTTGGAAGGCAGTTCGTACGCAAGATATAACCAAACCAGTTAACCTTCCTTCATTACATTGTACGTAAGATGTTCTTTTCGTCCTTGAATCTTTGTAATGCTTCATTTTTCACATGACTGGTCCAACTGAACTTATGCCAAAGAAATTCTTATATTTTCCAAAAGTGACGTTTGCTAATACGCATAACCCTTTGATCTTGTACGCACAAACTGTCTTCAATTCCTTCACCGTCCCTACTGTGTGCTGGTAGAGAAACGGGCAACACTTTTTAAGGGAAGCAACACACAAGTTCTCCGTTGGCAACGATGTGGACTAATAAAGAACAGATGAATATTAAATTGTTCCCTACATATCACTGAACAATTCAGATCAAAGACATCACGGAGAGGCAAAGTACAAGGTGGTTCAAATATGACCGGGACTGATTTGTGTGTAAACAAGCCGCAGTCAGTCCCGGTCATATTTGAACCGCCTTGTATTTTCGGAGCAACTGTTTCCTAAGTTAAAGGCATTACACATTCAATTTGGTACTTCCTTTCCTCTTCTTCGACTTTTGTCCTTTCATGTGACCAATACAAAATCTAAACTTGCTGTTGTAAAAACAACAAGTCTACGAGAGTGGAATACATAATTCCGCTATGTAATTAAATTAGCTTATTCTTCATAACGGTTGGAAAGAGAGGTAAAAAAAACAGCTGACTGGGAGAAGTCCATTAAGGAGGCGAATGTCTGCACTGAACTGCAGTGCCATCTACGAAGAAGAAGAATAAGAAGAAGGGAGGAGAAGGTGGAGGAGGAGGAGGAGGAGAAGAAGAAGAAGAAGAAGAAGAAGAAGAAGAAGAAGGAGAAGAAGAAACTCCTTTATAAAGGTACGATTTAACGTCTGTTTACAATGCCCATCAATGTGGAGACCTATGACAAGCTTACGTGAATCAAAATTTGTTTCCTTAAAAAAATCTCAGTGTAAAATTTCGTCAAAACGTACAGCATCGATGGAACTGTGGAACAGCAGGATATATTGACACAGAAGATTGCTGCAAGGTTACTTATTATATTACTGAGTCATTAATAAATATACAGTCTCAGAACAATTACTCTTTAAAAGCATTTAGAATTTAAATCACTTCTGCAATTTCTAAATCGCCCTACTACAATTAACTTTAGTGAAGTGTCACTGCCGCTGTGTTTCTCTTGGGCCGACGTTTAACAGAACTTGGTCGTAAAGCGTAAGTGTGGCTTGCGACTAATTTAGTCACACATTAAATTGCTTAGACGCCAAGAAAAGCACACTTCCGTTTTATGACCTTCAACTGGACTTCCTCACTGGACCAGAGCAAAGAACAGTCCTACAGGTGTTTTACCTGCGGTTTTAACCAACACGAAAAAATGAAGAATTCACGTTCTTGCCAATATTCTAACATGCAAATGTAAACAGACCGCTCAGCAACCTTCAAATTCACGTTCTATACGTAAGTACATATATGCAAGTTAATGTACATTTTTACCATTACCTTCATCGACTATGAATATTAATATGAAGACACTGCAACTTGTAGAGTGCATGTGATCCAATGTTTGTTTTATGGTTATAAATAAATTAATCTTTTACATTAACGTTCCGCAGTGGTTAAGGTGCTGTGCTACAAATCGGAAGGTCGCTGGTTCGATCCCAGCTAGTGTCATTGGAATTTTTCATTGATATAAAATCCTTCCGATCGCACTATGGTCCTGGGGTCGACTCAGCCTCTAACAGAAATGAGTACCAGGAGCATTTCCTGGGGATAAAGGCGGCCGGTGCGTAAGGCTGACAACCTTACCACTATCCTGTGTCGTCACGTAATGTGGGAACCTTAACTTCCTGGAACCCTCTGGGCCACTCCAAGCCTGTAAAGGGACTGCTTTACCTTTATACATTAACGTTACAACAGCTGACGATAATACAGATACCTCCCCATAACAAAGGTTTTAATCGCCTTGTGTAAAAGACAGTACAACTTAACGTACAAGAAGGTTTCACTCTTCATCAACATCACTGTGAGATACCCACATCTCACATTATGTTTCGCTATTTCTACAGAACGCCTGCACGTTTATTAGAATTCAGAAAAATTAAAAGACATATAACTTCAACTGGAGCAAGTGTCTGGCTTATTTATTATACATTATTACATTAATATTTCCGTCTCCGCAAATTAGTGTAATTATTACTGACTGCATGTTTTTATGGGTATGAAATTCGGACTGCCACACTAAACGAATGGCTAGACAGAGTGTGAGAACAAAGCTGTACGGCGAACAAGGTGACCAAGAGACAGGAAGTACCAAATAAATAATATATTTTTCCTGTACCCTTAACTGTTTATCCTGGCCTCCTCGAGACCCTTTATTACTCCCCTTCTAATTGACGCCACGTTTGTTTCCGCCACCAATGGTCCGTGTACTGTACGTCATGTCAGTCTACGGGTGCACCGCCTACACTGGCAGTCGAAGGAACAGATTATTCTGGAGGATGGAAAACACTCGGGAATGTCGACAAACGTTTGAACTCATCGAAAACCACCAAAAATCAGCCTCGAAGCTCTGCCTTTTTGCTAGATGCTGGCAACCGCTCTCATGCCCGTATGCCCACTTGTACTTCACACTATTTACCACAGTTATACTAAACTGCACAGCTGCTAAACAATATAGGTCCCAATTCTGATACTAGAACAGCCATGCCATGACTCAGACGCTTAATCGAGGGTCCCTCACAGCGGAGGCTATTGTTCAATCCTAGACCAGGCCAAGTGGGATTAGCAGACGACAAAGTGGCACTAAGGATTCTCGCTTAATCGAGGGTCCCTCATAGCGGAGGCTCTTGTTCAATCCTAGACCAGGCCAAGTGGGATTAGCGGTCGACAAAGTGGCACTAGGTATTCTCTTTAAGTACTTCAGTTCTGCCCTGTCAGTATCACTCCACCAGTGCTCCATACTCATTCTCTCACCTATCACCGACGCAACACAGTCTCTGCAACTGGTTACAACAGAAAATAATTTCCTATTGCATGTCGTCCGTTATGAGCATTTCACTTTGTGCACAATTTACAGCTTTTCTGGTGGAGAGGCGGAGGTCGCTTTTCCCGCGTCTGATATTCGACGGGGTCGATTCCGTTGGCCGTGCGGTCTAAGGTGTAGGTCTGCAGCCGCTTGATTACTTGGATCGCGGGTTCGAAAAAAAAATCCCGCTGAGGGCATGGATGTTCGTGTCTTCCGTTTTTTGTGTGTTGTGTACGTAGCGGCCTTTGCGGTTAAGTCCTACCGGTTGCGTGTGTGTGTGTCTAATGTCTAAGAAACTTGGAAACGAGGCGGCCTAAGCCAGATTTTACCTGTAGTGCCACAGAAGAAATGAGGGTGCTAACTCCCCTTGCTGACAAGCTCCCCCGCCTATGCGAAATTACTGTGGCGTGTCCTATATATGTGTGTGCAGACGGTACACTACAGCAGGGCCCACATCAACGAAGATTTCTTTATATGAACCACAATCCGTGTATTAAGCAAATATACATACAATAATGGAAGGACCAAATGCACACGTTTATATTAAAACTAGTTAATACAATAAACCCCCGCATGTTTTGGGCAACTGATTGGCCATCAACAGAGATATAAAATACAAAGGTTAGATAGGACCACATGACAAGCATAAAATGAAGTGATAAAAATATAAAATTACACCTTTGAATTAGTTGTGATATATTTTATATTTCTATATTTTTACAAGTTCTTTTTATACCTTTACCTTTGCACTTTACATCCTTGATGATGGCCACATAGTTGGCCGAAACATGTAGGGGTTCACTGTATGTATAAACTAATTTTAATACACTTATGTGCATTTATATTCACACACAGAATATTTCTTTTTTATTGTTTATCTCAGAAGTTGCAAAGGTAGGGGTTGTTAAACCATCGGTCGTTTCAACTTCATGTTATCTTAACCACTACATCAATTTTGCTTTTGTAACAGTAGATGAATACCTGTGACTTCATGCATGTGAGGCATGCATCACGCTGTCGTGTTTTCTTCAGGCAAGTTCTTGTATGTGTTAAAGCCAATTAAATAGCGCACATAGCGCATTATTGCACGCGTACACCCTAGCTAACGTGGACTAATAGTCGAACTTTGCTCACAGGTATTCAAAATTTAATGGACTTAATAACATAAAATTACCTGCTTACTACACCGTGTCTGTAACGTGCAGTACGGTGCACAATAGTGGCTCGATGCTTTGGCACCACAGCCCACTAATACCAAGACAAGAGAGTGTGTGATTTCAGGCTTCCTCTGCAAAGTAGATGAGAACTGCGCTCTTCTGGGATATTATACAGCGAGTAATGGTAATTTCTTACCGGTTTCGGAACAATATATTGGTCTCATATTCGGGGTTCAAGAATCCAAACGCTTTTGGCTTCTTGAACCCTGAAGAAGGGAGGGATAGGTTGTCCCGAAACGTCGGTAAGAAATTACAACTACTCGCTGCGTAATAACCCAAAAGAGCGCAGTTCTCAAGACAAGAGACTGCTGAAACTACTTCTAGTTTCGTACGGCGACGGATCACATGCCACAGTGAAATAATCTTTCAACATTCCGCTGATCGTCATGTAAGTTTAAAACAGAAATAGGCACTTTAGAGGACAATTGTAATGTTGTGTGGCGACTGTTTTTTGACTGAGCAATGATTTGTCTGGTGAAGAATCTCAGCGACAGCCATACGTTAACGGATAGGATGCGTGTCAGCTACTGAAGTTTCATTACGAGAACTCACCAAGGCACTTGAGGTAGTCAAGTGGCAAAGACTCGGGGCAACAATCCTAGCTTCAGGCAACCGGGTCCACATTAGACAGACAGCTGCGAATGTTCAGGTGCCACTACAGCTCAAACACGCCAATCGAAACAGTCTGCCGTCCGCTTGACAGTTAACATGAAGCAAATGTACTGTAGTGGAGGGTTTAAAACGTAGACATATGCAGTATTAAAATACAAAGGAAAGCGAGTTTATTTGTGCTTTTAAGGACGATTTTAGAAACTAACACTACACGCGGATGATGAACACTGACTCGTAATGATGTGGAGGGGGGAGAGTGACCGTAGTTCAATGTCACGTAGTGTACCAAATTTTAGTCTGGGAGGACTTAGGGAACCTATAAAGGCCCTCAGGATAGTCTGCATCTTCGCCGAATGTGGAACCAGAAACTCCCAGATCAGAAGAAGCGCTACACCTTCCGCAAACTTGCTCGGGGAAAGGAGACCATGAATAAGATACTCTGAATTAGGTCCGGTCACTGGCGGCGGTAGCGGGAATAGAGACGTAGGGTAGTCGGCATTTCTATGAGCATGGCGAAAAGTTAGCGAAAAGATGGCTGGGATGGGATGGGATGGATCGATAGACAGAGACAGACAGAAAGACAGACAGACGGACAGATAGACAGACAGACAGATAGATAGATAGATAGAGATAGATAGATAGATAGATAGATAGATAGATAGATAGATAGATAGATAGATAGATAGATAGATAGATAGATAGATAGATAGATAGATAGATAGATATAGATAGAATGGGTGGGTGGGTGGTTTGATGGGTGGATGGATGGATGGGTGGATGGATGGATGGGTGGATGGTTGGTTGAGTGGATGGATGTGGGATGGTGGATGGATGTGGGATGGTGGATGGAAGGGCGGGTGGGTGGATGGTTGGGTGGATAGATGGGTGGATGGATCGATGGGTGGGTGGATGGATCGATGGGTGGGTGGATGGATCGATGGATGGAACGATGGTCGAAATTAATCCGGCTCAGATCAGGGACAAGTGTAAAGACGGCAAAGTACTTTGGGGTTCTACGTTAATGCTGTGACTTCAATGACAAGCTTAGCGATTATAAGCTGCTCAACAAAACCTGTGTGCTCGATACATGTAGAACCAGAATTCAAAGACTTTTATTGGTAGAGTATTACTGCGAAATATCCGAAATCAACAGAGGTATCAGGAGCGCCGGCATATGGATTCAGCAGTGATGTATTTACTGTTGAAATTTCGTGTCGTGGAACTAAGTGCAAGGACCATCATGGTTTAGATGAAATTATCTGACACTTACAAAGCTATGCTTAAACAGGTCACGAATGCCGGCGTCTCTTGAAACTATTTGCAGTTTATGCTACAGAAGAAAAAAAATTTGTACGACTCTTACTAAGTCACGTAAACTAATACACGGTCGCGTAATGCATTTCGTGTTTCAAAAGACAGACGTAACGACTGGACCAAGAACGGCTCCTACATGCCTGTATTATAAATGTAAACATCACTAGCATGTTCATGGGTGCGTCAAACGAAGGACACACACCTGAAGTCCATAATGCAGAAGAAAACCTGTTTTTTTCACAGGAACACCTGTGACTTTTGTCAGACACTGCAGTCAAGAGTTATAAAGACGTAAGTGTAGCAAGGCGTAAAATTTTTGACTGAGGGCAAGGCGGCTCTGCTGCTTCTGGAACGTCCGAGATTGGTGGTTACGAACATCCAAACGAGTGGCGTCAGACGAAATGACAGAATTTATGTTTGTATGAAGATTTCTTAGTCACCAGACAGAAAGCAGCAGCAGTAGCAAAGAGCGTAAGCTATTTTCTTGAACAGGTTGTAATTCCAAGTACTTTCTTCCCGCATACGGGAATGATACGTTATTCAACAACGAGTATTTGCACAGCTCTCTCTTGTATAAATACTGGAGCTGTACGATTACATTTGGGCCCCGGAGCAGACGACAAAACGGATCCATCCTGGGCAGACTGCTCCTCGATAATAAAAATTTCACCTAACAACCACCAAAATAAATCAATCAAACTAATAATATAACTATCTATGCCAAACACGTTCAAAAGCTCCCAAGGTATAACCGCGGCTGCTGGCACAAAATTTAACCGAAACTAAACATATTGCTAAAAACAAGTATACTTGAACAACCAATAACAACTAATGAGACCTACAGAATAATATCGAACCTATTTAAAATCCTGCCAAAACTCACGCAAAAACTTACATATAGAACAAACAAATATTGAACGAAAAAGCAAGAATAAAACTTCACTTGGATATATAAAAAGCAAAATGGAACAAATAATAAAATATCTAACGAGAATACATACAAATAAAAACACAAAGTAGCATAAACCAAACGAATTTCTCTCGGCAATAATAAGTTTTCAGCCCAGACAGTAAAACCTCGCGCTACGCACCTAACACAAGAAAAAACTGATTTTAACCCAAATTTCACCCATTTAATAACAAACCAACAACGGCACAAACAAATAAAATCCTAATTAAAACAACTGAAATAGAAATACAATACAATACAATGGCCCTTCGTTCCACATTTCGAAAAAACTGAGCCAGAAGCGGAAGAGAGTGTACATACGATATTACGTATGACGAACATAAACGCTGGAAAGGAAAAACCGAGAGCCCCTTCGCATCCCCCGTCAGGACGAGGACAGACCTACCACGACGGGGAATTTCCGAAAGTTGATTTATACTCATGCGACTGGTTGAGACTGTAGAGACACTTCCTTCGTTCTGAATTTCTCTGCCTCCTGTGACTAGCTTACTAACATGGAGTTTAGAGAAGTCGAGGACAGATCACAACTGCCGCCCCATCTGTCTGTCGTCACTCATCAACGTACTGCTACGCAGGGAAAGAAAATACTCTTGCTCTTCCCACTACCTCAGAACCCTGTGAATTACCATTCATACATGGCTCACTGTATCTGTCGATCAGTAGTGACTAGTCTCAATCGTGTGCTCGATCAGTCTTCTGCAAAGTCAGCATAGATCCCCTACATAATATGCTTGGTTTGTAAGCCAAAGCCGCCTTATTCTTACAGCTGATGATACACCAAACGTAAGCTACTCCCGAAAAAGATCTTTCATTACAAAGCAATCAAGCGGTACGTAAGCTATGGTCGGCAAAGCAGCGTCGTGTTTTGCCGATAATCTATCACGCTGTCTCACAAGAACTTTTCAAATCCATGGCGTGGGTATTCGGTGAAATTGCATTAAACGTTTGGCGTCGGAATTTAACATCCAGTGCGATCTGCAGAAGACCGCGGCATACCTCATTTCCAAGGGCTGCATCAAGTGCCATATTTCGCATCGGCAATATTCGACGTTTTGTGTTTGGAGCGTGGCATTGCATGTTACATAGCTACAGCCTTCAGCAACACTCTCAGACGGGGAAGAGCCCAAAGAATACGATGTCGTGAGTTTCCACTTCAACGTAAGTTACGAAGCAGTCAGTAGTTGTCTATACTTCGGTCGGCGGTGAAGTGTCGTCTTTTGCTGACAGCATGCAACAAGGTGTCTCTCAAGAGCTTTTAATATTCACAGTGTATTCAACGATACTGTGATTTCACAGGATCACTTTAAGTTCTCAAAGTATATTATATAATTGCGAATAAGGTGTCAACCAAAGGGTTACATGCGTAAATCATAGCTACAGACAGGAAGCCAAAGTAGCATGTTTTAAGTTTGAACGGGGTTTTTGTAATATATTCATAATCCTCCTGCGTCATTCAAAGAACGGCAAGCCCGGATACAACGCGATATACATTGCGTAGAATAGGAAGACAATTATGCTAGATGCGAAGCGTAAATGCGTTCTACAAGCGAATACGCAAGTACAGAAAATCTTATGGAGACATCTGGCGTTACGTATATATACATGTATGTATTAATCTAATTTTGTATGACGAATACCTACAGTGCAAGCCCAGTGAAATCAGTAGCAAGGTACTGAGGGGTAGAACACACATCAGATGGGACAGGAGCGGCAAGAATCCTTCCGTGCCATCTACCAAAGGTGTGCCGTATTAAATGTGTCAAAGTATTCTCACTACACGAAAAATAATGAACACCGATCCCAGTACCCGCGATGTCTTAAGGCGTGGGTCTCCGGCCGCTGGCTTGAAGGAACTGCGAGTACGAATCCCACCGGGGCCATGGCTGTCTGGTCTCTGGTGAGTGTTGTGTGTTGTCAGGAAGAGGTCTCTACAATTGTCAATCACTCGTCCAGAGGAGTCCTATCGCGTGTGGTGTGTCTAACCAAGTGCGATCTCGAGAAATTTCAACAAAGAGGAGGCCCAGGCGAAATAGGGCTGTTAAGCCACCAAAAAAAAAGAAAAAAAAAAAAGACTGAAAAGAAACCAGGTTCAATTGAAGGATCGTTCATATTGTTTTTATCCACCACGGTTTTGAGGACCGCCAACATGTCTTCTGCGGTAAACTAAAAGTTCCTTTACTTTCAGGCTCTCCTTCGCACCAAATAAGAATCTTAGCACCAAACTGACTAGATCTCTGATAGCAGAGCTGTTTAACACTCTAAGAGACGGAAGTTTTGTACGTAATATTTTAAAATGAGATTCCCATCTCCAAGAAGTTACGCTCGTTACAGCCACACACAAAGACAATTTTCTACTCTTAACTCAGAATGAAACAAAACACATAAACGGAATTGGGCTACACAGAAGTGCAATATTAGAACGCAGGGTCAAACTTTTCTACACTTCTGAAGCGAAAATGCGTGGTACATATACACGTACAAGTTTACAGAGTAAGTTAATTAAATGGTGGATGAACGGTGGGTAAGAAAACATCCACCGAGTACTCTGAACGTGTTCATAAAACTGTAAAAAGCTAAATACACGACAGCAGGATAACAAAGTGTTATGAGAAAATTTAAATAATTAAAAGGCATTCAGCTTTCATATCTTTTAATATGAACGCCGTAAATCACAGTATTTGTAATTACATGGTCAGAAGAAGATGGAAAGTAAGCCCAAGGTCGATTATATTCACATCGTAGCAGGAACTATCCACACGCCGCATTTAACAACAACTTTTTTTTCTCCATTGCAAAGTGTGCCACGCGCGATGGCTGAGCACAAGCAACTGTGTCTGTTCCGGTCGATGGACTGAGATCAGCTGTGAAGCGTTCATTCACTTCTTTCAAAGCAAAGTAATACATGATTTAACATACCCACATTTGAATACTGGCACTTCGCCGTATGAACTAAGAAACAATCACAGAAATGTAAATCCCTACGGTTTTGATAATTAAAAAAATATATATAGAAAATTTAAAAATTTTGTCGCACTTATACAAAATGTCTTCTCCCTAAACAGCATACATTTACAATGTTTACATAGGCAACATCTTACTACCTTGGTTCCTCCATTCTTTGAATAGCGACCCGAAACTGTACAAAAATGCAGCTGAACCATTCATTTCTACACGTGGTAACTGCTGAATAGGTTAGATTCACGAAGATTTGAAATAAAAGAGTCACGCTGTCGAGATGCAAGCCGAACATGTAAATCAGACGGTCATTCATCTTCTACTACTAGCATCTGACAGCCTTCCACTCATGGCGTATACACATTATTCATAAGCCAATTACTTACTTACTCCATGGTGAAGAGTCCTTCTTGAGAAGCTAATTGGTTTGCAGCTAGTCAACAAATTCCCCGCATTTCACGCAACCCGAAGGTTCATTACCGCACTCACACGCGTCCGCCACCTGTCTCTATCCTGGGCCAGCCCAATCCAGTCCATATACCCACATCCCACTTCCTGGAGATCCGTTCTAACATTATCCACCAATCTAAGCCTAGGTCTCCCCAGTGGTCTCTTTCCCTCCGGTTTCCCCACCAAGACCCTGTAAACCCCCTCTCCTCACCCATACGCGCCACATGCCCAGCCCATCTCATTCTTTACGATTTTATCACCCGCACAATATTGGATGAGGAGTACAAGTCATTTACCTCCTCGTTATGCAATCTCCTCCATTCCCCAGTTACCTTGTCACTCCTAAGTCCAAATATTTTCTTCAACACCCTGTTCTCAAACATCCTCAACTTCCTTTCCTCCCGCAGTATCAACGACCAAGTTTCACACCCATACAAAACAACAGGCAAAATTACAGTTCTATATATCTTGATCTTTAAATTTTTAGATAACAACCCAGAAGACAAAAGATTCTGCACCGAATGATAGCAAGCATTTCCTGACTTCAATCTGCTCTTAATTTCTTCCGCAATAGAATTTTGATTTGTTAAAGTTGTTCCCAAATATTTAAAATC
>Ga0123357_10004794_pt1 | contig 16010 bp, 5 predicted proteins | sample TergutEmb28metaG_FD_89873 | JGI IMG/M metagenome (GOLD analysis project Ga0123357, IMG submission 89873) | Embiratermes neotenicus P4 segment gut microbial communities from Petit-Saut dam, French Guiana - Emb289 P4 | ecosystem: Host-associated > Arthropoda: Insects > Digestive system > Gut ... | reverse complement strand
TGAGGATGGATGTATTAACATCCGAAACATGTTGAGCATTAAATAATGAAATAATAAAGCAAGTGACATCAAGTTGGTCTCTCTTTATTCAACGAACAACGATTATTTCCCTAAACAGCACTAAACGATTGGTGTGTGTAAAGGGAGGGCAGTGTATTTGTGCGAAATTCGAACGAAGGTTTCAGGCATTACTTAGACGAACTTCTTGCTTCGCTGCGGTCTGCCACAAAGTTTCAAGAAATGTAAGTGGTATGGAGTGTGTTACTAATCCCCTTCCTTGAATACCCGTGTGAACTGCTCAGGACCGTTGTCAGCCTGGCCTCCGCGACCAGTGCCTTGTTACGTCGTCCCTTGTTTGCCCCCCCCCCCAGTTTTATTCTTGAAACGTTAACGTGAACAGGAAGGGGCTCAAATACTGTGGTGCATGAGGGTAAGCTTTGCGAGTGACGGGTACAGAGGAAGAGGAGGCGGCGGCCAGATAGAAGACATTCTATGTTCTAAACTTGAGCACGTGTATGGAGTCCGTGCTTGATTAAGCACGTCGACAAACGTACTTTTACATAAAGATATATCTTCGTTTGCTTCCCCCCCTCCCCCCCGCTTACACTCATTAAATTCGCCGAATACGTTCCGTTATATTGGATTCAAAATAATTACTTCAGTTCAAGAACTAAGATCTACATTATCGTCTTCACGTGTTGTGTACAGCAAAGCATTCATACGTAAGTGTATGTCTAAATTTCCACGCACGCTGTACCTACTGTATCTACTCCACTGGAATACGTTTCAAGCGTTTAATGCTGAATGCTGCAAATCGTTGCGGCATTGCTACCGGGAAACGATTGCAGCGGGCCAAAACAAAAAATATTGCCAGCAAGTATGCCAGCAAATGTAGACTCTTTAACATCAATTCACAGTCTACCTTCGTGATTATGTGCGTGTACATTATCAGGCCTGGTCGGAAATGTCTGTTATCCCACCACAGCGTTCAATTATTTTTACTTCCTGAAAATGCGCAGTTGTGCAGCGCACAGCTGATAACTGCCTACAGAAACACACACGAGTGTCCAGTATCTCTTCTCTAGGGAGTCTCTTATTGCGGTGACGCCACATTTAACCTAATGACTGCGAGGCGTGAATTTTACGCAAGTAATACCTAAGAATCCAGTTCTCATGTCAAAGTCACCGCACTGCGCCTCCATTACGCCGCTTGGTTAATACGACTTCGGGAAATAATTTGTTTAAAGTGACCTCATACGAAACCTCTGCATCAACTAGACAAAATGAGGGATTTCTCATTTATTAACAGACATCTCCAGGCTTTACATTTTATCACAAACATTTGAAAGGACTGGTAAATGACAGTACGGAGCTCAACCTTAAGAAGCCGTTAACCACTCGCACAGTCGGTAAAGTTCAAGGATCACTCTGGCTACGTACCCGAGAATTCCCGCTTTCTGTCCTCGAGATGGCCCATCCTGACCGATGACTTTCGTTGTTTTCCCAAGTACCGCAAGGCATATGACGGGGTAATACCTTCAGTTAGACCAAGATCGTTTCCTTCCACATACTTTCTAATTCATTGTTCACTAATTATCCAGACAGTTCACATTAGACAATTTAGGTTACTGAGAGCACAAATAAAATATGAGTATAAAACTCCTTGCCTTCTTCAGAGGAGCCCTTAACTGGACCCTAACTTCAGATATTTCATTCCAGTCCACATTCCGCAGTCTATCAGGCAAAGGCTATAACAAAGCAGCCGTATAATGCTACTGAACACAACTTATTTGTTAACAGTCACTGGCATAACAGCATTAGGATTAATGTCTTCCGGGACGCAACGCCGCATAGTTTGGCAGGTACCAACGTTTTGGAAGAACCTGATGCTCCTTTCTTCTAAACGCCATCTGATGAAAAACTCGGTGTTTATTCTAAACACTATACAAAATTCATAACAAATAACTATGTGGGCAAACCTCTGGGTCTTTTAATGCTAAAAAAAAAAAGGATGGTAGTGTCACCGCTGAGTCTTGAAGACTTACAGGTTTAATTTAGCCTATTGAAACATCCGTGGCTTGCGGCAAGTACAGGCCATCATTTTACTGCTAACTACATGGCCTCTGTAGTGTTAACGTAAAAGAAACACAAGTGCCTGGACCTTCTGTTGAACAGACAAGTGTGATAAGTGTTGTCTAAAGTAACGGATCTGCTGAGCTGGCACCGCGCAGACATTAGCCAAAATTTCCACCTATAATGTGTACCAAGAATAATAATCTGTTGTTTGAATTTAACATTAAAAAGGAAAACCTCAAATATTTATACCGTTTGGAATAGGACAAATGTACTTATACTTTTTTTTTGCTTAGTATGACCGATAATATGACCTCCCAGAATACTGACCTTTCCTCCTGGGACACCCTGTATACGATGATCACATAGAACTCTGAATACATAAATATAGAACAGTTATCTACAAGAGAGTCTAAATATGAGGCATATTACGTGTACGGTGTTGGTCTGCTCGAAAACAGGGATCGGGGGTCCTAATCCTTGCTACGGTATGGCTGCAGGCAGGCTTCGGGTTTGTGTTTCTTATCATACGGAGAGGAAGAAGACTTGCAATGAACGATCATTCAAGTAATCACCCTTATTAAATATCTAGAAGATTTATAACTTCAGAATTATTGCAAAGCTTGAGAAAAAGAATGATAAACCCGCTCCACCCAAATCACAAGGAGTGTTCTGTTTTCTCATCTTAATTTAGTTTTAACACGTGTTTCAAATATTATTTGTGAAAGGACGAATACTGGCACATATTTACACACACTCATTACGTGATTATGTCACTAATATAGTCGTAGGTATAAGACATGTAGGAAAAAATGTTACTGTAAAATATACCGTACTCTGGGTTGTTATGGGTGTAGTTCCGCGCATACCTGCCGATAGTTCGGAGGAGAGTTCTTGCCTGCACCTTCACGATAGAAAGGCCACTAATAGTTTACCAAACTACGTGACGTCATATCCCAAAAGAGCGTATCATCTTATTTATTGTATTATGGGCCCAATATGACCTCTACTTGGCGCAGAACTCGTTGAATTTATCACCATCACATTCGACACATTGTTTGTAATGAACACTGGCTTTTCCAAATTCCCCAAAACATAGCCCACTACATAAAATTCGAGTATGCGAATGTTACGTAAAATAAGCATCACACTCATTCCTAGAAATTTTATTTGGAACGCATTTCTTCAGGGCGATTAATACGGCAAAGACGAAACATAATTTCTCAGTAGCCAGCCTGTTTTGCAATTCCCACATCCGTGATATTCGTTAGCGTATCCGTGTAGCGAAATGTTTGGTACCTTTCTATACCAGCGTTTGAGTCATCGCTGTGACGTGTAATAATGTCACGTATAATTTTCACCTACGCTCCTTCCTTGTAGACTCAAGGACGGCCTCCCCAAGTCATTGCGGACCCTGCCACTCCCAGGCTCTTGACATTTCTGAGTAATACAGTACAGTTAACGCTGTAAAAAGCAAAGTGGTTGCCACATGCTCCGACGCGGATTGTACTGCGTTTTGTCCCCAGACTGTTCATTTTAGTGTTTCCTACGATTCGCACAATTAACAGAGATTACTTCTCTGAAGATATTCAACGGCTTGATCGCTTTTAGGCACAGTATGTTTGCTGTGACTTAAGAATTGAATTTTACGTTTTTGAGGAAGAATTTTATGAATTATACTGCTGGGCTGAAGGTTTAAGAAGGAAGAGTGACATTTCCGTCTCTTGTGGATTGTGGGTGTAAAACGCCTCCATTTTCAGAGAGTGACAGTAAGTTGATCTTTTTTTTTCCCCCCCCCCACCTACCAAATTACAAGATAACACAAAGCAGAAGACCACTTTGGTGAGACAAGTTGCTTTTCTCATTAAGGTCGAAGAAACAGAAAACGTCAGTAGTAAATTTTATGTGATAAGTGTTATTACAAAAATGTTTGTGGAAGAAGCGGAAGGGAAGCGGCAAGTGGGACACGTAGGAGTTAAATTAGAAATAAGGGCGAGTGTGACAGTGTTAGACGAAATGTCCACTTGCAGTTTAGTGGTTATTAACCTACCTTTCGGAGGAGTCTGATTCCTCCATATGCAGCGTAGGAGATTGAAGATTAAGGAAGAGGGTTTCTTCGAAACTTCGGAGCCTACCTGTCAAACTACACATTATTATCACATCCCAGAACACCCTAATGTCGACACCGTCGGTGTCACGAGAACGTCCTCTCTCTTAAGGTTCAACATTGTGCATTTGATTAGTCCGGCTGAGTACAGAGTCCAGTAGCGGACTGTCGTGAACACAACAGTGAAAACTCGGGTTTTAGAAAAGTGTCCAGATTTGTAGAGTAGTTGATCGACTCTCTTCTTCTCGTCGTGGATTGTGCTCAGAGCTAGTTATGTATATTCTTCATTTTCGTTCCACTGCACTGCTTCACCCAACAGATTACGCAATGGAGAAAGAGCATAGTTCGCAAACCGTGCAATTATCTCAAAAGTTTAATAAGCCTATTTTAATGAACGACATCAAAGAAAAACGATGAAGATGAGAGGAATGTTTAACGTAAAGTAAAATTTAAAGTTGTTACCATACTTCAGTAAGCATAACGCTGTTAAGTATGGAGGAGTTGAGTTAAATTTCCACGAATTTTTAATTTTGACACTAGATCTTATTGATTTCTCGGTCATCCATCCCGCAGCGGAGTCATTGTGTCGATTCGAAAACTGGTAACTTCATGTATTCTGATGTAGTATGCCTGATGATGTCGTCAAAGTCGAAATTGTAGTGTAATTAAAGGTTTTACTTTACATGTGCTTTTAGATATAGTCCGAGTTTGATTGTTGGTGTGTGCAAATAGGCAAGCTTGAGCACGTGGAAGCACAGCAGCGGTTGAGCGAATCCGGGGCCCCGTGTCTGTGATGATGATCTGGCAAGCAGGAGGCTGGCTGTCAGACGCTGACAAGTGTAAAGACGTCTGAGGGACATATACAGCCTTAGATGCGTACCCACAGTTACTTGCCAGTTATGGCGCGTCCGCAGCCAGACTCCGTTTTAAGTCTCACAGACAATGTAGCTATAACACAGGCGAACTTACACATTCGTGAGGTAATTGTATTTGTGTTGGAGAATTATCGAACGTTCTCTGTCCTTTACACACATTTTAAACAGAAGTGTCATAACATACTACTCTTTATTTTTATACCCATGTAATAACTGGATCACCAGACACTCGGGGTTCGCTTCCTGGCACGAGCACACAGATTGTTCTGACCACATCTGCTGTTTAGTGCACCCGGCCTCCAGTGCATCGGAGGCCCTTTCCCGGCATTATAGCTTTCCAGGCATGGAGTTGACCACGCGGCTGTATCTAAAGCCGAACTTAGAATGTGTGACGTTATTCCTCCATTCCCTCATACGTCCTCCTCATTACGTGGCTCTTAGTTGAGCATATTTATAATTTTATGTTTAACGTTGCATGTCGTCTCGTTTACTTGGATCGGATTCGGCTAGCCCAGGACCGGGAGCGGTTGTAGCGTCCTTTTTGAATTCGCTGGCTAGTTGACTAGAGGAAACCCAGCGAAGCATGATGGAGAGGGAAGTGTTGAGGGGGTCGATTCGTGTCCCTTATTTTCGTGGCTGCCGTATAACTGTAACTGTGTTAATTACATGGGCCACTGGCCTTCTGACAAGCTGATGGTTACTCGCCTGGTGAAGAAATTCCCCGCTTTTTATGGAAGACAAAAAGGTCTGTGCTGTGTTCTGCTGCTCTTACCACCAGACTATGTCTTCAGCCTCCTGTAGCCAGACCTGTCTCACGGCGTACGCCTCTAAGATTGATTGTTACAGTGTCATCCTGTGTCTCCGAAATTTTCTCTTTCCTTCAATTTTTCGACTGAAGTGGGATTTCTGTCTTGTCAGTCCTGCTGCTTGTCCCGCTAGTGTTAGAATATCTTGTTGTAATTTAATGGTAGCTCAGTCAGTATTTAGACTAGACTAGGGGCTGGACGGTAAAGGAATTAGAGTTCAGTTTTCAGCACGTGCAGAAATTTTTCTCAACCTGCCTTCTATTAATGGCCAACGGAATTTCTTTTGCTGCAAGTCAAGCGCTCAGGGCGTCAAACCGACCACACGCCTGCATTTAGAGCGGGAAGTTTAAAATCACTGGAAATATACCTCCACTTATGTCTACGTTTTCGTGGCATGGCGATTAATTAAACGCAAGGATGACTTTACATTTACTTTTGAATGACTGATATGACAATAGTTGTTATCTTTACGCATTGACGCTTAAGATTTCTTTCTTTCTTTCCAGGTGAGTAAATTGTTAACTACATAATTGCGAGCTGGATGATTTTTAAGGTAAGCTCAAGTTTATATTTGACATCAAAAATTTAAGAAGCAGTCCTTACCTCATAGAAAGTGAAACTGATGATGAAGGTGGTAAGAGGTTTGCCCGAAAGTTTGGTAGGTATCTATCGATTTACACATCATCACAGTTTGTGTGACTAAATCTCCGACGTCAGTGAGACTCGACAGTTCAAGTGTTCTGGAATATGACACCATGTTAATCGATAAATATTTACCGACTTGAACTTCTTAGACGCTAAAGATGGCGGCAGCAGGTCCTTTGAAACGTCGGTCATAAATTGCCAGTCGAAACGGCTTCCTCTTAGAAGACTAATCCCCATCGACACCGCTCTGTGAACCTCAGATACCGCACCAAATAAACTTGCAATGAATCGCTTACGGTAGTTTGCCCCTGTGTAGGTCATGTAAGCGTATGGGAGAGTGGACGTATAACGCCGCTCGTTCATAACCATGGACGTACATGGAGACTGGCGGTCAACTTTGCGCTACGGTCGCTCGTCCCCATCCCTCCGGGTAATGAGTTAAATTTATAAATTTTGCTATCATTTTCATATTCTCGTGGTTTTTGCGCTGCTGTGGCAAGGGAGTTTTCACTGTGTTATTTTATAAATATCTCCAGCCCTATTTTATTAAGCCATTTTATGAAGCCACATTATTAATCGTACTTTAGAATTACCGAAATCTGAAAGCTTACCAGATGAGGGTGGACGCTCCTCTGAATGAACTGAAAACCCTGAAAGCTGGAGGTTAAGAAATGTAGAATGAGCTACATTATGAACTTTTAAACGATATCCTCGTGAGTAATTAAGCCCTGTGCCATTAAGGGATATGGGGAAGTGGAGGCAGAGGTCCACGCATTCTTAATCCCTTCATTTTATGGAACTGAGTTGTCGTCTTCACACCCCAACCGATTTTTCCACAAGGAAATATCACCCGGTGCCGATTGGATAGGAGGGGTGGGAAAAAAGTCATTAACTATGCTGGGAATCGAACTCCTTGCCATGACCTCTCACCACCGAGGCCCGGGTTCTATCCCAGGTCTGTCCATGTAAAATTTGTGGCAGACTAAAAGGTACTGGGACAGGGTTTTTTCCTGAGAATTTCGGTTTTCCCCAGTTGCTTCATATTAATTAATTAATTCATTCATTCATTCACGAATACCGTTGCCATATAATCTCAGCATTTAACAGCATCGTTAAATAACGCGCCCGAAGAAAAGAATGAAGAGGTTGAAAAGAGATAGCTTCTTCCCGCTAACCTCTCCTAAAGAAGCGGGACGGAAACATTCTTTCTGTTCCTCGGCGATTACACTGCTTCATTCTCTCACGTCCTCACCTTGGTGTGACGTCATGGCTTGCGATGTTATTGACCTCGACATTGACTAAAAGTTCTTGTTGTTGTTAGATCCGCCCGTCTTCTGCTTGTCTTGGCTTCTCTCGCGTTAAAAACGTTCGTCAGTCTTGTCCTCTCCTCGTCAGTGTCTGGGGTGAATAGGAACTCAGTGAGTTCCCACCCTGGAAAATGAAGACATACTGAATGTTTCAGAACAGGGTGCTGAGGATAGCATTCAGACCAAAGACCCAGGAAAGGTAGAACAATTGCTTAATTAGGAACCGCAGAGGTTTTACTGTGCATTATTATTATGATTATTATTATTATTCCTATCGAATGTCGTGCGATTGGCGGAAATGAAAATAGCCTGCAGCGCTGAGGGAAAATGTATCTTGGGAGACTTAAGACTTAAGATAAATATTGAAACGTCCCTTAAAGGAATCAACTTTGAGGCTGTGAATTGAATTCAAGTAGCTCAATGCAGGAACTACAGGCTCAATAAACTTGTGAGTTCCGTAACATGCGAGGAACTTATTGACACGCTTAGCGACTATTAGCCCCTTAAGAAGCACTGATTTATGCAGTTAAATTGTAGTCTTCTGGTTTGCAACTTCGTATGTTCTGAGTGGGTTGTTAAGGACGTTATGGACGAAGCTGCTACAACCGTTTCCTGTATAGAAGTGAATTACGTACAGCAGAAATGATGTCCGGACTATTGTGGTACATGGAAGCCTCAAATTCATCTACGTATTGTAACGTATAACAGCTCCATTCTTACCTCAGAGAGAAAGCAGATCGTTTGAGATCACTGATACGCACTTGGCCTTTTTTCTATTATCACTGAACACAACCACTCACAACGTTTCGAAAGCAGGTTACTTTGGTCTTGAGGTGAAGAAGAAAACAGACTGCTTTTGAAATGTTGTGAGTGTTTGTGTTCGGTGATAATGGAAAAAGGCTAAGTACGTATCAGTGATGTTTCACGTGTTAAACCATTGTTAAAGGATTATATGGTACAGAGCCTTTGCGTTGTGTGTAGCAACCGGTTACTTTTGTTTAGGGAAATAATTGAATTTTGTTGCGAGAATTGTTCGAAATAGACAAAGTGAAAGGAAATGGTGCAATAGAAAATACAGGGCTTTAAGCATTTAGGTTGGCGCCGGTGGAATAACACCGTGACGATAGATCTCCCATGAACGACGGTGTTGGGTTTTAGAGAACTACACCGTGAAATACCCAATTTGGAAGTGGGATCCTCACGGCAAATTCCGATTGGCACTGTTGATCTCGCATTCCGGAAGCCACTTCTCGCCAGTCACTGGCGGAGCTCACTGACAGCGAGGGCCCAAACTGTCAATTTTCGGAGACTTTTTTTCCGTTCCCGTAGGAATCTGGAGCAGAACTATGGGATCTAAGAGCCTTTAATATTTTATTGTTATTATTAATAATTTTGTTATTCCAATGTATAATATTTTATAACACTCTAATACTTTCAGAGGATCCTTGAGGAATGCGATATGGAGAAAGTAAGAAAAGAAATGAGACTATTACAAAGAAGCCATAGACTAATCCACACTTCCAAAGGCAAACCCAATAAAAATAACAATAAAATTGGTTGCATTTTTACCAAAACATGACAGAGCGAGCTTGAAAGTATTAGTAGGAATTCTGTTTAGGCACGCTATAAGGTTTGTGAATTATTTTAAAAACGATAGCCTTAAACTTATGCGTCGTTTATAAATAAGACGTCGCAAGAGACATAATGACATTTTGATGATAGTAATAAGGAGTAAGTAACAAGGTTGCAAGAAATCACGTGAATTAGTAATTTTTTATGTTTTTGATGGCTATTGTAATAAGGGAATTTACGAAAAATTATTCTTGATTTCAAAACAGGTTTAACAGAGATATGCTTAAACATAATATAATATGCCAAAGAATATTACTTAAAATAGTTCAATTAATATTAGTGCTAAATATTTGTCACCTAAAATATGAACGATTTTATGTTGGTATTTGTTATTATCTTCTGTATATAAAAAGTACTCAGCCTTCCCTCAAAAGCAGCAAAACAAAAAGTGCCAGCAGAACGATCCATTGCTAACCGCTTATTTCTGTCATTAAGCGAATAAATATTTGTACTGGTAAATTTTTGCAGATTCCATTGCACCTGGTGGGGGGTGGACTGAATGAAATTCTGTTCAATCTGGTCCTTCTTTGGACACAATTTAGGAGACTTTTTGCACTGATTATAAAACGTTTCCTCCGAAGTCACGTGCTCGCCTAGCCGTCACTTGGCCCACGCCCTGCTGAGAAATCTGTCAACTCTTTGCTGGCTCGTGGCCTGTTCAAGAGATTATTCTTATTCACTGCGTGTATCATTATGCAGTTTTGTAGTAGCAGTGGCTACTACTTCCGATATATATATGTATATATATATTTATTTATTTATAACACGGCAGGTTTGGTCGGGCACAAGAAACACTTGTGACAGCAGTGAGTGCTGCCTGTCAAGAAAACCTCGCGTCGCTTTGGGTGCGCATGTCATAGGTTTTTGCCGGCCATTATACAAGCAATTGCGTGAGCTATATACCACCCGCAGAATTTTGTGTATTTGGTTACGAAACTGTAGGCTTCGCGCCGTTGGACGATTTAATTTTTGCATCTGGGATGTCAGTCACTTTAGTGACAACGCCTCGGACCGAACTACCGACAAATTAGATTCCTGACAGAGACAAGAGATACTTCTCTTGGCTAGTTCTGATCTCGGACCCCCGCCGCATCGTGTCCAGTGGGTATCTTGGTAGAATGGAGGCATAATTTTACACCGTATTGAGCGTATGCTCTATGCCTCGGTCGCTTTATCTCGGGAGAAAGAGCCCCATGACACTGGACACTTTGGAAAAGAGAAAGACGGCCTGCCGCTGCCAGGAATGTAACCACGATTCGCCGGTCATGCAGCCATTCCGGCTTCTGTAGGTATGGTAGTTTTACCTTAAGCCATTGTTTTTTAGTTAGAGGAAGTTTTGTGCTGCTACTATGCGTGCTTTCAAGGCGCAGGTCGTTCAAACAAGTTTTCGCTGCAGGCTTAGGTAACTGGCCTCTAATGAAGGAGCACATTGAAATTAAGGGCCTCAGTCTGTCGTTTTTTGCTTCGCCTTCAAATTTACACACCGACAGTTCGTTTGTTTTGTGTGAGATTTGATACCGTTTGGTTGTTATGTAACCTTTAAAGCAGTGCTTTTTAGTCTTCTTTTCCTTGCTTACCACTATCACGAACAAAACGTTCACCCTTAGCACCAGGTGCTGAAAATAGTATGAACGTGCACTTTGCACTTTCATAATTTATTTAAATAAATACTTTGTTTTTCTTTTCATTTAAGTACATTCAAACAATTTTACCAATGCAATTAACATCTTTCAAATTATTTGTGAACAACATTTTAATTCCAAAAGAATGTACTACCAGTGGTACGCGTACCATTGATTGAAAAGCGCTGCTTTAAACCACCCTGTGAGTGTGTATTATTTAACGACACCGTCAGCTGATAAGACGATACAAGCCCAGCGTCAGTGATATAAGAATGAATGAATGAATGAGAATGGGCCATTGGTGCAGTGATGCTGACCGGGGAAAAGCATAATAATAGGATAGAAACGTATCCGAGTGCCACTCTGTTCACCACAAATCGTACATAGACTGGCTGGGGATTAAACTTGATCCTCCGAGAGGAAAGGCCAGCGACTAACCGCTGAGCTGTGGCACGACACGTGATTACCTCCGTCAGTACAGAGACCTGGCCACGGGCTAGAGAAAAGTGTTCGATTCCCAGGAGAGACAAGGGGTTCTTCTCTTCTCCAGAGCGTGGTGCACACCTGCTGTGGGTCCCTGTCAGCTTCCTATCCAGTGGATAAGGCGGCTGGACCATGGGGCTAACCGCATCCTTCTTACGTAGTATCGAGTTAAGAATGGCCAGAGCTGTACCTTTATACCCCATGTCATTCCATGGCTTTGTGCGTCATGAAACACAGGATAAATTGTGAATAATCGTGATAATTGCATATACCACCGGCATTACATGACAGAAACTCTGCACTTTTCTCACACACTATGTTGATATGTTCCACATTATTTTCACAATAAACAGCTGTTACATCCCTACATAACATTCAGAGGTTGGCGTACGTAATGGAAACTGTGTGTATACTGTGAGGTAGGAACTGAATCTTTATATATTAAGGTAGCCCGTTAGTTCATTTTATGCCTCCTTCTCGTTGATCATCCACTTACTGAATCTGGTCCGGCTGAGAGTCGAAGATTTTTTTCATTACAAATGTTTGTCGTCACGGGCCTGAAGGCTCACAAGTGTTGCTCTCTGTGGATGGTAAGGTACGAGATACGTCAGCAAAGAGGTACTACTGCGACAAAATTTTAAATTACATATTCTAGCATTAGCTAATTTCGTTATTAAAAATATGAAGTTTTCTTAATTGTGTATTTAATTTTATTGTTTAAAGTGACTTGCCACGCGCGCAATTTGAGTTTGAGACCGCTGACCGATATTGAATTTAGGGTCGATGTTGCTAGACAAAAATTGTCATTTATCCCGGCTTAAGAGACAGTATCACCTGCACGTGAATAACAACACAACCCTTAAGTCAACTGACATGAAATCTGATTTCATGAAATATTTACGGTTGCAACATACTAAAAGTTGACGGACAGGTCAAGGTCACCGAACACTGAAAAGAAATTTGTTACATGACACATCTAAATTAGCACTTCACAATGCTATTTACCGTGCTGTAAATCTGAGTCTGTCACGTTTTTGCTGTCTATTCCTTCAGTTTGTGGCGCTACGCATCAGGCTTTCCGACTAAAATCTTCTCTTTTTCTCCTAGTGTCAGTGCATGCTTCATACTACACACATTTCAACCTCCTTGATATCAAGAATCTAGTAATATTTGGTGACGTCATGAATTGGACCAACCAGAGTAAAACACATTGAAATTTCAGCTGGAAATTCTTGCTATTATCAACGTTATTGTACACCACGGAACATAAACTCTTTTTAAGAAAACAGTTTCTCTACACATGCTAAATTGTTTGTGTTCAAAAAGAAAAGGACAGGAACTTAATCCCAGTAACTTGAAAACTTCTAGAAATACAGCCGTATTGATACTGAAATGCGGGATTTCAGGGAGTTAACTTCTGTTCTCCTGCCTAGATGTGCAGATGGACGTCTTCTCTACTTTGAAACCAGATGGATTTGGTTGGTCTTTTCATGCCACCGCTGCTTTACCTTCTGGGAAGGAGCCCCGTTACCCGTTGAGTAAGAGGCTGGGTGCCTTCTGGAGCTGGTCTGGACGCTTTGGAGAGCCTAATGGTTTTTGGATAGCCGCCTATGTTCAATTTCATGGACTGATTTCATTAGACACGCAATGCATATACGGGACAAAGTGCAGTGTATCAAATCCAAGCAAAACGTTAACGCCTACTATTCTGCAGTGATGTATTTGAGTATGTAGTAATGTATAAGAGCAGAATATGGGGACACAGACAGCTGTGGGAAATTCTGCTTGACCCATTATCGCTGGGTCACTCTTTGCGGAAAATGTTGTTAGCAAACCTCTAGACAGGAGCCTGCTTAGAGACTGTTCTGTAACAGAAAGACAGCTGAGATATACATTTCCTTAGCAATGGATGTTAAAATGTTGATCTTACGGGATATGACCTATAAACTCATGTTGTTGTTATCGCCAGTAGGAGAACTCGTTAAACTTCGCATTTGTTCGAAATATGCAAGTTCGGTCACGTATGATCTGTCAGACTGTACCATGTCACATACCAAAAGAGCGCTGACTTAAAAGGTGTACCATTTTAATTATTATTGAACGAAAGTATGATTAACAACTTAAAGAGATACGTAAATCAAATTGTCCCTGTGCAAGCCACGAATTTGTATGTGGGATGGAGGTACAGCTCCACCTTGAACTTTATATTTTTCGTTCCGTGCATTGTCCATAACTGATCCACAACACTCAAACAACAAAATGTACAAAGTTGTTCCTTAGATATTTATATTATAATGCCATACTGACCGTTCCTACATGCTTCGAATCACAAGCGATCATAATCCGGGAACCAAACAAAGCAGTGCCGCATAAAACGAAATTAGCCCCATTTATACATACTTGACATGGTGTATAAGATTCAGATGGTTACAATGTAGACAGTTCTTTGTAGAATAGTTGTATAAGTGCGCTGGACCTTGATAAAGAGTATCACGGAGGCAGCCTATGTACTTAACGCAATTTAGCACAACACTGACCTAACTTTTGTCTACATTTTAATTATGTGACTCTTTTAAACCATGTCAACTGTATACAAAAGTGATTAATTTGATTTTGTTCCCCGATTGATCCCTAATGAATGGGAAATGTTGTTTGGTTATGATATAAACATCTAATGAACACTTTTGTGCATAAAATGAAGACAAACAGTCAAATACACAACACATATTTTGCACGTCAGAACTACATGTTTTGGCTACCTCAGCTTACCCATCAGGCTGTACACAAAATTTAAAAGAACGAATTTTTTGCATTTTGTTGGCTGAGTGTTGTGAGTTTATTACAGCTCTGCTTGTTCTTTAACTCGATTTTAAATTGGGAAAGAGGCCGCAGTGCCCATTGGATAGGAGGCTGGTGTATTTAAGTGCGACTGTGATAGACCAAAATGATAATTGTAATAAAATATCGGAATTACTTAAACCACTGAACAGACAAACTTGTGATAAACTGTTCACGTATTTTATCACTTACTTAAACCACTGAACGGACAAACTTGTGATACACTGTTCACGTATTTTATCACTTACTTAAACCACTGAACGGACAAACTTGTGATACACTGTTCACGTATTTATCACTTACTTAAACCACTGAACAGACAAACATGTGATACACTGTTCACGTATTTTATCACTTACTTAAACCACTGAACGGACAAACTTGTGATACACTGTTCACGTATTTTATCACTTACTTAAACCACTGAACAGACAAACTTGTGATACACTGTTCACGTATTTTATCACTTACTTAAAACACTGAACGGACAAACTTGTGATACACTGTTCACGTATTTTATCACTTACTTAAACCACTGAACAGACAAACTTGTGATACACTGTTCACGTATTTATCACTTACTTAAACCACTGAACAGACAAACATGTGATACACTGTTCACGTATTTTGTCACTTACTTAAACCACTGAACAGACAAACTTGTGATACACTGTTCACGTATTTTGTCACTTACTCCTCATAAAACGTGTTTATAAGCTTGCGCTTTTAATCAGACTTTGTTTAAGACCTTTTACTTTTGAGAGGATTTTCCCTGAGAATGGGTCGAATTTGTATATTCTGTCGGAGTCTTCACTCTTATCAGCTTTGAATTGTTGCAGTATTTGTGGTTTGTTAGTAATCGCAACCGCCGTAGAAATATTGCATTCCGTATGACAAACGTTGCCTCCGTTGTACCAATGAACTTGCTAAGTGTTTTGCTGACATTTATAAATAAGCTAAAGTCATGTTACTGGGGACCCGAACCTGTATTAGGAGAAAGGAAAATCAAAGATTGTGTTTTTCTCATTTATACTCTGGAGATGGTGCCGGTCTCTGGAGAAGTAGTAAAAGCTGGTTTTATGTACATTCATTCATTCATTCATTTAGTAGTCTGTCTTACGACAGGTCCAAAGCTTCTTCCAAAGCGAGCTGCCCACATAGTGCGATCTAGAGCTTCCTACTTCAAATAAGAGTATCCTCTCCTTTCCTTAAAGTCATCCAGTACCTTCCTAATCTTCTTCCTCGTCTTCGTATCACTTCTATCCCCCTTTATCTTTCCTTCCATAACCCGTTGTAGAAGTCAGTTTCTACTCAAAATGTGACCAATCCAATTAGCCTTCCGTTTTTACGTTATATGTATATATTCACTTGAATAAATAAAGAAGTGTAAACTACTTACTTAAACACTAAACGAACTTTTTGTGCTCTCTTGAACAATAGCACGTAGATCTAATTTTGTTTATTGGACCGTGCATCATTGTGATAGTTGAAGAATAAACGACCAACTTGATGTCACTTGCTATTTTATTTCACTTCTTATGTGCTCAACATGTTTCGGGCATTAATATATCCATCATCAGGAGCTTGCGACTATTCTGTTGAATTACCACATTGGTCGTATT
>Ga0123357_10004793_pt1 | contig 16011 bp, 4 predicted proteins | sample TergutEmb28metaG_FD_89873 | JGI IMG/M metagenome (GOLD analysis project Ga0123357, IMG submission 89873) | Embiratermes neotenicus P4 segment gut microbial communities from Petit-Saut dam, French Guiana - Emb289 P4 | ecosystem: Host-associated > Arthropoda: Insects > Digestive system > Gut ... | reverse complement strand
CCAAATATGTTAGATTTATGAAACAAACTGCATTTTGAAGAGGAAAAAACAGAGAGTATATACCATGTTTAAAATATTCAGTACCTGTATTTGTTGAATAAATATATAAAATGCAACGTTTAGAGGTTAGCTGTGCGATACGACCACTACAGTCGTCGTCAGGCGTCAAAAGGTTAATAATATCTCTGATCCAAACTTCTAAGAATGACTATCATAAGACATTACCGCACATATAATCACACACAAGTTTAACATGTTCTGTACCAGTGTTCTAAAAAAAACTTGCAATTCTGAAAAGGCTGTCATCTTACATGAAGGGTTGTCCTATTTTTGAGTATACACAGTACGTAAGAAAATTCCAGCAGTAAGCAACAGTATTTTGTACTGATATGTTTATTCTTAAAACCAAGAGTAAAACACTCACTTGCACACTGGACATCTCCAAGAACCTCGTTCACAGTTGAGTTGTAGGTAAGATTCCAGATCGAAGGACTGAATGTGTTTACAATCTTGGCCTCTTGCAGGGAGGGTAATCCTCTTGAATGTAATGGGACACTTCAGTGATACCTGGACAAATCAATAAAATCACAAATTATAGAGATGACCACTCTGATTGTATTAATTACTAAGGTGTGTTTTTAATCTATTTACACTTCAAATCATGCTGAGGAACAGACTGTAAGATATCAAAATACAAACAGAATCTAACTAATCATACATGAATGTGTAAATCATCCCTTACTCAAACAAAATAAAACACTTTCTCCTCTTCATTGCTTAACATAGTGTGTAGTTAACGCATTGCATCCTGATACAAACTGTGGCAATTACCTCATTCTTATTTCAGCATCAAAACAGACAGGGATTACAAAGGAATATCTTGTAATGCATCTATACTGCTCCACATGCAGTCTACACACACATGCTCACTAATCACACTGCTCAGCAGTAAAACATGTACAATGGTGACAAATAAATTACCTCATCAGTTACCTCATCAACAGGGAAAAGTGGTGTAGCAATGTAGCACCTTGTCCTGCCTTGCAGCACCCAAGGAGATCTAAAGTGACTATGATTTTTACTAACACAATACCACTGAATTTAGTTATAATGCAGAAACAAGCACCATTCTACTGTCAAAAAGCTATACATTCTCAGTATTTTAAAAATGCAAATGTTCAACCACAACATAATTAGCTGACACACAAGTTGAACACTTTCCACTAGTCAGTCAATGCAGCTGCTTGTATAATTCTCATATTCAGGTTTCTGGTTGTAGTATTGAAAAAAATTATGAAATATTCTGTTTGTCCTGGATGTTACGCCATTTTTTGGTTTTGATATTCTAAAAAAACTAGTGCAAACAAAGCTAGTAAATACAGTACATTATCTTGTTTTATTTCACAGCACCTAGATGTTGTATCCCCATTGCTTTAGAATATGCAATGAGGAAATTACAACCTAACCATGAAGATATTAGTTCAATGGGTGAAAACATACAAGCTACAAAAAAAAAAGCACAATAATTTTACTGATTCATCTAGAAGTAAATAATGAGAAAACGAAGTATACGTTCAAGTCTCATGAGCAGAACTCAGGATAAAACATCAACAAAAAGATACCAGATAAATCCTTTGAAAATGTGATAAAGTTCAAATATCTCGAAACTAAAGTAACAAATCAAGAATTCATCCATAAGAATTATAAGCAGTTTAAATTCAGGGAATGCCTGTTACCGCTTGGTCCAGAATCTTTTGCTTTCCCATTTTCTCCCAAAAAATTAGATAAATATTAAATGACAAATGACATGAATTTTGCCCACTGTTTTAGATGTGTGTGAAACTTGATCTCCCCTCCCCAGTCAGGGAAAAACACAGACCAATCGTGTTTGAACAAAACAGACAAAGTGGCACAAAGTGGAAGGATACTAGGAAGAACTGCACAATGAGGGACTTCATGATTAGTACTCCTAAACAAATTATATTCAAGTTAAGCATGACATACAAAATATTATTCAAGTTAAGCATGACATACACAGTATGTGGCACACATGGGAAAGAAGAGAAATACATACAGGGTATCAACAGGGAAACAAAGACAGAGAATACTTGGAAGACCAAGGAATAGATGGGATTATAAGGATCTTAAATGAATAGGATGGGAAGGTAGGGACTGGATACATGTGGGTCAGAGTAGCAACAAGCAGCATGCCCTTCTGAATGAAACAATAAACTCTCACATTTCACAAAATGGGGGAATCTTCTTGACTAGCTAAGAAACTATTAGCTTGCCAAGAAAGACTCTGCTAAATAAATCAAGCAAAGTAGTAAGTATACAAATTATTAGTTTAGTTTAGTTTATTAGTCCAAAATATCATATATATATGATTATGGACTTGTCAATTTCTAGCAATACACAATTATGTACATAAGTTAGTCAGTTCGTTAAGACACTGCAGGTCAGTAAGTAACAAACACCACCACAACTAAGAATATTTATTATTTATACAATTTCAAACCAGAAAATGCTGACTGAAATTGTGGAAACTGAACCATTATGCATGGCACAGAATGGACTACAACTCCCTTGAGTAGAGTCTTTCTTGAGAAGCTAACAGGTTCTCAGCTAGTCAAAAAATTCCCCACATGTTATGGAACCTGAAGGTTCATTACCATATTCAGAAAACCCCACCACCTGACCGTATTCTGAGCCACATCAATCCAGCCCATGCCCCCTCTTCCATTCCACCCCAAAAAAATCCATTTTAATATTATCCTCCCATCTATGCCTGGGTCTGCCAATTGGTCTGGTTCCCTCAGGTTTCCCAATCAAAACCTGTAAGCACCTCCCAGTTCCCCCTTACATATTAAATACCCTGCCCAACTCATTCTTCTGGATTTGACAACACAAATAATATACAGTGGGACACAGAGATCATTAACTCCTCATTATGTAGCCTTCTCCAATTGCCTGTTACTTACCACACCCCTCTTAGGCCCAAACATACTTCTCACCACACTACTCTCAAACATCCTCATCCTATGTTCCTCCCTTAACATGAGAAACCAAATTTCACACCCACACTAAACAGGCAAAATTATAGTTCTTTGCATCTTACTCCTTATATTTTTGGATAAAGAACAGGAAGACAAAAGATTCTGCACCAAATAACAGCAAGCATTCCCTGACTTCACTCTACTCTTAATTCCTTCCTGATTGGAATTTTGATTTAGGGTTTTTCCCAAATATTTGAACTGTTCAACCTTTCAAAAGATGTATTATCAGTCTTTATATCGTGACTTTGTCCTGCATTCTGATCTCGAGACATGACCATATACTTAGTTTTCTCAGCACTTACTCCTAGACCAATCCTCTTACTGGCAACTACAAAAGCTTCTGTTTTCTTTATAGCATGTGCCTGTCCACATCATCAGCATAAACTACAAGCTGATGCATACCACTTCTTCAAGCCCTCCCAGTTTACAGTTACAGATTGCTCAGAGAAATATACCATTAACTACTTTCTGTCAAAGACTACAGCATAACCAATACCTACATACACCCTAAATTACCCTTCAATACAAGATGGTTCTTGTAAAAGAAGATTTCATTAAATACCAAACAACGTATACATACATACATACACACACATACATACATGCATGCATACATACATACACACATATACATACATACATACATACATACATACATACATACATACACACACACACACATACATACACACATGCATACACACACATACACACACACACACACACACACACATACACACATGCATACACACATGCATATACACACACATACATACATATATACATACATACATGCATACACACATACGTACACACACACACACACATACATACACATACATACATATATACATACATACATATACACACATACATACATACATACATACATACACACACACACACATACATACACATGCACATACATGCATACATACACACACACATACACATACATACATACATATATACATTCCATAGATCCCTGAGGCTGTCACCAGACAATAGGTGCTATAATTCTTCTTACTGTACCTGACATTATGTATTACCTGACAAAGGTCAATTTTGGCCAAAAATGTTGTAAGCAGCAGAACTTTCTCAAATATATAACAAACATTTTTAGCAATGACTAACAGCAAATTTTTTCTACATCATCAATCATCACAATCGTATGAAATTTAAAAAAAAGCGAGGAACTGCCTATTTGTTGCACCTTCCCTAATAATCAAAGTTATCAGCACAAATGGGAATCTGAACATATGTTTTTATGTTTTTTAATAACATAATCTTACATTCTTTTAAAGCATTTCCATATTCCACACAGAAAGTGTAAAGATAAGTTCTTTCAATGAGGTCTGAATACACATTTCATGATGACAAGCTCAGGAATGCCAAACAGACCCTGACTCTTGTATTTAAAGCACCTTTCTTTCTTCTTCTATAACAACATTAAAAACCAATAACTAGTATTTGCTTCGACAGTTACACTAGGCCACTAACTTAGCTACCTTGACTTAACCACGACTATCACACATTCAAAATAAGAGATAATAGCGGCTATGGGTGGATATGAAGAGAAGCTACCTTGAGCGCTGTTTGCTCGACACCATCCCTGTCTGTTCCCATGCTGCTACCTGAAGAGGCTGTGTTACTGAAATTGCGCTTGATCTTGCCAATGCAATGGTCAGCTCCAAGTAAGCGTTTCCTCAGGAGACCTTGTAAAACGCTTCTCACACTAGGTCGATGTACCACTTGCAACACAAACAGGTGCGACTACAGAAAAAGAATAAAGCACAGTTATTTTTGGGTCAGGTTTATTGTCTGTAATAGCATTTCTCTTGAGGACATATGCAAAAAAAATCCATAAAAACCACCAAATGCGCAGTATGATTAATTTAACCAAACAAAACATTTCAGTGGAGATGATAAAGACAATGAATTCACAGCTACATTATTGTTTAGGGGCACCAAAGAAATAACATCACATAGTTTTTTGGCTCCTGAAGATGGAAATTCCAATTTTCTCTGCAAATGTTTTAAAAATTAACAAGGAAAGACAAAGTAAATAGAATTTATAACATCATATAGTAGTATCAATGGGTCATGGAAACCCAACTAGGGTATAACTCTAAACGTCTACCTTAAAAGACAGCAAAGAAACATCACCTCATTGGAAGGGAATCTCTTGACTATGTTCTTATGCACATAAAGCAATAGTTCTTAACCTGCGGTGCAATATACCCTTTTTCAGGGTGTGAGACATGCCAATTTTTTTTAAATTTTAATGTGAATTTAAAATGATAAGGTTTAACCTTCTCGAGGTGGATTTAAATGCAAACTACATCCCTTGATAGGCTAAGTTTTTCTGGATTAGTGTGGACAATTAAACTGCTACCAAGTTAACACAGGAAAGGCCAGCATATACCATGCTAAACCATTCACCAGTAAAATTTAGAGACCAGCATATGGTGTTGTATAACACTTTGTGAGTTTTGGTATGGATTCAGGAAAAAGTTTTGAGAAATAAATGGCCACAGTAAAAGATCTAAAAGTATGTGGCAGATGATAACATATTGCTGCATGCACATGCACACACGCATGCCAGAGTGTGCACGCGCAATCACACACACAAACACACACAAAATCCCAAAAACTTGGCACACTACACCTATACCTTGCTTTACAAATGTGACCTGTTCTATAGACACCACTATATAGGTGAATGATGATGAACGTGAAGATACTGAAGATATAAATGGAATTTTGAACCAAGATGTGAATAAAATTGAACATCACAATCTTTATCTAAAATCATAAGTAGTATGCTCAAATTGTACTTACACAGCAACAAGCTGAAACTGTAATCTGGATGGTGTTGCGACCAGGTTGGCATACATCCTTCAGATAAAGGGGTTTATGTGATGTTTTGTTTTCCCCACGATCAATACTGAGTGGTGTTGCATTCACAGATACTTGAACACTTGCTGGCCAATTCGTGTTCATCTGTCGATCTTCGTGATGGAAACACTTCAACTGGAGTTCAAGGTCAGACCTGTCAAAACATGGTCGTATATAAAAGCTCCTGAATGGAATACAGATATCCATGGCTGCATCAGTTAGACAGAAGTAATTTTACAGTCCTGTAGGACATAAAAATCCATCACCATCATGGCAATATAGCATGGATAAGAGCAACAGAATGACATCATGCCATGACTGGCTTGATGGCTGAATGGAGGTACTGGTGTTCTGCAGGAAAGAGGCTCTAATTCCTGCTGCATTTGAACAACTGATGTCATACAGCAACTGGCATATTCTGGGATGCCTTTCTTGCAGCTTCCCAGTCACTTAGGTATGGCATATTGTGTAAAGTTCTGCAGTATCAATTAGCTAAATTACACACAAAATGGTAGTCACATTAATTTTTAACCTTATGGTGTTAAACACTACATACTTGTAATGCACAGTGTGTTGCTCAAAATACCAAATGTTCCACAATTATGGCTGCTCTATGGCAGCTGAATTCCGGGCTACTGCATATCACAACAAGCATTCAATTCAGGTGCCAAACATTAATAAAAAGAAGTTCCATTTTCTTTCCATTTTCACAGAGGAAAGTGGGACACCCTTCATTAGCAACGTCCAAAACACATGTTTCAAAATGTAAAGACTCATTCCTGATTCAACCATTTTCAAAGTCTTAACACGGACATTACATGAAAGATATGGTCTTGAGTGAAATTTTTTACACTGCCCATCATCTCAAACTAACAAACATTTTGGAGGATGCAGCTCCTCCATCTACATGTGTTCTCTCAGCTACAAAACTGTGAAAGGGTACAGTATAGCACAGCATGCATCGGTTTATACTGCCCACGACAAGTAATCAATAGGTTAAGTGGAACCTATCCTTGTGGCAAGCACTTGCAAGTGAAACTCTCCATGCACATCTACCACCTCTTCCAACGTAGCTCTCTACCTTGAACTTTTCTATTAACCCTCCAATAATCACATAAATTTTCAGACTCCTGGATTTAGTGCTAGTATTGGCACCACTGAAAAGTTGGAAACACATGGATTTCTGGATTACAGCCAGAGGGGAAACCATAGTATTATAACTTTCTTACTGAAGTGAAGGAAATCAAAATATTTACTCAAGATACAACTGTACGGAAATACAGACATCAAAAATAACACATACAGATCAGTTTAAAAGAGAATTCGTTCTTTCAAAGTGTGTCCTGAAAGTAAAATTGCTTAAAAATGTGTTTACAAGGAGTTCCCAAATAATAAAGATAAGAATTTCCACCCCTGTTCAAGAGCTTTTCTTTTAAAACAGGAAGGTGCAGTGTTTTGTGTGCACTTTCCTTACAACATTATTTCCTTCTGTGATCCAATGTCCACTTCTATGTGGTACGGCAAATTGTGAGGTGCAATACTGAATGATCAATGTGTCACAAGCAATGCATGCTGTGAAGCTTGTGCAGCAATGTACACATACCTCCACATAAGTGTCTGGTGAACGGTGGGTTTGAGCGTGAAGACATGGTTGCTAACTGCCAAATTATGTTCTAGGCGGAACGGAGGTAAAAGTATCCCATCTCGTACAGGAAACGTCAGGCGTAATTCATCATCTTCTGTAAACCAGACAGGGTTGAATGCACATTAAACCCACCACTGAACCCTTGTCACAGGAATTCTGAGGCCAATTTGTAAGAGACTAGACTGACAATGCATAATGTGAACTAATTTCAAAGAAGGAAAGTTATCTACAGAACCAAATACATACAGTGATAACTTTTTACAGCAATGTGCACATGAAGTGTCACAACGCCTGCAGTTGGAGTGGAAATACAAGTACATTGTGTATGAATTAAATAAGTAACACTAAAATATAACATCCTGAACTTCAAATTATGCAATACACAAGTCATGAAACGGTTACTATATTCAACCAAAATATGCAGAAACATATTACTAATGATTATTTACAATCTTATCTTGATAGCTGATTGACATACTCAATAACATAAACCTTGCAAGCTGTGGAAAATCCTTGTACTCACTTTGTATGGGTAATGGTGGTTTGAGCTCAGCAAAGTTGGGTTTTACATCAGGGTTGGGACTGATGTAAGGTGGCATACTGCTGGCTGGGGTAAGAGGTGGGGTGGGGTTACCAGGAATGGGACTGTGCTGATAGCTAATGTTGTTTCTCATGGAGTTCACATCTTGCTGGAACTGACTGCCTGCAGTGCTATACTGGGCAGCTCCAGCTGCATTTCCATACTGAGGGGTGCCACCAGTTGGGTGGTGGGGAGGGAATTGTGCAGCTCCTGTTCCCATCGATCCTGCAGGCATTCCACCAGTTCCAAAATACTGGTGACCTGTCTGTCCACTGGCAGTGTAAGGTGGTGTTGTTTGCCGCATTCCAACTGTGTTCCCTCGCATTCCTGTAGCAGGACCAAATGTTCCTGATGGACCCATTGCTTGCTGCGGAGAATATTGTGTCTGGAAACTCGGCCTCCCATTGCCGTACCCAGCTGGATACTGCACATACAAATGATCAAAGTAATTTAAATCTCATACTGAACAAATCAACATCCACAAGTACTAAAGTAATATATGACAGTGTAGTAACACTCTTACATTCTTCAATCCATACTATTATGCTAAATTTCGAACTTGTTTCTTTTGGTCACTGCTGCCAAATTTTATTGGAAATGACACGGATTCCTTACCGAACTGAGCCTACTGTCAATCTGAAACTTTTAACCTGGCCTCTTGTAAACACATCAATAAATACTTAAGGTCCATAATAGGTAAGGAATTGTTTGAGTACCTTAGCAACTGTTAGTTTCTTAAGAACTTTGCTTCACAGATAATGTTCGATTTAACTTCATATCTGATGTTTGACTTCAGATCTGATACAAGGGATTGGATGAAACCATGGTACTAACACACTACAGGTAGCCTAATTATATCTTGGATAAACCATATTAATACTGAAATATGTGAAGCTTTGCTATCTTGATTGCATGTGTCATTATAATAGTGCAAAAAATGCCAATAACTTTTTGATCACCCAAATTTTCAGTTTAAAAAACTATACCAAACAATAACAAACAAGTTAAGATACTCCCTTCACATGTGCTTTTATGCACAATGTACTACTATTTTGTTAGCTAATACTGTAGGATCTTGTTACTTTGTAAATTAAAACTGTAAAACAGTTACTGTGAATTTACTGTGTTTGCTGCTTCCATTCATGTTTCTAGTATCAGCTATGGTAACACGTTTACATACTGAATTTCACTGCAGCCAGGAAATATTTAGAAACATATAAAGGTACAAACACAAGGGCAGTTCAAAAATCTATATTACAGACTACCAACAACTGTTTACTAATGATTCTGTGACATCTCTCACAGTAAAAAATGCTCTACAAGTAACAATGAAGAGCATTTGCAAAATATGCTTCCTTTTCTTCCCTTAATAATACAAACCTTACTCACTGCCTGTCAGAGAGAGAGAGAGAGCGCGCGTGTGTGTGTGTGTGTGTGTGTGTGTGTGTGTGTGTGTGTGTGTGATTTCTTCCTCCTCTTCCTCCTGGCATTGTCCTTGGTGAAACTTAGCCTCTTCCAAAAAACAGAAAATTGTCATTAACATATCTGTGTGAACCTCAAACCTTGCAAGGTACAATAAGCACACTACCTGAGGTCCTGTTGCAGGTGAGAAGCCAGGCTGCATTGTAGGCCCTGGGCCTGAACTGGGGTAACCTTGAGGATGCCGCTTCTGTGACATATGCATTGCAGGGCTGGGATACGGTGCCAGTCTACGTGGATACACTTGTGGCCCCGGACCCTATCAATAAAAATGTTCACATGTCAAATAATATCCAGTGAATATGAAATTTGAAACACATTCACAATAAATCCTTGAATTACAACAGGCCAACCAACTCCATTACTAGATTAGTTTGTACAAATAAAATTTGAATTAAAAGTTTCAGATTTTTCATATTATCTCAATGTACAAGTTCCCCAAAAGAGGATGTAACACTTCTAAAGCATCAGCATGGCAAAATCATGTTTTTAAAATCATGTTTTATTCCAGAAGACAACTGATACTGAATAACCACAGAACAAACCTGAACTCTGAAATTTATTCCTGAACACATAATTCATTCCAACAGGCAAATGACATTTGTTTCAAACAACAAAATTAGAGCAGAAATCAAAGCCTCTGACGATGGGACACAAAGTAAGCACAATATCCAATAGCATTTTTTGTTCTGCAATAGTGATAGCAAAATTCAGTGAAAAACCACTTTATTCTGCATATATGCAGATCAACTGCCTCTCAGCCTCCTTTCAATAAGCACTTTCCTACAGCCAAATGTTACTTACACATAAAAACATGATGTGCTATAAGTGCGGTCTTAAAGTCAAATTCACTAATATACTCGGTGAGCACGAAAGAAGTAGGTTATAGGTCTGAGTGAAAGTCACGGTCACGGTACAGCATTTGAAGTTACAGTATGTGTTGGAAGTAACCTCCATAGGCATGTGGCAGAGATCAAATATGCCACCTGAAGTGTTTCATGTATAGGACTTGCCCACTTTGACAGTGCAACAGACTTCTCATACAGGTGCGGAGGAACTTTTCACTCACCCTGTATAGGTACAGGGACACTTCTGTAAAGTGTATTGCAAGTCAGTGAGCCACTCAAAATTATCCACGTAGCTAGTCAGCTTGAATAACCCTCCACAAACAGAAATCTCCTTGCAAACACGGAGATAATTAGGACCTGAACTTTTCTGCATAAGAAACAAATAAATAAGAAGTTAATATACCTGGAACTGCCAAACTAAACATGATTTCTTTATTCCTGATAAAAATCTGTACCTCCAGTGTGGACAAGGCATCACTTCAGTTATAGTGTGACTGTCTTACCTGCATTCCCATCTTGTTCATTGGCATTGATCCTGGCCCCATTGATCCAGGACCCATAGAACCTGGTCCCATTCCTCCCATCATATTCCCATGCATCCCTCCATTCTGCCCCATCATCCCCATGTTAGCCATAGTGTTCATGGGGTTCATGCCATTCATGCCTCCTCCCATTGACCCCATGCCCATGTTTCCCATAGTTGTCATTGCACTGTTTGGATTCCCAATGCCCATTGGTCCATGTCCCCTCTGATTTCCATAAGTATTTGCATACTGCTGAGCAGGCATTCCATGTTGTGGGACATTTTGCATCTGCAAAAGTGAAAACTGGAATTAAAATTCTGAACACATAACATACCCTTTATCTGCAACCATGTGAGTTGAAGCCCTCAGATTTTTATTCAGCCTTACTATCTCTGCTGACAGACAACGAATATCCTGAGAATTAGTGTCACATAGTAAAATGCGAAATAAACAAAGAATGAAAATGTTTATATCTTATGCAGTATTTACTTCTTAAGTCCCTGAACCACTACCAAAAATATTACCACACTTCACAAACTTTGGACAATGTTGCTTTACCTACCAAACTGTCAATACAACTATCATCATCACTTCAAGTAGGTCTTTACTCAATCACCAACACAGAGCTAGCATCATTTATTCAGTTTTAATGGAACTACTCTACAACTGTCAGTGCATCGTCTTAAAATTATCTTGACATGGCACTGCCAGATTTTTTGGCGCCTGAACAAGTAATCACAATGGCCAACCCCAACAGCAATTATGAATTAAAGAAAAACACTTATTTAATTTCCCATTACCTGGCTCAGTAATTTAAAATTTATGGAGGGCAGAAAATCTGTTTTTATTCAATTAATTTTTATCTTTGGGGCATGTGCACACCTAGCCCCACCCCCGCCACACACACCACCAGCTAATCCACTGGTTGCTTGAGCTATACATTAATAAGAATCACAATTCTATAAGGACAGAAAAATTCAACGTTACCCCACGCATAAGATGTAAGTTTAGGCCCTCTCGTTTCAAAAAAGGAATTACCTTGAATCTGGCCCTCTTATATAATGGTAAAGGCAAACATATCCCTATGCATTAATTTTTTTTTTTTAGAGGAACTAACTAATGCATTTGGATTTATGAATGTAATTTTATTGCACAGTAATTCACAGCATGGTATTCAGACATCCCTATGCCCGAACACAACACCTTGAAGTTAAAAGCAGATTGCAGAGATGAGGTCACACTCCTTGCATCCTCCCATACTAATGGACAAGTGACTTTCTACAAAATCAGGTAGCCCTATCATGCAAAATGAGCTTCGGGTACTCAACAGAAAATATGAGTAAAGGTAAAGGAATAAATCTCCCTATGCTCAGGGAAGTACCACACCATGTATACACATGGGAGGGTGGAGTATAAGCTCCATGCATTCCTTAACCTCAGCACTACACAGAAGTGGCCAGATTCATATTCCAGCTGCTTCACCCACAGGACACAAGTCCTAAGTACCCACTGCACTTGAGGCAAGCTTGATCCCAAGGGTTGTACAGACGCTTTGAATAACTAAAAAATATCTTGCCCATTCCAGGAATAGAATCACGACTCCTCGGTCGTCCAACCGGCAGCCTGGTTCCTACTGACCAACTTATTCCAACTCCACGAACAAGAATAATTTTATTCCAATTCATCCTGCTGTGCTACAAGGCCTTTTAAGAAGAACAGTATCTCAAGAAATTGCATTCACTAAATATGAGCAAAAAATGAAGATGAAGGAAGCCATCCTGTTGTGTATGTATAACTATTTATTAAATTATGCCGTCGTTACACAACATATAAAACCATTGCACTATTAAAACTGGTTACATTCGGCTACATGTTTCAGCAGATTCCCAGCCATCATCAGGCCAACAAGGAAACTGCATAGCAATTTCCTTGTTGGCCTGATGATGGCCGGGTAACAGCCAAAACATGTAAGCCGAATGTAACCAGTTGTAAAGTGCAACGGTTTTATATGTTGTGTAATGATGGCATACTTTAATGAATAAAAAATGAAGAGCTAACCATAGTGCAGAATACAGACTTTACCCGAATTATTAACAACACAAAGATGATGAAGCTTGATATGGAACAGGGGCTTGATTTTTATATAATGCTATAATCACAAAGTATATTTTAATACCTGTAAACTAGTGAGACCTCACTAACCAATAATGCATATTGCAAGAGTACTTTTTTTTTTATTTTTTGGTAATGCAATTTTCATTTCATTTCATTTCATTTTATTACATTCCATGAATCCATCGTTGTGTACAAGCACCACTGGATGTGGAATTAGTCGTAGTATACACATATCAAATATAACAATTTACAATTGTCAATCGGTATACATAATATTGATATAACAATTTAAAACTATTACAATAATATTACACATGGTTTCATGCTATTCGCATTCGTCCTGATGATAATACATTGACTGAAAACATGAAGTACTGGATGACAAATATCAAAGTGTTATGTTCGACTGCAGTACTTCAATTGTATTCAAAACAGAAATATTAAAAAAAAAATCATTTTTGCACTCTCTTAATGATAAAGAAACTGTATCTGAACTCGCAGACTTTTTAAACTTTTCCCACCATTTGTATTGAAAAAATGTATTTCAATACATATGACGTAAGAAGTCTGAAGAGTCTATACGACTTCAAATGTCATACATCATCATTAAAACCCTATAGAACAGGAACTATACTATTTTATTATAAAACTTACTTTGCAACGAGTGCATATTTTCCATTGTACCTATTGCTTATGTACTACAGTGTCAGCATAAACTGATTCACATAGCTTCAAGGCCACAAACTGCATCCTGTGGTACCTAAGATAATGTTCTACTGGACTTGAAGTACACAAGCCACCCACATCATTATCAGGTAAACCAAGAATACCTCATTTTCTGTCAAACATTAACTACAGATGTGTGACCACAGGTGCAGGGAAGAAGGAGAGGCGAGAAGTGTAAATGTCCCAGACGGCAGAGTTTGGGGGGTGGAAAAAGGGGCGCAATAATTAATATCTTAAGTTAAATGGAAAAATGTGACTTACTGTGCTAAACAAGTTTTAAATTAGTCAGCAAAATAAAACGAAATTCAATAATTGACTTTTTTTTAAGTTTACCATTTCTGTGGGGTTGCCCCTGCGATTACTTTCACCCCGGGAGCCAAAAACCCTAGTTATGCCACTGCATTTGAAAACAAGAATTATAATGCTGGAAAACTCCACCTGAATACACTCAAAGGCATCCAGTGCAGTGGCCAGTATCAAATGATTATTTTTCTGTTAGCATTTTACAGTTTTAAAACACATCACCAAGCGAAATGTTTTCCGTAAATTAATAATAATAATAATACTGATGCTAATCCACTAGCCTTCAGGTAAACGGATGGGTGGGTGTATGTACAGCTTCACGAGCGCGAAGGTCAAGAATTAGAGGAGCTTTAACTCCACTCCACCCCCGTGCCTTGTAGGCACTGGGGGGGGGGTTTTCTTCTACCGCTTTTTGCCACTAGATAGTCTGGACACGAAGATGGGTGGGTCCTACAGCCGGTATGGACGACGTGATTCCAAATACAAAAACATCTGTCCCTCTCGGGAAACGAAAATTGGTCATCCATCGTCCAGTGCAGTCGCCCTGTCACCATCATTCTCCCAACTCCGCACAAGAACCAGCAAATCTCAGTACGCTGGACCTATGCCTCTCTGCACATAAATTTACTGTTACACTTAGTAAGCCAAATCAACAATTGGTGCCTGCAGTTGGTTTGACACTATACGGCAACACCGCTACGCGTCCTGCAGTTACCATGGTAACAAAATGACGTCAACGATTTTCGGTTTCAGTGACGTCACGTGGTTACCATGACAACGAGCATGTACTACTGATAGAAGAAACTTACTACTTCTGCATCTCTTGTATTTTCCACACGGGACCAATTACCAAACATTACATTCATACGGAGTGAACACGAGTGTCGGAAAAACTGTTCCAGAAATATATCAAACGGGGGGGAGGTTGTTTGCTAGCACTTTTCTAGGCAACGAAAGAGAAACTCAACGCCTTTGAACTGAATTATCGCGTTGGCGACGTGCGCGTCACCAAACGGGAGGGGCAGCAACTACAGGCACGGTGATCAGCTTGGAACAATACAATCACTCAGCACGTGTGCAATAAACCTGGTCTGCAATGCAAACCCCATACGTCACTGCTTGTGTAGTCACTTTTGTCATATTTGATGATAACTGCAAAATTACACACTAACAACTGTTGAACGGTAAGCCGCCCCTCCCGCGTCTTTGTACAATCAGCACAAATCCTTAGGCTGACGGTATCAGCAACATGTCTTGGTATGGAAATAAGACACACTTCAGTTATGAAAACCTTGAAGAGATCCGTCAGATCTTGTTAAGTGTACCAATTAACTGTCTTAAACAGACAGGATGAAACCTCGGGTTCCCGTTGGGTCTCGTTATTACAGCTTAAGTCTGTAACAGCGGTCCAAAAATTTTCCAAAAAACTGGAAGCAAGTCCTAATTCGAGGCGCATAAAGTGTGGCAGGAACCCATCCACAAGCCTACAGTCCCTGTGAGCCTCGTTGTTTTCTGGCGCTTTCTGCTCGGTCAATGTGAAATGGTACACATTTTTGTTCCTACGTCAGGAAAACAATACAGGCAATGTAAGTAACACTCAGGAGCGTTCTCGTAACCAATGTTGCCGCAGAAAAGCAATGAGTATTACATATTGAGAGTATGTCTCTGTATTCTTGCCTTAGTTACCCAGCATGCCAAGCGCATCTTTTCTGCACCGCATCACATTTTCATCTGTGACCAGTCTGGCTGTACCATATTTTTCCACATTATCTCATAAACGGCACGATTTTCGGGGGGGGGGGTTACTGAACATAAAATATAAATTTTTATTTTTTCT
>Ga0123357_10004792_pt1 | contig 16015 bp, 10 predicted proteins | sample TergutEmb28metaG_FD_89873 | JGI IMG/M metagenome (GOLD analysis project Ga0123357, IMG submission 89873) | Embiratermes neotenicus P4 segment gut microbial communities from Petit-Saut dam, French Guiana - Emb289 P4 | ecosystem: Host-associated > Arthropoda: Insects > Digestive system > Gut ... | reverse complement strand
CCGGGGTGGTGGTTGTTGTGTTGGGTGGTGGGTGGGTGGAGTGTTTGTGGGCGCCCCCCCCCCCCCGCGGTTTGGGGGGTTGTCCCAGGGGGGCCCTTTTTTTTTTTTTTTTTTTTTAAAGATAGGTGCTGTGCTGGAGTGGATTTAGGGCGTAGAATAGGGTTCATCTGTTGGGGTGCTGTGATATGAAAGTTGGTGGACCGAGAGCCCCCCCAATGCAAGTGCAGTAATTTTACAGATGTCGATAGTGCTAATAACATGGTAAACTGCACTGTACCTCTCTGCCGCAGGTGGTTTAAATAGGAATAGTAAAAGAAGCACATGATGCAGTGATAGTGCACTGCAAGGAAGTGTGTCAACACTTACCGGATGACATTTCTTTATGTAACCTGTAAGAGTGTTGTTGAATTTTTGAATGTGGGTCTATTATCAGCAGAATACACTAAAGCAATTAAACCTGAGATTGGTATTTGTTGTTATTTGCAGGTATTCAGCATGACTTTAACTTCACTGCATCTTGTAATGTGTTGAAAGAGAAAAATACATCGCAATATTTGTCAGAGGGATGGGACACTTCACCCCTACTACCATCACCGCCACTATACGTACCTCAGCAGTCCTCACTTAAAGAACCCTGGACAAAGACAGACACTGACAATACACAGTCTGCAACAGCAAATGAATTTTTTATTGATGATGGTTGTGTACTACCTGTAAGTCATGAAGAAGAGATAGTGACTTCTCATAATATGGAAGGATTGAATCTTGAATTTGTGCAAAGCATAGAATCTGACAGTATAAAAAAACCTGTGAATTTGTACGCGTTGGATGTTCCAAATGCAGATAAAATCATGGACACTGGTAATTACAGATCAGTAGCAAAAGACCGCCTTGCGGGTATAGAAACTGAGACAGATAATTGTACTGACATTAAACTGTTGAATCATGTTGCAAACACTGACAAAGTTGTGAGTCTTGGTTCCCTGTTGGGGTCTGATTTCTTTGCCGCAAGAGAGGGTAATGATCCAGTACATAAAGGTCACTTGCAAGCTGAAGAGAACTTTGACTTGAAAAATGTGCTGTCTGCTAACAGTTTTCATAGCGGTAGTAATGATGAGATGAAAAGTGTGGATGAAACCTGGGGATGCGACACAGTTGTGAGCAAGGTGACACAGACAGTGCTTTCTGGAAAGTGCGAGATAATCAAACCTGTGAGGCCTGATACACATATGATGCAAACTTTGGGGTGTGAGGAAGGTGCTGGGAAAGCTGCCTCTGTTGATGGGCACACAAACGCTACAGAATTGACACAACAGAAGGAAACAACAAATAGCTTATTTGGAACAGACTTACCGGCTCAAATACGGCAGCAGTCGCTACCAGTGAACAGCGAGCTAACTGGAACTGCTGCACGTGTAGAGATCTCAGCAAAGACCTTGGCAGGCGTGAGTTTGGAGCCCCCTGTGACGGGTACACATGCAAATGAAGACGTGCCAGGTGGAAATTTGGGGACGCAACCACAGGTGGCATTAAAGGAGGAGAGTGCAACAGAGAAGAACATGAAGCTTAATCTCTCGACAGTGTGGGAGGTCACTGATGACAGCAGCATCGGCATCAGCACACCTGATGTCATGGAATTCTTGCTGAAGCAAAATGGGAACTTCGACCTAATAGGCTATGTTTTCAGCAATGTAAGTTCTCTGACCAGTTACTTTTATTGTTAGGTGTCTCTCATCCTGTTTGTACCATTAACCTTTTGACGCCGGGATTACTTTTTTAATTTTAGCACACCCTGTATATAAAATGTGAATAAAACAGGAACCAAATACGTTAGATTTATGAAACAAACTGCATTTTGAAGAGGAAAAAACGGAGAGTATATACCGTATTTAAATTATTCAGTACATATATTTGTTATATAAAATGTAACATTTAGAGTTTAGCGGTGCGGTACGACCACTATAGTCGTCATTAGGCATCAAAGGGTTAATGTAACACTGGATAGACATTACTCATGTTTAGTCTACCCGATATATTCATAGTTAACACCAGAGTGGTGTCAAAGCAGCAGCATTTTGTTTTATGTGGGTTAACCTTTAGCCACTGCCCGTCCCGTGTATATGGGACGTCCACTGCCACCAAAAGACCGCATTTTGTTTATTCATTCAACAAATATACCTAATTTAATTTTTTCAGATATGACACAATCTGTTTATTTTTCTTACCACAAAATTATACGTATTTAATAATGTTGTCTTTTATTGGTTCATAAAATATTCATGTTTTACATAAAGAATGCACTGAAATTTTTAAATGTCCAACAGTGCCACTCGTGGATTAGTGGGTGAAATTTCCCAATTACCTCTTTCTTCCACTGTCTTCCTATTTCACTTTTGTGTTAGCGGTTCTTATTGATGACTCAGTACATGTGTATTGTGGGCCATCTCTTAAGTCATTTTAATTTGGACGTTTATTTCGGTGCTCTAGTTCTGTCCATTCTGTGTACATGACAAACCCTCTGTAGTTCTGTCTCTCTGAAATCAGAGTAACAAATTTTAGAAGAAAAAGTTGTATCCTTTACTTGGATTTTGCTTTTGCTTGTGTTTGTAAGGTTTCATGGTTTTGAGTTCTATGTCATTAGCATTGTTATTGTACGATACTTCTCTTTTGCTTGGGTTGCCTATATTATTTTGCGACAAGAAGTCTGCAAGCTATGAAAATCATAGATTTACATTTTGCTTGCTCTGATATTTGGCATTAGTGATCTTTGTGTAGAGCGCAGAGTTTGTCAGGTAAAATGCCAACTCACTGATAAGTAAAGATTAAAATTGGATCTTATCAGTAGATCTTGACTACTGCAGCAGTTGCTTGTTGCAAACTACTGATAAAATTGTACCCACTGAATGCAGGAAAACAATCACCTCTTGGTATGACTGATGGATGTCTTATCTCATGTACAAACAGGAGTTATTGCATGTTGCAGTGTATGAGCATAAGAAACTTGGCTCATACACAAGTCTGTTTTGAACTATAAATCCGACTTGCCGGCATGGAAAAGGAGTAGAAGAAAATTGGGGAAGTGTAATCTGTAAATCTAAAGAAGGAACTAAATGATGGGAGGAAATTGTTTGTATTTCAAGTATTTTTGGGAGCAAAGATATGAACCACACCCAGAAACTCCACATTATTATAGTTTTCATTAATGGTGTTAGCTCCATACCACAGTGATAGTGTCAAGTCATGTGTTCTGTGATAGGTTCACGGTAGGAAACAATGGATGGGCAGTGGAAATAACAGTGATTATTATTATTATTATTATTTACTTATATTTTATTTTTTCATTTATTTTCATACTGCAGATCATAATGGACATGCCACGAAAGAGATCATAATAATAGTAGTAGTACATTAAATTTAAAGGATGTGACCTGTATACTTCAGTAAAAACAACATGGAATACAAATCAGATGCAGCATATAGATATAAAGTACAAACAGTTACAATGTAGAAAACATTGACACACTTCTTACAGGTGAAAGATCAATAGTTACAAGTGCTTCCACAGAATAAAAACTGTGTTCAAATAAAGTTAATAATTATTTTCTTGAATTTCATTATACATGTAACACAGCTTAATTTTGTGAGAAATTTGTTACAAATAAGGGCACCGTTGTCGGCGAATAAATCTTTTCCAGTGATTTGGTGTTACAGCCTGTAATAAATAAAACTTGATTTAATTTCTTGTATCATATGAATGAAACATAGGATTAGTTCTGAGTCTACTTAAATACCTGGTAGTGTATAAAAGAATTTCATATATATATGTATGTATGTATGTATGTATGTATACACATGCGCATACAAGGTACTGTTGTAATATTGAATTTTTTTAAAGTGTGGTTTGCAAGTTGTGCTAGTATTATTATCTGTTAGCCTTGTTGCTCTTTTTTGCAATTTACAAATGTTTTAGGGTTTCTAGAGTTTCCCCAAAGCAATATATGTTATGGAGCTCGATTAGTGTGGTCATGTGTTACGAGCAATCTAAAGTAATGTCCTTATTTCTTTAATTTCAGCCAAAGGAATTCCAGCAGGATTTACCCCCTGCGAATGGAGATGACAGGATTTCCGTATCTTACACTGGTGAAACTGCTAAGGTAGAACCAAACATAGAACAAGTAGAGCAGTCCCCAAATGTTGCAGAATCCTTGGACAACATTGTAGGTGATGCAGCTGTTAAATTAGAGGTGATAGAGCCAGTGTGCATTGCAAAATTGGATGATAAACAGAATGATTTCATGTTTGTGCCGATGGAGTTGGTGGAGGGGGAAGTTCATTGCAATGTGGAGCGCAGATCTGACCAACTGTGTGAAGGGCGAACAAGAATGATTGTTAAAAATGACTTGAAAGGAAACAAAGGTCATCAGATTCAAAAGTTTAAGGAAACCAGGAAAGGCCTACTGAAAAGTAGAATATTACAGGATGGCACAGATTTAAGACTTGCAATCTCCAAAGTTGAGGTTTCTACAGGGCGAACTGGCAGTAAAAGGGTGGCATTACCACAACAGCAAGTACCTCAAAAGGAAAATGGTTCTGAATTGAAGGAACTGCCATTGCGTAAACAAACACGTGGACGTCCAGCAAGACGGGCATTACCATCAACATCTGAGGTAAAGAATGAGACTCACACAACAAACAGGCCCCCACGGAGAAAATCATGCCCTGTGGATGAACCATGGATTTTGCCATCGAAAAGGACAAAGCTGACTTCTGGTGAATCTTGTGACCGATATCGGGAACTAAGAGATAAAAACAATGAGGCATCAAGAAAATCTCGACAAAACAGGAAGGCTAGAGATCTTGAGATGAAGGATTATGCTGAGAATCTTGTGAGCGAGAATCAGACTTTGAAGATCAAGGCAGAAGAAATGGAAAGACTTGTAAAGAAACTGAGAGAAGCACTTCTTGAGGCTGTGGTTAAAATGAGGAAGCAATGAGTATCAAAAGTGACACCAAGTAACACCAGACACGACTTAACTCTTATGAACTTGACCCCACAACATAATTTAATCATGTATATGTAGTTGATTACATATTAATGGTCAAGGTGGCATATAATCTGAAGCATGTATGTATGTTACATTCTGTGCCAGTTTTATCCTGCAAATAACGTGAGTTAATGGTTTTTAGGAAGTAGTGTTTATTGTTGAGCAAGGTATTATTTGTTGGACTTAAGAGTTGTTGGTCAGCCATGTTTTTAATTTTATGTTCCGGTGGAGATACACGTAGTGATATGACTAGTTACTTTTATTGCATATAAAATGTGTTAAAAATTTGTGTAAGTCCTTATTTAAAATAACCATCAGTCTCTAAGGCTGAATATACAAATTTCTGTGTAAAATGTATTTTATCAAGTCACTGTTTACAGTAGCCTTCACTGTAATTGGGGCTGAATAAAAGAGAATGTGTGTGCATTGTACAAACTGTGGTATAGTAAGGAAAGCTGTTAAACAGATAAGCCCTTAATTGGTTAAATAATGATAGTGATGTAACTTGTTTTAATCTCAAATACATTTGTTAATTAATTTGAACCTGTAAATGGCACGTGTAGTTGGTATTCTCATAACTGTGCAGCACAAATAGAAATTTGCAATTTGTGTAATTCATGTATGGAAAATGGTTTTAATAAACGTGTAAAAAATGGTGAGCGTTCAAATGTGCAGGTGTGTAATTCCCAGCATGAAAACATTTGTGTGGGGAGAAAATAGCACAGTTTGCATTCACAGAAATTTGCAGTACAATAAAGTTTGAAGTGCGATAGGTGGAATTCAGGTATGGTATGGTAGCTTCTGAAGTAGTGTGTTGTTTTTGTCTTTGCTGTAAAATGGATTATAGTGGCACTGCATGAAATAACCACGATATTTCCTCCCAATGCTTTCATCATTACTCTCTCATTTCATGGTACTGAGGTAGTGGTATTTGATCTTTTTGATATGAAATATTCATTTGCTGCATACCAAAAAAAGTTTAATATCCTGATACCCATTTGATGACTGGTGTATGTCTGTGGGTAGTTGTCCAGTGTTCTTTGTATTTACCCTTTGTGTCAACTGCTAAGAGAAGATAATTACAAATGGGGATAATTATAAATGGCCTGATTTCAATGGATATGGCTTGAGCAGCATGTTCATTGTGAAAAAATGTGGCTGGGCCGGGGCAGTATGTTTAGTGACTGCATTATGGACTGGACAGTTTGGAGTTTGGTTCCTGTTGGGGGTGAAATTTTTTGCCTTATGGGCTGGGTGGTTTGGAGATTGATTTCTGGTGGGGGTGAAATTTTTTGCGTTGTTGCCTGGACAATTTGGAGATGGATTCCTGGTGGGTGTGAAATTTTTTGCACAGATAAGGGTTTCTTGGAGCTGCTGCACAATGCTTATTGGATCTTTCTGGAGGTAAAGCAGCTGGTGTGTGCTGTTGACCACCCCTCCCATTCTACTGCTAAGGTTAAAGAAAAAGAAGAGCTGTAATATTACCACCAACACCTCTCAGGTCATTAATGGCCTGTTACAGGTTGGGCTTGACTTTTATGCGGAAGTTGCATTATACTGTGTGGGATAAAAGGAAGGGTCAATATAGACAAGTGAAAGGGAGGAAGGCTGCAACATACCCAGATTCCACATGCATTGTGTGGTACCCAAATTATATGCAAAGTCCTTGAGCAGGTTGTCATGAGCCAGATGAATACAGGCAATGTGATTTTCAAGATTGTCCTATGCAAATGTTGCAGTTGGTGTTTTGCAATATGAGCTGTACCTCTTCCTGAGAGGATTTGTTAGGTATCTTCATATCAGTTTTTTGCCACCTTTTCCCACACTGCATTCTGGTGACGAGGTGAACATCTGCCTTCACATTTTTGCATCCGCATTGCAATTCAGTATACTACCCACCTTCCTGGCTTCAATTTGAGTTTCAATTATGTGAAGTCTAATTTTGAGAAGTTGAATGCCTTAAAATTTTGTAATTACTATTCATCATTGTGTAGATAAGGCACGGTTCAATCATGCTGCACACAGCATAATCTGTTGGAGTAATCTTCTTGATACAAGCATTATAGGTTGTACTAATCATTCACTGTAGCAAAAGACGGCAATTTTTGTACTGTTAAGATTCACAGAGCTGTATCAAACTTCCGGCTGTGAAATTTGCAGTACTGGCACGCTGGTCTGTGAAGTGGATGCTTGTCACAAAGAATATCAGAATTAAATCCATATGCAATCATGTAATTGGCTGATATTTAACGATTTTTCAATGGCTTGGATTATGCAGTGTTCAGTGGTATCATTTGCGAAGGACAAAATTTGAAAGAATGTAAAAGGAAGCAGCCATAGCATATTTTATGGTCCCATTGACACTGTTCGCTGATGCAAATAAGGAAAACCACCAAGTCAATTATATTTGTACCCACTCCTGCATACGCTCATAGCGGGTGTGGAAACGTAGCGCTTTTTAGTCGCTAATATGTTTTCGTATTAGACTACAAATCCAAGGCAGCACATTTAAGTAACTTCGTGGAATTTACGTAAGATACGCAGTACACTTATTCCGTCGACACACAACACAGGTTTATTTAAAATCGAGTTATGCCTTTGCATGCTACATGTTTCGGCCCTTCTCAGGCCGTTATCAGGCATGTCAATACAACAATCTTATAAAGGAGGATATGGCAAGATAAAATCTTGGGGGCCCTTGTTTATAGTCACTGTTTTCTTATAATGCCGAAATATAGAACAAAAAACATTTAAAATATGAAACATGAATCCTAAATAATTCTTTAAAATGTATATGTAAGGATTATTATTAACTTTAGGCTCTCGTCTGTTATTGTGAGAGTTTGTAGCTTAATTCTTCTATGCACTGTGTATTATAATCGGCGCGGCATGATATCTTTTTGATTTTCCTTTCTCTGAATATATGTTTGGAAATTGTGGGCCACGCTCTAGTTGAAGATGGTGGTGGAGCGATGTTTATCTGCGGCGATTTTGGGGTGTGATATATTAACACACGGAGAATTCTGTGCACAACACCAGTGTATATTATTGATGATATTTCGAGCCTGAATGTTATCATCGTTAACGGTTTTGAATCCAGCGGCACATGTGTCCTAGAAGAAATATAGTTTTGTTGGTCTCTTCCCGTTGTTTCAAACATTTGAAACGAAAACAAACACAATGTAAAGAAGGACAAACCAAGAACAGTGTTGCAGGAATATGACTGTATTACGAAGACATATAGTATATTCACACTGATCCGTGTTTTATGTATTATACAGATGCTATTGCATTGCGCTTGCTTTCAAGTTAGCATTCTGCCTATATTATATATGATCTGTGCCAAGGATCTGTGCTGCCTACAGACCTTACGAGATAGGGCAGAACGATGTATCGAACTGAATTACGAATTTTCAGTAGAAGAGCAATGTCGGCATTAAGCAGTAGGTGATAAACGTGGTTGGAAGAGAAATGGATGTCTACAAGAAGTTAGCTGGGCTTCAGCTAATTTGTATAATTGTAAGTATGATACAGAATAATATCTATGAGTTATGTCCAGTACCGCAAACCTTATTACTCCTGTACCCACGCATTGTGAAGTTTAACCACTCTTGACAGCTCGACGACGTATTTCACATTTCGCGTCACTTTAACACATTGTGGCTAAGCTGCCACTTTCCTGCTGTTTAAAAATGATGGGTGTGGATACGATGGAATCTGGTATTTTGTTGTACGTCAGTCATTAAAAATACCCTGTTAGGTGTGTGTTTATTCATGAAGGCGGTTGTGATAATGACTTTTGATGATTTTTTTAGTATTAGTTTGTTTAGAGATGTGATGGGCAATTAAAAAAAAGGCAGTAATCATGAAAACAGCGAGAAAAATTGCTGACAGACCATTTTCATAAATGTGTTCAGAGGGCCTGGAAAGGTAACTTGCAGATTTAATTGTTGACTATGGCCTCCATAATTTACATTTTTAGTTCAGTACAAAATAACATTTTCGAGATAAAAAGAAGTCTCTACCATGTGTCACTGGTTTCATATAGAGCTGGAAGAATTAGTGTTTTACTTCTGCTGTATTTGATCAGCAGGTTATCAGTTACATCAAATTTTGTTACTCATACCATGCATATTCTTACAATCAAAACACCAGCAAATGCACCTAATAATATACAATTCAATTCATGACAAGCATTGAACTCCCACATGTTTTGGCATCTGGGTACCACCCTCAGGGAGTCGTCTAGCACAAAGAAATACAAGTCCAACACACTAAACTAGGTATTCTAAAATACATGAAGTTGACACACATTTTAGAAGTTTAATATTTCAATCATTCCAATGAGGGTGATTCAGTACCTAGTTTAGCATGTTGGACTTTTACTCCTTTGTTCTTGAAAAATCTGTGAGGATGGCACCCAAGTGCCAAAACATGTAGAATTTGTTACTTGTCATGAATTGTGTTTTATTAGATGCATAATTTAACACTGTTATGCTAATGTTATTCATATGTGTAAATTTGCTGTCTGTATTCATTTGCTACAATTGCTCGTTGTCTGTACTTGACTTGTTTCTTTGTTTGTTAATTATAGCCATATCTTTCTATGCTTTTGTCATTACACAGTGGTTTTTGTCCGGTCTGTGTTAAACATCATTCATGTACTTGACTTGGAATCAGTTTGTTTAATTCCAAACATTTATACAATTATAATTTTACATAATGTATTACTCTTGACATGTTCTATATCCTACTTATTGTTATTGTGGATTTAAGGAACATAAATAAAATAAACATATATCATATCATATAATCATAATCATATCATATATAATTTGTTGTGTGATGTATTGACAGTTATATCAGAATTCATGGTGGTGGTCCTCATTAGTTCCATCTATATATGGAGTTTGCCTTGAGAGAAGAGTGTGGGTAACACTGTTGCATGAAGTTGACAAGGGTCCTTGATAATTACTGCAGTTAGTTTTGTTGTCCTTTAATTGAATATATACAATATCAGCCATTCTACACTTGTGGATATTATACCTTATTTCAAGGAATGAGTATATTTGTGGATCTAAAAAAATGTAAGGTTTTATTTCCATGTAGATCAGTTGTGCTTGTTGAGCAGTACTTTATGATGGCCTTTTGAAGTTTTCAGTAACAGTAGTAAATTGTGGTGACTGCAGTATTAATGTACGTAGATCAGCTACTGAACTGCACTTCAACATAAAATTTAAGTTGTTAGTTAATACATAATGTTATTAAAAAGAAAAGATGTTTTGTTGTATTCTCCCAAATTATTTTACGTAACAGTCTTGTATCATGTGATTTACAACCATCATTTTGTTGTCTGGTCTTTGCCACAGTCTGCTAAAACCCATGTGCTTTTATAGTTGGTTTTACTGTTGTATTGAGGTGAAAAGGGTAAGGAAGTAAATCTACTGTGTTGGGGGCTCTTGGTAGAGCTGTTCAGATAATGCGATAAATCAACATGCTACATATCATTAAAAGGTTTAAATCTTTCATCTCTTGTATTAATTGTCAACTTTCATTGTTATTGCAGGTTCTTGTTTGTGGAATACAGGACTTTCAAGCCAAACAGAATGCCCAGAAAGCAACTGTAGAAGAGTTGACAGACATAAAGGATTTCAAGAAGATCCTGCGTACCAAAAATAATGTTTTGGTTTGTTATATCAGTTCCCAGAAACAGGCATCACATATAGTCAAAATATTCAAGGAAGCTGCAGAAGTTGTAAAGGGCCAGGGCACAATGCTGCTGGTAGACTGCTCAGGGTAAGTGAAGGCTTGTCCTGAAGGTTCTCTGTGTTGAGGCTGAACGTGAGCCTTTTGTGTTAGGCAAGGCATGTTGTGAGGATGTAATGTGGGGTAAGGTGTATCCAAAGGCTGTTGTGTGTTTAACCCTTTAACGCCGAACGGCCACTAAAGTGGCCGCGCAGTGAGCCCTTTAAATAGCCAAACGGCCACTAAAGTGGCCGCGCAGTGAGCCCTTTACATAGCCGAACGGCCACTAAAGTGGCCGTGCAGTAAGCCCTTTAAATAGCCGAACGGCCACTAAATTATGGCGTCAAAGGGTTGATACTTATCCAGAAGATATTCTGTAAGTTAAAGTTTATCCCAAAGATATGCTGTGGGTTAAGGCTCATTCTGAAGACATTTTTTGGGTTGAGGTTTATTCCGAAGATGTGTGAGGTAAGGCTTATTGTGAGTATATTTTGTCATTAACCTTTTGGCACCGGAATTATTTTTTAGATTTTAGCACACTCTGTGTATAAAATGTGAATAAAACAGGAACCAAATACGCTAGAATTATGAAACAAACTGCATTTTGAAGAAGAAAAAAAAAAAACGGAGAGTATATACCATGTTTAAAATATTCAGTACCAATATTTGTTGAATAAATATATAAAATGCAACGTTTAGAGGTTAGCGGTGCGGTACGACCACTATAGGTGTCATTAGGCGTCAAAAGGTTAAACTGTAACAACACCTGACAGTTGCCTTGCCTTTATGTTTAGTGGTTTTTATTGGTTAGTTTCTAGTAGCTGAGTAACTGTTAAATGTGTTGATTTCCTGTGGTGAAGAGTTGTTGGTCCATTGCCCAACCCCCAGCTGGAAGACCACCCTTTGTCAGCTGTCCGTGATTGTTTATTCAGTATATTTAAAGATACTGTTCCTAGCTGGGGACTGTTTCCTCCATCCAGAACATGGTGAAGTGCCGTGATGTGGTGACAGGGACCCACTTGGTATGGTTTCTCACCTAAACCTTGTTTTCATTGCCGTTCTCCCCCACATTCCCTGCCCACCTCATCCTCTGTTATTATATCAACTTATGTTTGGTGTGGATTACAAGTCACGCAGCTCTTCATTATGCAGTGAATGTCACGTTATGGACTTTACAGTCTTTGGCACTTCTTCAGGAAGTTAGTACAACAGATAACAGGAGTTTCTGTGGGGAGTACTGAAAATAATAGAAAAGGTGGGGAAAGCTTAAAAGTGTTCACTCATTGTACAAGTTTATTTTTATCTCTATCAGGGAGGCAAAAAAGATGTGCAAAAAACTGAAAGTGTCTCCAGAGCCATTTATGCTGAAGCATTATAAAGATGGCGATTTCCACAAAGACTATGACCGTTTAGAGACGATGCAGTCAATGGTGAATTTCATGCGGGACCCTTCGGGGGATATACCTTGGGAGGAAGACGGCATGGCTGTGGATGTCGTTCACATATCAGATGCCTTGGTAAGCTTGTAATAGAGACAGTTTCTGGGTATGGTGTGTCACAGGTATTAAAATTTGTATAGTGAGATGAAGTTCTCCAAAGAATGTGAAATGTGTGCCTGTAAATGTTGTCTACGGAACTGGCCTTCCTGACTCTTTTATTCCAGGTGAATACAGGAGTTTTATTCAGTTTTATGACAGTGCACATTCTGGTGGACAAGTAGCAAGTTTTTGGAGATTTATGTTGCCTCCACTTCTAGTTTAAAAATTAAAATAGTGTATTCATTCAAACCATTGATACCCATTCACTGTACTACAGACTGGCTAGATTATCACCAACGTATCATTCTCTTCCATGAACACCTCAGATCTCATACAGTGGGATTAGTTAATATGTGCATTATGTTATACAGAACTTGGCTAAATTCCTACGAAAGGAGGTTCGGCCCATACTAGTGCTCTTCTATGCCCCCTGGTGTGGCTTCTGTAAGCAGCTGAAACCTGAGTATGCAGCTGCTGCTACTGAACTGAAAGGTCATTCCATTTTGGCAGCCATTGATGTGAACAGACCGGAGAATGCTATCATCAGACAGCAGTATAACATTACAGGATTCCCAACGATGCTTTACTTTGAGTAAGTTTCATACCTATGAGATGCGTTTCCATAATTGTTATTTATTTCACAATGGGATATAGATATTCTTGTGCATGCATTACTGCTGCTGTGGTGGTGCATTCTGTGGTGTCACATTGTTGTAGTGGCATGTGGCAGTGAAGAGGTTAAGGTGGTTTGGCTTCAGAATAAGACATTTGGTACTTAAAACTGATAGGGGCCTTGAATATTCAGGGCTCTTGGACGTAATGCAGTGTCGTTGGCCGAGTAGTTACTGATGTTCTGAAGAATTGTAGAGCATTGGTATTCAGGGCCAGGCATTACAATTTTACTTGGACTGCCTGACCCTGAAGGTGAAGGCACTACAATCCTTTGGAACATCAGAAACTGCTTACCCAGCAACACAACATCAGGAACTGCTTACCCAGCAACACAACATCAGGAACTGCTTACACAGCAACACAACATCATATGGAAAAAGACTTTAATCCTTGAAACGCTGCTGTAAAAGCTTCAGATGTTACGTGGTATGGACATTACTGGTTGTTACGTGGTATGGACATTACTGGTTGTTACGTGGTATGGACATTACTGGTTGTTACGTGGTATGGACATTACTGGTTGTTACATGGTATGGACATTACTGGTTGTTACGTGGTATGGACATTACTGGTTGTTACGTGGTATGGACATTACTGGTTGTTACGTACTTCTTGTGGTACTTAAACACGACAAGATAGGGACTGTGTGTATAACATAACCTTAAGGTGCGTTTGTTTAGCCATTGTTGTAGAAAAGCAGTAAGTATTACATATTCTGAGTGTGAATCTGTAGCCTCACTTATCCAGCATTCAGTGCTCACGCCCAGTTTTATATTTTCATCTGTGGCCTGTCTGGCTGTGCAGTATTTTTCCACATTGTCTCATAAAACAGGATGATTTTCAGAAAAAGGGTACCGAATGTAGAATGTACAAATTTTGTTGAAAATGTTTCCCATTTTAAGAAGAATTCAGGAAAATGTTATAAATGTGTGTAGCATGTGAAGTACTGTCATTCTTATCAGATTTTAATGAAACTTATATTTTCTGGGTAGAATTTTGAAAAATACTCAAATATCAAATTTCATGAAGAAATGTCAAGTTGGAGCAGAGTTGTTCCATGCAGACAGACAGACAGACAGGTGGACAGAGGTGGCACGGCTAATAGTTGCTTTGCACAATTTTGTGAAATTGCCTAAAATGGTCTGCAAATCTTTGAAACTCCCATGGCAATGTAGTATCTGCTGCTGTAACACACAACTTGCGCACTAAGTGCAGCTGTAGTGTCAGCCAGCTGTCATGTTACATTTTTAAATTCACTGAGGTGATACTTAAATGTAATTTAATAATTGTCCAACAAGATGCGACTTATTCAGTTTATTTCATTTCTGTAGGCAGCCCTACATGTTTCGGGTGTTGACAGCCATCATCAGCAGCTGGTACAGTTGTAATTACAGCTTCTGGTGTTGATTAACTGCAATGAGTAAAATACGCTGCTATTAATACTAATATATAATTTAAAATTCTAGATTGGTTATATTGAATGTTACTAGCCTTGACAAATATGATATATAAAATAATGGTGGATGGTTAAAAGCAGTGTTTTTAAATTATGTACAACGAAGTATATAAAATATATATATGATTCTGCATATATATATTATACATTTTATATATTTGGTTGTACATAATTTAAAAACACTGCTTTTAACCATCCACCATTATTTTATGCGGGGTGTCCCAGGAGGAATGTGCGAGATTTCGGGAGAGTGTTCCTTATGCTAAACTATACCGATATAACCCAAAACACCTATGTCCAAAGCAGAACGGTTACGGAGATAATGGCCAGAGAAAAGTGTGGGCGTCGTAGGTGTCGAAATACTGTATGCCGTCCGTGACGTCATACTTGTCCAATGCACCTGCCCGATCATCTAGACATGTTAATCCAGTGACCTTGGCGTGTGCGCTACAGTGAGTTGGTGACTTGTGAAGTGCAAACATGCCTTTTGTTTATTCCCACGTGGAATATTGCGATATGCATTTTGTGTACGGATTTTGTGATGGCAGTGCATGTGCTGCTGTTCAAGAATATCAAAGGCGTTTTCCCGATTGAAGGATTCCGTCTCGAAGTGTATTTACACGAATTCACCAGACATTGCGTGATACTGGTTCTCTTCCGAGTGTTTCTTTGCAGTCTGAAAGGGAGATGGTACGAATGATTAACACATGAGAGAACATTCTTCAGATGGTTCAGAGAAGTCCGTGTCTGTCCACTCGTAGAATGGCCTCTCGCATTGGCGTATCACATATGCAGGTGTGGTGAACTTCACGTGAGGAAGATTTGTATCCTTACCATGATCAAAGGGTACAACATCTGGAACCAGGCGACTGTGTTCATCGTATGGATTTGTGCCACTGGGTAACAGCACATCCGGAACTATTAAGCCTAATTTTATTCACTGATGAGGTGTCTTTTACCCGGGACGGCATAAATAATTTACGAAATGTGCATACGTGGTCCCATCGTAATCCACATACCACATGTGTAACCCACTTTCAAAGGAGATTTTCTGTGAATGTGTGGTGTGGTGTGCTTGGTAACAGATTGATCGGACCTTTTGTGTTTGACAACATTTTAACGGGAAACACATATGAAGCCTTCCTGAGGCATGAGTTACCAGGTTTGTTGGAAGACATTCCGTTAATGATAAGGAGCCAAATGTACTTCCAACATGATGGAGCTCCGCCACATTACACTCGGCGCGTGACCGAGTTCTTAAATGAATCCTTCCCTAACCGCTGGTTAGGTCGTGGTGGACCCATTCCATGGCCACCAAGATCGCCAGATCTTACACCTCTGGATTATTACATCTGGGGCCACATGAAGATCTTAGTTTACGAAACTAAGGTCGATTCACGGGCAGCACTGCGCGATCGTATTTTTGCAGCGGCAGTCCACATAAGAAACCATCCTCACAACATTTCTTCTGCTACTGAGTCCCTGTTGATACGTGCGGAAAACTGCATAGCAACTGGAGGAGGACACTTCGAACAAGTACTCTAAACCAGGTACTGTAT
>Ga0123357_10004791_pt1 | contig 16018 bp, 10 predicted proteins | sample TergutEmb28metaG_FD_89873 | JGI IMG/M metagenome (GOLD analysis project Ga0123357, IMG submission 89873) | Embiratermes neotenicus P4 segment gut microbial communities from Petit-Saut dam, French Guiana - Emb289 P4 | ecosystem: Host-associated > Arthropoda: Insects > Digestive system > Gut ... | reverse complement strand
TTTAAATTTACTTAGATCTTGGTGTAAAGTACCCGTTAGTTATTCTTGTTGGATTTTAATGAAAATTGACATATTTTCGAAAAATTCTCAAATATCAAATTTCATGAAAACCCGTCCAGTGGGAGCGGAGTTGTTCCATGCGGACGGACGGACGGACAGACGGACAGGCATGTCGAAGCCAATAGTAGATTTTCTCAATATTATGAAACTGCCTACAAAAACCTAAATTCTCGTCTGAATACCAGCCACAGTGCCACATTGTCCACGTGGATAATTCTTGGCCTGCATGGACAGACATTAAGAACTAAGCGTCTGTGTCATGTCACGGCCTCTAAGTAATGTTAAGTATATGGCAAGTATAACGTGACTTAAAAGTTGTGGGTCACAAATCTGAGTAAGAATTGGTGTTAAAATCCATACAAAAAATAGTGTGCGAGTACCAATTTTGTTTTTTGTGCCAGTGTAACTGATGACTCCAGAATAAAAGAATACTCAAATGCAACACAGTATCAGGACTGTGAGAACTTATAAATTATTAAGAAATTCGTGGTAATAAATACAGATATTTACAGATATGTCTATTAGAAAATGCTCCATATCAACGCCGATAGGCCCATGAGTGAAACTGAAATGCAGAATAGGTGTCAGCAATCACAAATGGACACTAAATGGAAGATTTCATACTGCACGCTCAGTCATCCAAATACGTACTCGTAAAATTAAAGCTGATGCCTAAATTAATGTCCACAAATATTCTACTACTAATTTCCCCAAGGACTCAGTTGGACTTTAAGAGAATTTGTTGAGGAGTGGGTTTAAAAGGTTAATTATTTACTTCCTACTCTGAAGTTTCCTTTTAAACATCTGCTCGGAGAACAGCTGTTCTGTCTGAAGAATTTCGCAGTTACCATCGGCTTTGTCTACACAAAAGCCTTATTATCTTATCATGATGGCTAATTTATTGTATTTCTACCATTTGACGTTGCGCAACCTAGATAAATGACAAAGCATCATTTCAGTAAGACAAATCTCAATAATTCAAGGTCACGCCCATTCCGATGGGTGAACTTGGATTTTTATGAGACATAAACGCAAACTGTACAGTAGTTTTGGGTCTACAAATTTCAAGTCCTGTTACATACCGCCCTTATTTAAATTCTGAGTGATTTGCGACTTTAAATAAGAATACTACCTGAAGTAAAGAAAGGGGATGTAAAGTAATGAGCTGTGCATATCTGTTAAAGAACTCGATTGTCATAATCAATGCGAAACAACTCCTTTTTGTTTCACCTGGCTACATGTTTCGGCACAAGTAATATGCCCTCGGAAAAAATAATGTAATACTTGAGCAATCAAGAACACAAAGGTAGGCTGCCATTTTATTTGCTGCCTGTTACTGCAAGCAGATTTTTTTCTTAACGTACCCTTGAGCAACCGGATAACGATTTCATAATCCAACAATCGATTATGAAATAAATGTTGGCTGAGGTAATGCAGCTTCTGTCAGATTCGCCGCGCAACCCGGAAGGGAGAAAAAGAAAAATGCGAAGACAATTTTAGCGTCAAAACAAAGCAGTTTAAAAATAAACGCAACCTTTTGTCGCCTTATAGTTCAGAGGGTTAAAAGAACTGTCTCTGCTGTCAAGTACATTAACTGCTTTAAAGTAATCACCACCCGCACATCTGTAACAGAAGTTTTGCGACTTGACTCATTGTATCGAAGTTCGTTAGGTCACACCCCTGCAGCGAATTTTGTAGCGGTTATGGCTTTTCCCCTCACGTTATTTAAATAATTCAAGTGAATTTAAATAAATTTGTCATTGTGTAAGCGATAGAGGCACATGGGTGAGTGGAGGTAGAGCACCACTCATTCCTACCCTCTACACTAGGATGAGTAGTCAGATTTATGCTACTCTTGGAAGTTCTGGGAAAAAAATAACTTAGTTCTGCCGGGAGTCAAACCGTGTTTCCTTGCACTTTCAGACCGCTTGGCCTAGTCACTGTACTTATTACGCTATCCGGGCTTCTAAATACTACAAGAAAGATACAAATTATAAAATGTGATGTAACTGTTGTGCTCTGCGAATTATAAAACCATACGTTAAAGTCTTAATTGGAAAGGTATTTTGCAGATAAAAACAGCAAAACATAAGCTCTCATTTTATATTTTATCTAATTTTAACGCAAAAGTAATTTGCAGTTCTCAAAGCAAATCCGTCTCTCTAAGACTCCATAAAACGTCGGTCTCTAAAAGTGTTGTGTCCATATGTTACCAAAGTTAGAAGGGTTTTTTAAAACAAAACTTTCGGGCAAACTGAATAAATTACTGTTTTCTATTTTAAAACGGAAACAATAAATAGGTGACGCTATTTTGCACGAAGGGCTTGAAATATGAAAGTTAATTTTAATATATATGTTCCTGCTTGTGTAAGTCTATTGCTTATTTACGTCAGTATTGTTTCTAGACACTTTACAATCATGAAACGCAGAGCATCCTAACTCGTAAGGAGATAAGTTGCGACTTGTACCAGGAAATAACGATCATTTGTATCGAATGTGAATAAGTTAAGAAATTCAGTAACTACAATCATTGAAATAATCAAATTTTCTTTGATGGTGATGCTTGCTTTCTTTATTTGGAATTCGTACTGAAATTAAAAGAAATTAAAGCAATTACAAAATATAACTGCTTCAAATTTGTCGAAGCTCTAGGTTAATATTTAGGAAAACCTTGAAGACTTACAAGAAATGCAAAAATTCGTTATCCTTTATTAATGTGTCAAATGAGATGCAATAGTTAAAGAACGGCTCCTTCAAAAATCGTATGTGAAAATACTATTGTCTGAAGAATCCTGACAATTATCGGCACTGTACCTTGGTGTACTCTGGTGGGAGGATCCGGCAGCACTTCGTGAGGCCTGACCCAAGCAACACTTTCTTCTTAGCTTAACATTGATGGATAAGGCGCCATATTTCTTTTCGTATTCCCCTTCCGTCTCTGCTACGTATGGCATGAAACAACGCGCTCTGTTACTTATTAGGTTTGCTTACCATCCTCCCGGTTCCTGAGGTAAAAACCCGGTGGGCGTCTAACGCCCCCATCCGCTTTTCAGGTACACTCACTTTACGAAAATAAAAACGGAAAAAATAATCCATGGGATGACGGCGCAAATATGAATTTTTGGTAATTAGACCTCGGTGAGCGTAATTTAACACATAACGGTCGATGAAATTGTCACTAAATATTCCCTCCGTTCAGACATTTCAAGCGATACGCCGTATATCAGATGTATTTGCCTATCATCTACTTACGCTTTCAGTCATTTTCGAAAGATTTATTATTGTAATAATAATTTGGTGGTCACTTGACATTTGAACGAAATGGGTAAATGCGCGCTTAAAAACTATCAGGGTAAGAGTCATTTCGAAATATACCACGCAAAAAGTGTCACCTTTAAAATACGGGAAATAAAGTAATAACTGAGCTGTAAAAAATGTTCCTATTCTGTATAATTTACTTCTAATATATGGCATGGTAAGTAGAACTGAACTGGTTAGAAGATGCAAGGAATCTTGTTCTCTCGTAATTGTTTTTCGTAATAATCCAAAGACAGTCAAATGACTGCCAATAGGTCGAATTCCTGTCATCCAATTCTGGGCGATTAGAAGAATTTCTCTTCGCTGAAACTTTTGTAATCGTTGAAGAATAAGAGACCAACTTGATGTCACAATTTATTAAATTTTATTTCACTTCTTCTATGCTCAACATATTTCGGACATTAATAAATCCATCATCAGGAGCCTGCGATTTTCTATTGTATCACCACATTGGTTTTGTGTTCTTGTTTCGATGTGTGTTGGAGTTTCGGTGTGGCTGGGTTGGGGTGGTATCCGTGTAGCAGGCTGAAGCCTGCTACACAGTATGTTGGAGGTTAGGTGCAGCTAGGCTGGAGCAGTGTCCGGGATACAGGCTGCAGTCCAGACACCACTCCAGCCTAACTGAACCTAAACTCCAACATACAGCAAACCAAGAACGAAACGACCAATGTGGTAAACAACATCATAGTCGCGAGCTCCTGATGATGGGCATAATAGTGTCCGAAACATGTTGAGTACAATAAAGTAATAAGTGGCATTTGGTTGATTTTTTATTCTTCAATTAACATATCTTCCTCTCCATTTTTCCTCATGCATTTTCCTGTGAAGAGTATGTCCGAACATACATATTGGTCAAAAATACTGTTTAAAAAATAATCCAACCATACTTGTGTTAAAGAGCGCAATTTTCGGAAAAGATTCTCAGAACAAACAAGAATAATTGTGTGGTTGTATTATTACAGAATTACCAATTATTTTGTAATTCATTTCGCAGCATATCGTGCAAGAGTTCTAAGATGGATGTTCTGTGAGATGTGGGAGGTGCTTTGGTGTAGGACAGGGATGGGAGGATCCGAAACAAATGAAGAATTACTGGCGAGATGAATGCGACCGGTTCGTTGGTTGGTTAATAACAAGACTCCACGTGGGTCACGTGATACAAATACCTTGACAGGTGAAAAATGGACCGAGTACAGATTGACTACATACGAAAATAAAGAATTTTGCGTATTTTATATTCTGGAATGGACTGCCACTTTTAGAAACCGCGGTCATTTGTATTGGAATGCGAAAAAAAAAAATAGAAACGAACAAAAATAATTTTATGTAGGAAATTGATTTTTATCTTAAATACTTCTGTTGTTGTCCCGTGCCTTTTTTAAGGGAGATTATTTTACGACATTCTATTTCAGGCTATGTAGTGTAAAATAGTATAGTAAGTGGGGAAAGTTGAGTTTGAAAGATTAAGTAGCAGATGGTTTTAGATTAATTGAGTTTAGCAACGTAGTGCTTCACCGGCGGGATTGAGAATTATTACGATAAACCTCAGATTACCCAGTGACATTTTTGCAGTTCACATCTGGTGCCTCTCAAGAACAAGAATAGGGTGGTATCTCCACACCAAACTTTCTCATGTTCCAGAGAACTAAGAATGCATAAAACTACAAGTATGCAATAGCTTGGGTGTCCTGTCACTTACAAACAATTAAAATCTACGTGCTTATCTTGCAATCCAAAACTTTGGCAGGTAAATCCAGGTTAGGTATATGGCAGAACTGTAACTCATACAATAAAGTGAATTTTTCCATCCCAACGTTTGGAAGAACTTTCGAAGTAATTGGTGTGTGAAACAAGCTGTGTTCACAAAATGCACGGTAGCCAACATAGGAAAGTGTGATAGAATCCAGAAATAATTGCTAGTATCATTCCACACAATTTTAATTTTTATGTCAAGCAAAATTATGAAACAAGCAAACTCGTTCTAACCCAATTGCTTATTTCAGAAAGAGTAAATCGATTACTAAATCTTAATGATAGACATGGACTATTAACTACATGCATTAAAACTGAACGTGTTAATCATATGTACAGATTATGAATAAGGTTAATAACATAAACCACATTTACGTTCGTCTTTTTAATACAAATAAGGAATTGTTAAATTACCAATATGGACTATAAGCTGTCTCAAAATTACATTCAAGTCACTCTTAACGTCCGAGTCGACAGTGACAAAAAATAAACTTAAACAGGCATCATGAGAGACACAGTAATATTTAACTTACGACGTCATGAAATATATTAATAATATTAGGTCTAATTCTATTGCGGAAGAAATTAAGAACAGATTGAGGTCAAGAAATGCTTGCTATCATTCGGTGCAGAATCTTTTGTCTTCCAGGTTGCTATCGAAAAATTTAAAGATCAAGATATATAGAACTATAATTTTGCCTGTTGATTTGTATGGGTGTGAAACTTGGTCGTTGATATTGCAGGAGGAAAGGAAGCTGAGGGTGTTTGAGAACATGGTGTTGAGGAGAATATTTGGACCTAGGAGGGAAGAGGTAACGGGGGAATGGAGGAGAATGCATTACGAGGAGCTAAATGACTTGTACTCCTCACCCAATATTGTGCGGGTGATAAAATCGAGAAGAATGAGGTGGACTGGGTATGTGGCGCGTATGGGTGAGGAGAGGGGGTGTATAGGGTCTTGGTGGGGAAACCGGAGGGAAGGAAACGACTGGGGAGACCTAGGCGTAGATGGGTGGATAATATTAGGATGGATCTCCAGGAGGTAGTACGTGGTTATATGGACTGGATTGGGATGGCACAGGATAGAGACAGGTGGGGGACGTTTGTGAGTACGGTAATGAACTTCCGGGTTCCGTGAAATGCGAGGAATTTCTTGACTAGCTGCAAACCAGTTAGCTTCTCAAGAAGGACTCTGCACCATGAAGTAAGTAAGTACGATCTAATTACAGTGTTCATTGGCAAAGTGAAGTGAATATTAACATCCACTTATTCACCAATAAAATTTTATTAAAAATCAGTTTTCTAGAACGTATTTGATATTGGAAATATATGCCGACAACTGAACGCGCTGAGCAGACTGAATTCTAACGAGCGTTGTTAAGTGAGAAAAACATACCTAGAAAATAGTAATTGCAAAACCTGAAACGAAAAGAAAATTTGACATTGTTAGACACAAACTGGGGGAAAATATTACAGTGAATGTTAGAGGAGATATGAAAGTTGTGGATTGGAATGGTTAGGTTCAGGTTATGCTCCAGTTGGGGACAGTTTGACAACAGAATTCGTAAAAGTACAAAACGTTTTTGTCTAGACGGAAGAATACAAGCCTCTAAAAATATCCTTGTAACATGAATTTAGTTAGCTTGATTTTGAGATTTAATTTAAACCACATTTGACTTCCTACTCAGAAACTTTATTAAATTGTGCACATTTTTGTTTCGCAACAAACCACTTATGTTAGTGAAATGAAGTGTGTGTAGAACAGTTCTGGTACAAATCAGGCATAAACTAAGTTATGCTGACATACATTACAAATTCAAGTACCTTGTTGTAGAGTCGTAATTCAGACGTACAATTTGAGTGCACAAGTGGCCATGTACAGAGTCCTGTTGCAGCACCATCGTCACTTTGTGGTTTTCAAGTTCACACAGTGTGGTTGCTGTGAATGCACGTCATGTGGGACAGCGTTTCTCAACCTTTGTGAGACCGCGGAACGGTAAATTCTTTTTTTCATAAGAAGAGAGTCCGGTCCCAACAAATTTACGCGTAAACACCTTTCCGTTTTTTAAAGTTCATACATTAAACCAACATAAGTATTAATAATTAATTATGGCATAATCATAAAGAGTATTAGTACACTTATGTGTATGGTGTGGCATGTTGACAAATATAAAACATTGTAGTTTTCTCAGGCCAAAATCTGGGTCTGAGTTTTTCGGCACATTCACGAATATTATTCTCCTCACAATATTTCTACTATAAAACATTTATTCATGAAAATTGTTTAGAAAACTACAATGACAAATTCCAGGAGAACCTCTCGCGGCCCGGTATAATTCATGCCAGGATCCGGTACCGGGCCGCGGCCCGGCGGTTGAGAAACACTGATGTAGGATGCCATGGCAATTGGGAGGTTCTTACTGACATTTGGATGTGTTAAAATGTCTGCATCTTCATGGTAAAGCGGTTGAACAAGAGCAACTGCTGGACCCGAAGATGAAGACACTATGATCTTTCGAAACACCGGTAGATATTTGAGAGGCGACAAACATACACGTTTCTGAATCTTAGGAATACAAAGAGGCTTTGAGTTACAGGATAAAGCTGCTTGTTCTGAACCATACACAGCCTAGATGATCTAAATGTTGTCACGAAATGCGACGTAAAGTATAGCTGGTAATACTGACTTCGATTTGGAGAGTTAGTGTCGTCTGGCATGTCTTGCCGACGTTTCGGAGCATCGCGCTGTTTTCAGGGTAGAAGGGTGTAGGAGAAAATTTTTAAGCTACTTATTCAAGTGGTCCTTCTGGCCTACGAGGGAAGGAGAAGCAACAAGTGCTCAAATATTTTGGGGCCATTAAAATACTTGCATTGTCACATTTCCTGTTCTCTGCTGCTATAGAGAGGGATAGGGCATTAGATCTTTTAATGCCTTGTGTGTCTGAGTGACAGCCTGCTTATAGAAATCTCTCAAACCACTTCGACTATGAAGATGGAAATAGTGTGTTCTCCCGAAGCCTCGCCAAAAGATCCCACGTTCACAAGATTTAAAGACCACACACACACACATGACCAATACCAAAACAAATTATCAGGCAAAATTTTAAACAGTTTTAAAATTATCTGTATCAGCTCCATACATGCTTAACCTTTTGGCGCCGGAATTATTTTTTTTAAATTTGTTAACATTCTGTATATAAAATGTGAATAAAACAGGAACCAAATATGTTAGAATTATGAAACAAACTGCGTTTTGAAGAGAAAAAACGGAGAGTATATGCCATGTTTAAAATATTCAGTACCTGTATTTGTTGAATAATTACGTAAAATGCAACGTTTAGAGGTTAGCGGGGCGGTACGACCACTATAGATGTCGTTAGGTGTCAAAGGGTTATTCAAGTTTCTCTCACACGTCTGTTAACTTCTTACTGCCAGAAGTATGTAAAATTTTAAATGATCCTATTCTGAACTTATTTATTTACAAGGAACATACTGTATGTGTTATACAAATACACTGACCCAAACTTCAAAATCCAGTAGCTAAAGTGTGACAATTATACCGTCTTAATATAATTTAATTATTAACACTGCCGTCGTTGGGTATTTCCCATTAAAGGGCATAATTTCAACACATCTGGTCATATTTCCAATTTGGATGATCTTATCCTGCGATTTAAATGCTGAACAGCTACATTTTACGTATCTACGATGTAGATGTAGATTGTTCACCACATAAGATGAGTGAATTGCAGATAAATTTAAGGTATTAAATAAAATGAACTAATTATGGTACACATGAGGTCATATTAAGATTATTTAACCTCAGGAAACCCCATAATGTCTGAATGCATTCAGAAACTGTAATGGCAAGTGTGAAACAGATGATTTGCAAAAGTGTCGTGTCTAAAAAAACACAAGTTAATGATTTGTTGTTGTTTATGTAAACAGGTTAAATTCATTAATTCACAACATTTATGAAAAAATAGGAAAAACGAGATGTAAATTTGACTAGATTATATATATATATATATATATATATATAAGGTAAAGCTACCGTATAAATGGTTGGACAGGCCAGTAGAGCTCCAGAAACTTGAGGCTGACAGGAATTTTAGACAATCGACATATGAAGACAGTAAGGTTGTCAGCCCAACGCACCGGCCGCCTCTACTCCACCCCCCAGCAGATATCCCTGTTACTCATTTCTGTTACAGACTGATTCGACCCCACGGGCATAGTGTAGCCGGCAGGACTAAGTCAATAAAAAAATCCCAGTGATCCCGCCGGGAATCGAACCCGCGACATTCCGGCTTGTAGCACCGAAATATATATATATATATAGATATAACGCAAACATGAAAAAGTAGAAACTCTCATGACTAAGAGACACCGTGTTAGGGAAGGAGGGGATTTGAGAAATGGGAGAACGTAAAATGAAATCCAAGTAAGAACAAAGTGAGAATATTTGTGTCTGTTGGAAGCCGAAGGAAGAAAAGAGGAAAGGTTGAAATCCGTGGATCGAAAAAAAAGTAGCAGGAAGGTTAACAATATAAATATTCCAGTGATCAAAGGCGCGGACACCGCCAAATCCACGACGGTAACAAATGTGAAGAAGAAGAAGAAGAAGAAGAAGAAGAAGAAGAAGACGACGAAGACGAAGAAGAAGGAGATAGAGACTGAAAAGCATGTGTGTGTACAACAAGCACGGCGAATTAAACGGATTGGAAGGAAATAACGTGATGGAGACACATGAAACTTTGCTTCCGTTTTGTGACCAAGAAAGAGAATTGATTGGAGGATTGAAAAGGTTCGTGTTTTTGAACATAAATTCTTAATACTTCGGTTGGCAGAAGCAAAAATATTTGTCTTCCTTTTTTACTCGCTGGCATCAACACGTGTTTCCTTCCTTCACGCCACGGAGATTTTAAGCCTGGTGTTCCTACCTGAGCTCTTTCCCAGACAGAGTTCTGAAAATTGTGTCGGCTGCTTACTTGTAAGTATATGTCAATACAAGTGTAGTAAAATCTGCGAGATTTTTGCTTCTCATGGCAGTGTTGCTAAGAATTCAGATCTTTTGGGATGTGACGCTGATTCGTTCGGTAAGTGGTTACCGACGTTTAGAATAAAATTCTTCCTCCGAAACTTACTGAACGACACGGCGTAACTTCTCAGAAGAAACTGAGTATCATGTTATTTTCTCTAAGCATTACTCCCGCAATTTTTAATATGTGAAACATTTACTGTTCTTGTAACTTTCTTACAGGCCTAACATTAAATTCCTTCGACCTCAATATAACAATACTGCAAATTGCTCTACGTGGAAACGTAATACCCGATTTTATTACCGTGTTCTTTCCTTTCAGAATGTCACGCTGTTTCACGGACAACGCTCAAATGTGATTACATTTACGCCCATTTGGAAATTCTGAACCACTGCCTGCTGATTTTTACAAAACTCGCAAATGCTCAACAGCATCACATACAGGGATCAATCGCAGAATTTTGTACATGGGCATCATGGATAGAAATATGTTCACGACCCACAGTAAAATACGATTTTCACACAGATCGTGTTTACGGACCAACAGTTATTTAAAAAAGGTATTGACGCCTCACACACCGACTTTATCATTTTATCTGACTTTTATCAAATTCGATTGCAATGGAGGAGATGTGGATAAAATTAAATCCATTCTGTTAAGTAAGCCATATCTTTCTACGCACAGATCATTAAAAATTCCATAAGTATCCAGAGAATTTACACGGAAATATTTATACACATAGAGTAAAAAATGTGCAAAACACGGGCAAATTTCCCTCTGAGCCCATTAGTACAATCCGGCTTTCATTGCATCGATTTTCACGAACTTGATACTCGCTGTATGGCATCACATGACAATCTATCGTACAAAACGCCACTTCATTCATGTCATTCAGTAAAGAATACAACTGGGCGTAATTTTATGAATCTCGAACTTGCTCAACAATGTCTTGTAGACAATTCCTGTACCGACGTTCAAGTAAACCTCGTAAACTTTTCAGTTGCTGATACTACATCACGGATGGACAGACAGAGACAGACACGGTCAGAGAGATAGACCGGTGTGATTTCGACAGTGAAGTGTTTTTGTTTTTAATTTGTGAAGAACATCCGAATTGACTCACGTAAGATCCTACGATTGTAAACTCTGCTATTTCGAGGAAGGTTATTTCTGTCTTCTGCAGCTAACTATAGGCTACCGCGGCCCCCTACCTGCTCTTTACATGCTACCTGTTCAAACGTCAGGCGAATTAACTTCAAAATATTTTGCGTGAAAATGCAACAGACCACAGAACACGTCATTCGCGTTCAGAGGCACCATCCGCACCGTACACACGACCTACACAGCGGCTCTCAAGACCACCGCCCATCCAAAAACTCGGTGCAGAAAAGCATATGCTCCAACTCAACATCTGATGTTCCTGTTGATGGGCGTATGTACCCGAAACATGTCGAGCTAAGAATACATCAATAAAATTACCTTGTTGCATCAAGTTGGCATTTCACATCATTTCATCATCATCATCATATATCTTTCGTGGAGTTGGGCCATTTGTTGACCCGTTCCGGTCTCACGTATCCAGAAGTCTCTTCGAAAGTCTACTATGATTCCTTCTGCCAGTTGGGGAGTAGTATTTCATTACCCTGGGTAAACTATTTCAAGGCATTCTATTTACATGTTGTACCCAGCTTTTCTTGTATTCCGGTGATTTTCCCAAAATTGTTGTTATTTTTAACTCCTTTGCAATTTGTGCATTTGTTTTGTAATCTGCCCAAGTGTATCCTGCTGTTCTTCTCATGTATATCATCTCTGCTGCTGTTATTCTATTGGCGTTACTTGTTTAATAGTCCAAGTTTCGCTGCCATATAACAAGACTGGAAGGGCTAGTGTATTATAGAGTTTTATTCTTGTTTTCTTAAGGGGTTTTTTGTGGTCTAAACATATTATTTAAAATACTTGCAATTTTCAAAACGTTATTTAATTTGATATCAATGTCCATTTCTCCTTCATAAGATATTATTTCATAAGCTGTATAAACTTTAACAGAAGGAAAAAAATAAGTTATTTAAATGCTACTACTCAAAAAATATTACCAACCCGAATATTAGGTTTGGAGCAGCGGATGAAACCTCGTCCCAATTCTATGTGAGTGTGAAGATGTGGCTTCACTCAAACATGTGTATCTGGGCTCCTTCGTTTTGGATCCAGAGGGCATTACGTGTAAAAGTCTGGGGGCCATCTGCAACTTTAGCAAAGTAACAAGGCTACTAGGAATTGATAAAGGGCACAAAGGACCCGTCAATTAAGGGTTAGGTGCATCGGGACCGTAAGGGCTCTAACCCAAATGCAAATCAATCAATTAATCAATCAAGCCGAAAATTACACAAATTAAGGGAAAATGTAACAGGCATTAAACTGAGAAGAAATTCAAATGACCATTTGGTACAAACTCAAACAGGACCTAGATTAAATGATAGTTAATGTTAAAACCTCTCTGCAATGCATCATGTTATCCCTTTAAAGACGAAGCGCAGACCGCTTAATTTAAAGCCCCAGTCCGTACCGCGCTGTAAACACTTTTCTTCTCGGTTATAAAAACCAATCAGTTTATGATGAAAGTGGCACAAATCGCTATTTGTTCTCCGATAAATACAAACCATATAAATACAGTGTGGGCAGAGCGTACAGTTGTTGAATGTTAAACTGGTGGTGCATCACGTAACCGGTAGGCTTTAAAAGGTTAAAGGATGTAGTCTGCATTCATGTGGCTCCAGATAGCGACCAGTAGCGGGGTTACATAAACACGGTGCTCAACCGTACTGCACAAACACAGGATTTTCTTCTAATCGAAAGATGATCATCTTTTAAAAGGGGACCGTCCCTAGGGAATTGGACAACAAATAAAATACAAGTCCATACTGCTTTCGAATCACAAGCCTTTAGTCCCAAACGTGAAACGCGTAGATTAAATTTGTTACAAGTTACGAGTTTCACTCCTAATTTCTCAGATTCATTCAAGAAAATGGATTACCAGTGACCTCTGGAAAAATAGATAAGCATTTTCTCTCTAAAACATACGTAATACACAGAACATGTATCAAACATAACGATGGAAATAAATATCACTACTGAATTGGATCTCAGAAAGAAAAGATACGGCAATACAGCAATACGGCAATTCGGAAAAACAACAAATAAATTTTTTTTATTAAACTTTACATCAACGTGTAGTTGATGGAACTAGTAGATGAAAATAACTAAAAAATTGGCTTTGTGCGTTCTGATGGAATAAAAGAAGAAGGCAAGATTAATGTTCCATTACCTGGATTTATATGAAGCCTACCAAATAAATTACAGCATTATAACAGCAAAGAAGATGAGGACATAAAAGAAGTTCTGTTAACTGTAGGGCAAAACTACTGTTACATTGTTTGTAATACACATGAAATTTGTCTTTCAGTTTCAGTGTAATACCAAGAACGTCCGCACGTGTGACAGCCTTCACTAAATACTCTTGTTATCAAACAGCTCTGAGATTTTAAAATTTGCTGAAGACACACTTCATCCTTTCTTAAAAGTTAATATTTCTTTCTGTGTAACAGAAACCAACTTGATGCACTATTTATCCTCAGTTTGTTTGGCCAGTTAACCTCTATATGTTTCGGGCATAACTGTAGCCCTTCATCAGGAGGTATAATGTATATATACAACAACTGGTACGTGTTGTATATATACAGTTTACCTCGTGATGATGGGCTACAAATATGCCCGAAACATGTACAGGTTGATTGACGAAATAAACTGAGGATAAATAGTGCATAAAGTTGGTTTTCATTACATAGGTGTATCGAGATGCACGGTAAACAAAACATAATATTTAATATTTCTTTCTCTGCTCAGAATACTTCGCCGTAGGTCCTTGTCCTGAGACATACAAATCCATGAAACACATTTATATGCTACTTTAACACACATTTTTATATTAAAGCGCACCTACGCCCATGTCTCACAAGTAGACTCCGTCCTCCAGATGTCTCCGACGAAATTTTGTAAGTTTTTCGGTTTCCTTATATATACGCATCTCATCTTCCTTCATTATAACACTTAAAATGCGTTGTAAATAGCATAAGTTTAAAGTTCTTTATTATGAAATTCTCTTCAAATACATAAGCTACATTTTTACATAAATACGTATGACACAAATTAAGTCCAAAAAGTATTATACACACAACATTATAGGATACGCGAGTGGAATGTTTGTGTGTTTACACATATTAATGTAAATAGATGTATTATCAAACAATCAACACCGATTAAAATAAATCTACGACTTATATATTTACGTAATGGATCAAATATTCTTTGTTTAATTTATTAAAAGAGTATAGTTAGAAGTTACAAGAACTTTCTCTTACAGAAATTATGGAGCTCACGGTAAATACGTTTTAGGGTGCCCTTATGACGGTACGTTCCTCCTACCGCGTTAGCGGAAACGACAGTCTATAGCCCAAGTTTGACTTTTGACAATAGCTTTAGAGATGATAGGCATGTTGTCTCAGTAGTCATTACAACAAACATGGAAACCTCTTTAACAACATGCATTAAAAGTTTGAAATTGGAGAAAATGTCATATAGTGACTATCCCTTATGAAGCCGCCTTCCCACAGGTATCATTAAAACTGAGACACTTGTGGTTAAGGCACTGCGAAGCTTCTAGCGCAGTTGCTAAGCAACATTAACTTAATGTAATGGCAGTGGTTACTTTCCTCAGGCTGCCGAGCTGTTATGAAGTCATTATTTGCACCTGTGAGTAAATTGTATTATTACAGCGTTACAATAACAGAATTAAGATTTATTATTGACATAACCTGTCTTAATATAAGGGGTATTATGGCATAACTGACTTATAATACTGTACAATTTACGTGAAAAATTTGCCCAAAGTACTTATTAACTACAATAAGTGAAGGTTCTGATATAATTTGCTTACACTACTGAGACACAGTCATTGCTTCATGAAGGGACCCACAGTGAAAATGGCTCGCAGTGGCCCCATCTACATGCTTCCATACACACATACACAAAAACACACACACACTAACTCACAAAATTTCCGAGCAGTGTTCAAAATACCCATTCTCCAAGGGCATAAATTTCTACTCTTGTATAAGTACTAGATTATTATCGTTGTTCTTTTAATTTTGTGACGTTCTTTTATTGACTAAATACTTTGTACATATTGACTTTGTCACATACAGACTTAAAGTTCTGCACAGTTGCGTTTGAAATATACTCGTATTCGTACTTTCACGCTCTATCTCGTTACCAAATATCACAAGGTTACTCCTGCGAATTTAGTTACTGCCATCCAACCTTAAGCAAAAAAGTGTCAAAAGACTAATAACATATTGTTTTATATTCTATCAAAAGGTTACCACAACAAGAGTTACATATTTTTGTTTTATGGCTCTGAAATATAAAAAACTCCCACATCAAAATTTCGCTTGTCCGCCAAGATTACTGATTACGGGAAATTCAGAGTATTATTTTGGCGTATTCTCTAATATTAAAACTTTTTTAATTCATGTGTTGTAAAAATCTGTTAAATATCCAAAGATTTTTTTGGGACATACAGAAAGACAAAATGGAGAAATTGTAAGTCTGGTTCTGTTTTTCCCCATTTCCAAGAATTATGTATATATGTCGGTTTCAAAACGTTGCTGTACGTTGTCCGACACCTAGACTCCACTGCTTACTATCTTCCCACTGGCCTTCATTTAGGTTTCTTTCGTTCATGGCCTTCCTTATACCTTCCATCCAGTTTTTCTCCGGTCTTCCGCGTGCTC
>Ga0123357_10004790_pt1 | contig 16018 bp, 10 predicted proteins | sample TergutEmb28metaG_FD_89873 | JGI IMG/M metagenome (GOLD analysis project Ga0123357, IMG submission 89873) | Embiratermes neotenicus P4 segment gut microbial communities from Petit-Saut dam, French Guiana - Emb289 P4 | ecosystem: Host-associated > Arthropoda: Insects > Digestive system > Gut ... | reverse complement strand
GCCCGTGATGGGGGCGCGGATTTCGGTGTAGCCGAGCTGGAGTTCGGCGTTGGCGACGGCGGCCTGGCTGGAGGCGAGTTGGGCGCGGGCGGTCTCGGCCTTGGTGCGGTATTGGTCGTAGTCTTCCTTGGCGACGAGGGCGGCGTGGTAAAGTTTTTCGTAGCGGGAAAGGTCGGTCTGGGCGCTGTCGTCCTGCGCGCGGGCGTTGTCGAGGTCGGCGCGGGCGATGCGCAGGGCGTTTTCAAAGGGGCGGCGGTCAATGGTGATGAGCAGGTCGCCGGCGCGCACTTCGTCGCCTTCGCGGAAGTGGATTTTTTCGATGGTGCCGTCGACGAGCGAGCGGACGGAGACGGTGCGCAGCGGCTGGACGTAACCGATGGCGTCCTGGGAGATGGGCATGTTCTGGCGCGTGGCGGTGGCGACTTGGACGGGGATGGAGCCGCCCTGGCCGGAGCGACCGCCGCGAGAGCCGGTTGTCGAGCCTGTCGCTTCGCTCGAAACGGCGGCGGGTTTGCAGGCGGCGAGGGCGAGCAGGGCGAGCAGGGTCGTTGCCATTGCGGCGATGCGGACGGGATTGGGCGGGAATGCGGCGGAGGGTTTTGAGCGGTGTCGTGTTGGCATGAAAGTGAGCGTGGCGTGGTGGGTGGCGCGGGTGTGCGCGAGTGTGGCGCGAGTGTGGCGCGAACGTGGCGTGAGTGTGGCGCGAACGTGAGTTCGCAAGTAAGAGACTGACGCACAAATGAAAAAACAGATGCGAAAAAGTTGTTTGGCGCGGATACTTTGCGCAAGCACGGTTTGCGATTTCCCTGTTTTCCGGGTGCAATTGCGGCGGCGGCGCTACTCTATCAGCCGGTAGCCGATGCCGGCCTCGGTGCGCAACAAGCGCGGCTCGCGCGGGTTGATTTCGAGCTTCCGCCGCAAATGCGTCATCTGCACGCGCAGGTAATGCGTCTGCCCCTCGGCTTCCGGCCCCCACACTTCGCGCAAAATCTGCCGGTGCGTGACTATCCGCCCGCGATGCTGGGCAAGCAACTTGAGCAACGCATATTCCTTCGCGGTCAGCGCCACTTCCGCGCCGCCCATGTCCGTGCGCTTGAGGATGCGCGAGGACATGTCCATCTCGATGTTGCCGGCGCGCACGACCGGCGGCTCGGCCCCGGCGCCGTCGGCTCCCGCCGCCGAGCGGCGCAAAATCGCGCGCAGCCTCGCCAGCAATTCGCGCCCGCTGAAGGGCTTGGTCAGGTAATCGTCCGCGCCGGCGTCGAGGGCGGCGATTTTTTCGTCCTCGCTGTCGCGCACCGTCAGCACGAGCACGGGCGTGCGCGACCATTCGCGCAGGCGGCGGAGCACTTCCAGGCCACCCATGTCGGGCAGGCCCAGGTCGAGGATGATGGCGTCGGGCGGGGCGAGGGCGGCGGCGGCCAGGCCGGCCTGGCCGGAGCCGGCCTCGCGGACTTGGAAATGCGCGGCTTCGAGCGTGAGCAGCAACAGGCGTCTGATTTGTGTCTCGTCGTCAATGACGAGCAATGTCGGCTCGGTGTTCATCAGTTGAAGAGTTGAGGAGTTGGGGAAGTATTGTGAAATTATGTCTGCTTCGCGATGTTTTTAAACATTGGGTGTTTTGCGGGCAAAATGGGAAGCGAGCGGGGTCTGCATGCCATTTGCCAGTTTTGCCATTTTTGCCATTGCCTGGGATGGCTCGTCGCACAAATGGCGGCCGTTGCACTCGTCGCGATCAAGGCATGTGTCACACTTGAGGAAGGTGTGCGGGAGAGAAATCGTCACCACCGCGCCGCCGCCGGGGTTGTCGGTGACGCTCACCGCGCCGCCTTGCGCCGCGACAAAGCCGTGGACTATCGACAGGCCCAGGCCAAGCCCGCCCGTGCGCGTCATGTCACCCCGCGCGAATTTCTTGAAAATGCGCCCGCGCATCTCCGGCGGAAAGCCCGCGCCCTTGTCCGCCACGGAAAAAAACACGCGCGCCTCGGGGCCAGCGCCGGCAATCCCCGCCGACAGGAGCACGGGCGCGCCCGCCGGGGTGTGCCGCGCCGCGTTCACAAGCAGGTTCGCCAGCGCCTGCTCGGTGAGCGCGAAGTCCGCGCGCACCGGCGGCATGTCCTCCGGCACGGCAATTTCCAGCGGGCGCCCCGCGAGCGAGTCGCGCGCGTGCGCCACCGCCGCGTCCGCCAGGTCGCGCGCGTCGCACCAGTCCATGCGCGGGCGCAGCGCGCCGCTCTCCAGCCGCGTCTGGTTGAGCAGGTTGCCCACCAGCCAGCTCAGGCGCCGCGCCGCCACGCGCGCCTCGGAGACAAACCCCACGAAGGGCGCGCGCGTTTCCATCCCGTCGAGCGCCGAGAGAATCACCGTCAGGGGCGTGCGCAACTCGTGGGAGACGTTGTCGAGCAGCGCGAGGTGCAGTTTTTCGGATTCCTTCAGGACCCTCTCGCGCTCGCGCGCGGCGAGCAACTGGTCGCGCTCCACAATCAACGCGAGCTGCCGCCCGAACGCCTCGATCAAATCGCGTTGCGCCAGCGTCAGCGAGTCGCGCCCGGGGACGACCACGCCGAGCACGCCGAGCACGCGCTCTCCGCGCAACAACGGCAGGTAGAAGCCCGCGCAATCGGGCTGCGTTTTCGTGAAACGCCCCGCCTCGCGCCGGTGGTGGAACGCCCGCGCCGCCGCGCCCGCCTCGCGCCCTGGCTCCAGGCTCGCGCCCGCCGCGTGCGCGCGCAACACCCCGCCGCCGTCGGGCAGCAGCAGCAGCGAACGCGCGCCGAACAACCCGTCCACCTGCCGCAATCCCGCGGCCGCCGCCTCGTCGAGCGAACGCGCCTCCGCCAGCGAGTGCGTGAAACGAAACAGCGCCGACGCGCGCTCCTCGAGCTGCCGCTCGCTGGCCGCGCGGGAACGCACGCGCGCCGTGAGATGCCCGGTGATGATCGCCACGAGCACATAAACGACGAAGCGCATGAGGTCCTCGCCCTTGTCAATGTGGAGACTGCCGGCTGGCGGGATGAAGAAAAAGTTCCAGGCCAGCGCGCTGACCACGCCCGCGAGCAGGACCGGCCCGCGCCCCACGCGCAACCCGAGCGCGACGACGCCGAGCACATACACCAGCCCCGCCGCCTGGTAATAATGCAACGGCAGCACCGCGCCCGCCGCCGAGACCACCGCCACCGCGGCGAGCGCAAAGCCGTATTCCCAGAGGGGCGATTTCGGGCGCAGCCCCGCCTCCGCCGCGCCCGCCCCGCCTCCGCCGCCCGGCTCCTCCCGCGCCACGTGGACATCGACATCCACGCCCAGCCGCGCCACCTTGTCCGCGAGCGAGCCGCCGCGCAGCCATTCCACCCAGCGCGATCCGCGCCGCCTGCCGACGACGATCTGCGTCGCGTTCTGCCGCGAGGCGACGCGCACCAGCGCCCCGGCGATGTCGTTGCCATGCGTCACCAGCACCTCCGCGCCCAATTCGCGGGCGAGCGACAGGCTGGCGTCGACGGATTGTTGTTGCGCCGCCGTGTGCGGGCGCGAGCGCTCCACGTGAACGGCGACCCATTCCATGCCGCGCGCCACGGCGATGCGCCGCGCCCAGCGCACCAACTGGCCCGACGTCGGGCTTGTCCCGACGCCGACGAGCAGCCGCTGTCCCGCGCGCGGTTCCTGGTGGCGCGGCGCCTCGGGTGTCGCGCCCGCGTTGCGCGGGGTTGGCGCTGGGGTTGGCGTTGGCGCTGGGGTTGGGGTTGGCGTTTCGTCGTTCATGGGAAAGTTGGGATGGGGGGAGGGCGGCGTTTTTCGATCTCAGAACGCCGCGATCAGGCGCTTCATGTCCACGTGCTCCATGATGAGGCGGCGGATGATTGGGAATTTGTCCGTGTCTTGGGGCTGCGTCTTCACCGTCATGCCGTGGATGCGCGAGGAGACCGTGTAGCATTCCTGGCGCGCCGCGATGACCGGGATTTCCGTTTGCTCAAGCAGGTCCATCAGCTTGGGGTGCGGGAGGATGTCGTCGGAGAGCACAAGGCCGGCGATGCTTTTCTCGCCGGAGAGGCGCGCGCTCGACACGGCGGCGAGGATGATGTCGTCACGGTCGCCGGGGGTGATGATGACCACGCCGGGTTGCAGGTAATCAACAATGCCTTTGGCCGTCATCGCGCCAACGATAACGCGGTTGGCGCGGTTGGAGCGGTGCGGCGCGCCTTCGGTGTCGGCGGGGCGTCCGTTGAGCCACTTGCCGCCGATTTCCTCGGCGATTTGGGAGATGCTGGGGGTGGCGAGCATGTGTTGCACGGGGAGCACGCCGAGCAGGGGCACGCCGAGGCGCGCGAGGCCGAGGCCGGCGTATTCGCGGATTTGCGGCATTTTGTCCGGCTCGACTTTGTTGAGGATGACGCCGATGACTTCGACGCCGGCTTTGTCGAAGAGGGCTTTGTTGAGCGCGATTTCGTCGACGGGGCGTCCGATGCCGCCGGGGGAGACGAGGATGACTTTGGCGTCGAGGAGTTTCGCGACGCTGGCGTTGGAGAGGTCGAAGACGGAGCCGACGCCGGCGTGGCCGGTGCCTTCGATGAGGGTGAAGTCTTTTTCCCAGGAGACGCGGTCGAAGGCGCGGCAGATTTTGTCTTCGAGGGCGGGGAGCATCGCGGCGGGCGACTTGAGGTAGCGGCGGGTGAGGGTGCTGTCGATGGTGACGGGGCTCATGCTTTCGATGGGCACGCGCACTTGGTAGATGACGTCGAGCAGGTAGGAGTCTTCGTCGACTTGGTGGCCGTCGATGTTGATGTAGCGCTGGCCGACGGGTTTGATGAAGCCGACGCGGGGGAACTGGGCCTGGAGCGCGGCGAAGAGGCCGAGGCAGGTGGTGGTTTTGCCGTCGTTCATGCGGGTGGCGGCGACGAAGAGGCGCTTGGTTTGCGTGTTCGTGGGGCGCGTGAGCAGCGGGAGCGCGGGCTGGCTGAAGGGATTGGTGTCGGGCATGGCGGAAAAGCCTGAAGGCCTGAAGGCTGAAGGCTGAAGGCGGGTTGGTGATTTGCGCGGTTGTTCGGTTTCGGTTGATTTGTTTTCCAGCCTTCAGGCTTTCAGGTCTTCAGGCTTTTCCAAAGAGCAGCTTGCTGTTGATGGCTTGCGTGCCGACGATGGCGGCGGCGCCGAAGACGTCGTGCGCGGTGGCGCCGCGGCTGATTTCGGCGGCGGGGCGGCTCAGGCCGGTGAGTATCTGGCCGAAGGCGTTCGAGCCGGCGAGGATGTTCACGAGCTTGAAGGCGATGTTGCCGCTGGCCAGGTCGGGGAAAATGAGGACGTTGGCGCGGCCCGCGACGGGGCCGGTGATTTTCTTGAGTTGCGCGGCGAAGGGGTCGAGCGCGGCGTCGGCTTGCATCTCGCCTTCGATTTCGAGGGGCAGGCCGATGGCGGCGGCCTTGGCGCGGGCGAGTTCGGCGGCGTCGCGCACTTTCTGGAGCGTGGGGTGGCGCGACTCGCTTTTGGTCGCCCAACTGAGCATCGCCACGCGCGGGGTCTCGCCGGTGAGGTGGCGGGCGACTTGCGCGGTGGACAGGGCGATGTCGGCGAGTTGCGCGGCGGCGGGTTCGGGGATGACGCCGCAGTCGGCGAAAAAGAGCGTGCCGCCGGAGCCGACTTTTTGCTCGTCGAAATCAATGATGGTGAGCGAGGCGATGTTTTGCGCGTGCTCTTGTTTGGGGATGATTTGGAAGAGCGGGCGCAGGGCGCTGGACGCCGAGCGGGTGGCGCCGCCGACGAGGCAGTCGGCTTGCGAGGCGGCGAGCATCATGGCGGCGAAGTAGCTGGTGTCGCGCATGAGGGCGCGGGCGCCGTCGAGGGTGAGGGTGAGGTCCTTGCCCTTGCGCAAGTCGGCGAAGCGCGCGGCGAAGCGTTCCGTTTCCTCGCTGTGGGCGGGGTCGATGACGCGCATGCCTTCGAGGTTCACGTCGAGGCGCGCGGCGGAGTTTTTGATGAGCGCGCGGTCGCCGAGGAGGATGGGCGCGCCCATGCGGCGGGTGACCCATTGGCGGGCGGCCTGGAGGATGCGCGGGTCGTTGCCTTCGGCGAAGACGACCCGTTTCGGGTGTCGCTGCAATCGGTCGATGAGATGGGGGATGATGGGCATGGCGTTAAATACGGCGGCGAGGCTGTGAGGCTTGGGGCGGCGCGTCAATGGCGTGTTGCGCGCGGCGCGGGATTCCAACGGCGCAATCAGAATCAGAAGTATTGGCAGGCGAAGCCGGCCCGGAGGGCCAACGGCGTGTTTTCATAATCCCAAATTCCGCGGTTGAAATTGAAACCACGGCATTCCCAACGTTGTCACTCATTATGTGACAAGGTTCCGTGATTCCGCCCGCTTTTGACATAACGAAACGATGTCATATAATACGTGACAATGGCATGGCTGCGTTTTGGTTTCACACAAAGAGACAATCTCAAAGAGACAATCTCCCTGTCAGCGCTCCTCATCCGCGTTGTCCGCCTCGGCGGGCACGAGCGCGTGCGCGTAGGTCGGCGCCAGTTCCACTTTCGATAATTCGGCGATGGAGGCGCGGGAGCCGAAACGCGGCCAGGCGGAGTCGGGGAGCAGGATGGGGGCGTCTTTGCGCAGGGGGAGAATTTCAACGGTCAACTGCGCGCCCGCGGCGAGGCGCGCGGCGAGGCGTCTCAGCGGGAGGTCGAGGGGCTGGCCGTTGTAGAAATCGTCGAGCACCAGTTGGCCGTCGAGGAGGACGCGGGCGGCGTCGCCAGTGTAGTGGAGGCGCAGGGTGGCGTCGCTCAGGGTGATTGCGGAGGCCACGGTGATGCGTCCGGCGTGCGTGGTGGTCGGGGGTTGGGAGATGGGAGTTATGGGAGAGATGGGAGGAATGGGAGTCATGGGAGCGGGGGACGATGCGGACGAGGGAGCGGCGGTTTTTTCGAGGGCGAAGTCGGCTTGGGCGCGGGCGAGCCATTCGGGGGAGAGGGTGATTTTCCAGATGGCGGCGGTCGCGGCGAAATCCGCGTCGGTGGGCGCGGCGGGGACGGGTTTGGGGCCGCGTCCGAGGGCAATCTCGCGCGGGGGGGCGGCGTCGCGGATTTTTTGCAGGCGCAGGGTGCCGGGCGCGGCGATTTGTTTCGCGAGCGTTTGCTCGGAGGAGGTCGCGGGGGCGCCGGGGATTTTGATTGTTGTGAAGATGCTGCCGGCGTCGGTCATCGCGTCGGTCAGGGGCTTGACCACGTAGGCGGCGATGCGTCCGAGGAGGCTTTTCTTTTTTTGCGGTTCTTGCGGGGGGAGCGGATAGATTTGCAGGCGCAATTCGTCGGGCGCGGGGGCGAGCACGCGGAGGGTTTCGTCGGTGTCGATGGTCAGGGGATAGGGGGAAATAATCACGCGCTCGTCGTCGCCCCAGGCGAGTTTGTAGAGGTTGAGCGAGTCGGCGTAGGGGAGCACGACGATTTGAATTGTTTTTCCGTCGACGTAGGGCGAGCGCAGCGTCACCGCGCGCGAATGGCCGACTTTCACCGAGGTGATGCGTTCGAGGCCGTCGCCGCGGCGCTGGCGACCGGAGCCGTAGGCGGTCACGCGCACGGAGATGTCCGTGAACGCGAGTTCGGGCACGATGCCGGGGATTTCCGAGAAAAAATAGGTGCGGGTTTTTTCGTCGGGCGTGTCAACGTAACAGAGCGGTTGCGCGAGCGCGTAGGCGAGTGTCGCGCCGTCACCCAGGTCGAGGTTGAAGGGGAGGATGAACGAGGTGTTCGGCGGCACGTCGACGGGCGCGACGGGCACCATGCGGCGGCTCACGGCTTGCGCGACGGCGGCGCGGCGTTTCGCGTTTGGCTCGGCGGCGGAGAGGCCTTCGTCGTATTTGAGGCCGATGTTGCTGGGAATGGGCGAGGTGGATTCGAGCGGCGGCAGGTTGAGGGCGAATTGCACGCCTTGCTTCACGGGCATCGACATGCCGCGCTGGTAGTTGTTGACGAAAATAAATCCCGAGCGTCCGTCGGAGCGGATTGCCCAGCGGAGCGTGGTTTTGTCGGTTTTGCCCGAGGGGTGGCTGGCGGGGAGCACGGTTGGTTTTCCGGCGAGCAGGTGGCCGAAATCGTGCATGAAGAGGTTTTGCCGGCGCAACAACGCGAAGGTGGCGCGCGCCTGTCCCGCGGCGCCGAGCGGGGCTTGGTAGTCGTAATTTTTCACGGGCAGGTCGTTCCAATTCGTGAAGGCGGAGGTTTGGGTTTCGGCGAGCGTGAGCGTGCGACTGGGCGACGTCGCGGTGGCGGCGGCGGTGGCGGTGGCGGTCACGCTGTCGGGGTTCACGCCGCCGTGATACACGTAGTATCCGGTGGAAACGCTGCCGGAGCCGAGTTTCACCAACGCGAGCGATTCGATGTCGCGCGGGTCAATCGCGATGCGCCGGTGATACGAGCTGACCATGCCGGCGCCGATTGCGCCGGTGAGACAGGGGTATTTCTCTTTTGCCGCGCTTGAATCATCGGCGGCGAAACGAAACGCCGTCCAGTAATCGCCCGGCATCGGCGCGATGTCGCGGTCCCAATAACCCTCGGCAACCGCGCCCCACCACGGCAGGATTTCGCCGAAGGGCAGCGGCGAAGTCGGCGCGGGCGCGCCCGTGCGAAAATACAGCGGCACCGCGATGCCGGCGCCGATTGCGAGTTTTTTCAACGAGAGCAAATGCGCGCCCGGCCCCGCGTATTCGTTTTCCAACTGCACGCCGATGAGCGGGCCGCCGTCTTTCCAGAGCAGGCCTTTTGTTTGCGCGCCGATTTCGGCGAACCACGCGCGCGTTTTGTCGAGGTAACGCGGGTCGTCCGAGCGCAACACCGCGCCGCTTGCCACGAGCCAGTCGGGCAGGCCGCCGTTGCGCGCGCCGCCGCCGCACCACGGGCCGATGCGCAGCACCAACTGCATCCCGACATCGGCGCACGTTTGCGCGAAGCGGCGCAAATCGCGAGCGCCGTCCCAGGTGAATTTCCCCTCGCGCTCCTCGTGAAAAATCCAGAACACGTTTGTCGACACGATGTCGACGCCGCCCGCCTTCATTTTGAGAAGCTCGCCGCGCCACTCGTCGGGCGGGCAGCGCGCGTATTGAAACTCGCCCATGACGGGAGTCCACGGCTCGCCGGCGCGCGTGAGGCTGAAAATGTTCGCGCCGATGACAACGCCCTCGGGATTGGTCGCCTCGACCGCGCTGCCGATGATTGCCGCGGGCAGTTGCGCGAGCGCGCCCAAGCCGTCGGCGGAAACCGGAAGCGGTATTGATATCACCTGTTCGCCGCCGCCGAAATCGGAATCACCCGCGTCCCAACCCGCCGCCGACAAATCCGGCGCCGCGCCGCCGCCGCCGCTGTTTGATTTCGCGGGCGCAGGCGAGGAAGGCGCCTTCGATTGGAAATTTTGCGCGAGCGCCGCCGTCGGCGGCGGCAGCTGCAGCAGCGATGGCAAAACCGCGAACGCAACCGCGAACGGCAAAACCAAAAAGCCCCTCCACAAAAAACTAAAAACGCGCGATTTCATTTTCGCCGGAAAGCCTCCGACTTAAATCGGCTTAAATCGATTTAAATCGACTTAAATCGGCTTAAACCGCAACGATGCGCGCCTCATGAAACAACGCACCCTGACTCGTGAAGTTTCCATCCAAGGCAACGCCCTTCACACCGGCGAAGCCGTCACCATGACCATGCGTCCCGCGCCCGCCGGACACGGCATTGTCTTCAAACGCATCGACCTGCCAGGCAGCCCCGAATTGCGCCCCAACGTCGACCAAGTCACCGACCTCGTGCGCGCCACCACCATCCAGTCCGGCCACGCGAAAATCCACACCGTCGAACACGTCCTCTCCGCCCTCAGCGGTTGCGGCATCGACAACGCCCTCATCGAACTCAACGCCTCCGAACCGCCCATCATGGACGGCTCCGCGCGCCCCTTCGTGAACATGATTCTCCAAGCCGAACCCATCGAGCAGGACAAAGACCGCGAATACTTCACGCTCGACGCGCCCGTCTCCGTCACCCGCGGCAACTCCAGCATCATCGCCCTGCCCTCCAACGAACTCAAAATCTCCTGCACCTCCGCCGACGACCGCGGCATCCACACCCAGCACCTCTCCATCGCCATCGACCCCGACATCTACATGACGCAAATCGCCGCCGCGCGCACCTTCACCATCTACGAAGACATCGAGGAACTCCTCAAGCTCGGCAAAATCAAAGGCGGCACGCTCGACTGCGCCGTCGTCATCAAAGGCGACAAAATCATCTCGAAGGAAGGCCTGCGCTTCAACGACGAGTTCGTGCGCCACAAAATCCTCGACATCATCGGCGACATCACGCTGCTCGGCATGCCGCTCAAGGCGCACATCATTGCCACGCGCCCCGGCCACGCCATCAACGCCGACCTCACGAAAGCGCTCCACGCGAAACTCCTTGAAAGCAAAAAAGCCCCCGCGAAGAAAAAAGCCGCCGCGCGCGCCGACATGCTCCGCCCCGGCGAAACGACCCTCGACATCAAACGCATCATGGAAATGATGCCGCACCGCCACCCCTTCCTGATGATTGACCGCGTGATTGAATTCATCGCGGACAACGAACTCGTCGCGATCAAAAACGTGACCATCAACGAACCCTTTTTCCAAGGCCACTTCCCCGGCGAGCCGGTGATGCCCGGCGTGTTGCAGTTGGAAGCGATGGCGCAAGCCTCCGGGATTTTGCTGTTGCGCGGCGTGAGTGTGGACGGACGCACGCCCTATTTCATGAGCGCGGACAAAGTGAAATTCCGCCGCCCCGTGCGCCCTGGCGACCAATTGGTGATCAACGCGAAACTCTCGAAAGTGCGCGGCAACAAACTCGCCGTTGCGGAAGCGACCTGCACGGTAGGCGGCAACGTGGTCTCCTCCGCCGAGCTGATGTTCACGCTAGTTGAACCGGCGGCGGGCGCCACTGGCGCGGCAGGCGAAAATCCCGAATAATTCTGACACGGACAAGAATGTCCGCGCCCCCTGGCTCCAATCGCGGTTTTCGGGTTTTCGGTTAAACCCGAAAACCGCGATTGGTTTATGCGCGGGGCGCGCGGCGCCGCTGGGAACGCGGCCAGCCTTGGCCGCGAAAATCATGCGCTCAATTTGATGCATTCGTTTCGCGGCCAAGGCTGGCCGCGCTCCCAGCGCGAAGCCTCGCGCGATCCAATTCCAATCTCGGTTTTCGGGTTAAAATGCCCCGCCCTGCCCCGCCCCGCCCTACCCTGCCCTGTTTCGCGGATGAAATTTTGCGTGCTGGTCGAGCAGGCGCTTCGATTCGACGGCGGTGTAAATCTGCGTCGTCCCCAGATTCGCGTGGCCAAGCATTTCCTGAATTGCGCGCAAATCCGCGCCGCCGCCGAGCAAATGCGTCGCAAACGAATGCCGCAGCAAATGCGGCTTCACCTTTTTTTCCAGCCCCGCGCGCTTTGCGTATTTCCTGACCATTACCCAAAGCGTTTTGCGTGAAATCGCCGTGCCGCGTTCGCTGAGAAAAACCTCCGCGCCGGTTTTTCCCGTTCGCACGAAACTCCTCCGCGCGGCGTCGAGGTAAATGCGCATGGCTTCGCGCGCCTTGCCGCCCATCGGCACCACGCGCTCTTTTGAGCCTTTGCCAAAAACGCGCAGGAAGCCCCCTTCCAAATCCACTTGCGAAATTGTGAGCGACGAAAGTTCCGACACGCGCAGGCCGCTCGAATAAAACAGTTCGAGAATGGCGCGGTCGCGCACGGCCATCGCGTCGCCGCCGGCCGGGGCGGCGAGCATTTTTTCCATTTCGGTTTTGGTCAGCGTGCCGGGGATGCGGCGCGGGAGCTTCGGCGCGGAAATGAGCTCGGTGAAATCGTCGGGGCGGAATTGCTCGCGCACGAGCTGGCGCGCGAGCACGCGCAGGGCGGTGAGTTTGCGCGCGCTGCTGGCGGCGGTCATGCCTTCGTCGCGCAGCGAATGGAGCCACGCGGTGGCGTCGGCGGCGGTGACATCGCGCCAATTTTTCAGGCTGCGTTTTGCTGAGAAAAATTTTGCGCATGCATCGAGGTCAGTCTGGTAGGCGAGTTGCGTGTGAAACGACAGCCCGCGTTCAAGGCTGAGAAACGCAATGAACGCATCAATGCGTTCCGCGAAACCTGCTGGCGCGGAACTGGGTGCGAGCGTGCGTTTCTTGGGACGTGGCATGAGTGGGTAGTGAGTAGCGAGTTGCAAAAATCGGGCAAGCCAAAGTAGGAGGAGCTTCCAGCTCCCAACCAAGGGAGCAAGATGCTCCCGCTACTTTTGGTTGATGGGCTTTTGATTGAGGAGGCGATTGATGTCGGATGCTGGGTCAACTACTGTGCGTGGCAGAATGGAAACCTTGCCTTTTTTATCAACTAGCGCGAAATTACATCCTTCCTCATCCAGTCCGAGTGCCTTGGCTATGGGATTTTGAGCACGAACCTTGCCTTCATAACTTATTGGCCACGGAACCGATTGTTCTTTTATAAATGCGAGAACTTGATCCTTGGCATTAGCGTCATCTATGGAGATTCCAATGATTTCCAACCCCTTGGAGTGACGTGCATTGTATAGCTTGAGCAAAGCGGGATATTGGTATTTGGTGATGATGGAGCCAGTATTCCATACATAAAACAACACGTCTTTGCCACGCATTTTTTCAAGATTCACCTCACTCCCGTCCAACGCCGTGAATGTTATGTTTTCGTGATTTGCAATTTTATCCATTTGAGCCAACTGCTCCTTGATGCAGTCTCTAACGCTGGTGTTAGGAGTATCTTGAAATTCTTTATAGATGGCTTGTTGTGCAGCGGCGAATTTTTGAAAATCGGGCAAATGAATAAAGTTTAGGAATAATTGTTTCGCATCATAGTCAGGCCAGCGGGCAAGAAAATTTTTAAGGCCTATGGGGAGGGAGGAGTTTTTGCTTCTGTAATCATCCGTGAGTCCTTGTGGCACGGGTGTCTTATTATTGGTCTGGTGCGCCATCGACAGATCACGGATGGCTTCTCTCAGCAGCAAAGCATTAAAGTCCCTCTGTGTTTGGTCGGGAACGTCGGGTGCGGCTTTCAATTTTGCAGCCAGTTGCGCGGCTTGCTGACGCCACTTTTCAGCGGATGCGGTGTCCGGCTTGGCACTATAACCATGGCCAGTTTTGCTTGGGCCAATCGATAGATAATATTCCGGCTTGTTTTGTAACATTATCAAGACTGCTTCCCATCGCTGCGGAGCATTGGGATATGCCTCATACAAGGCTTTTGCCGATTCGGTAATTTTTTGCTTTTGGGCTGACTTCCATTTAGCTTGCTCGACACCAAAGACTTTGGCGTTGGCGGGAGCTTTTTCCGCAACAAGAATTTTCAACTCGTCAAGCGCGGCTTGCGCCTTGTCGTTGTCATTTGAGCTGGCGGCTTGGATGGCCGGAGGCGTGAGAAACATCACCGTGGCAAAGGCCAAGGCGATGAGGATGGTGGTGGCAGGCTTGGTTTTCATGTTGGATGAATATGTTTGTATGCAAGCCTTGGCCGATGCCTGATGTTGTCCGGTGCATGGTAATACCCAAAAAAAGAGGAGCGCGTCTTTCGCGCTCCATATCGGGCATTTCCATACGCCCTTGAACAAACGCTACGGACACGCCCCAACGGGCACGTTCCGAAGCGCTGTTGTGCAACCTGTTTTTCAGGTTGAACGATGTGGTAATTCGATATGGACAGCAGCTTTCAGCTACGCAAATGGTGTGTTACTGTGTGTTTGTCAGGTTGGTTTTGAGTGATGACGATTGAGAAAGTGCGAAACGCGCTGATAAAAACGCCTTCGCGGTGAACACATCTTAGATGCAGGAAAAAACCGTTCGGGGAAAGTCAATTTTCGGGTTGGTTTTTAAACCACGGATTACACGGATTGCACGGATGAAGACTCCGGCAGCGCAGGTTTTTATCCGTGTTATCCGTGTAATCCGTGGTCAAGTCTCCTGCCTCGACAAATCTTTGGCTCGGGGCAGGCTTTGCGGCACTTACACGATGGCCGCTCCCAGTAAAACTTCACAACCCGCGCGTCCCGCGCTTGTCGTCGCCGAACACTGGCGCGACTATCAGTTGCTCGACTGCGGGCTGGGCATGAAACAGGAGCGTTGGGGCGACTACACGCTCGTGCGGCCCGACCCGCAAATCATCTGGCCGCGCGGCGACGGCGCGGGCGTTGAGCCGGCATCGTGGAAAAATTGGGACGGCTATTATCACCGCCACGACACAGGCGGCGGACGCTGGGAGTTTCGCCGTCCGATTCCCGACCACTGGACGATTGGCTACAACACGCCCGCGTGCGGCTCGCTCACTTTCAAGATTCATCCCACGTCGTTCAAGCACACCGGCTTGTTTCCAGAGCAGGCGGTGAATTGGGACTGGTTTTCCGCGAAAATCCGCGAGGCGCGCAGCGCCGGGCGCGAGGTTTCGGTGCTCAATCTTTTTGGTTACACGGGCGCGGCCACTTGCGCGGCGGCGGCGGCGGGGGCGAGCGTGTGCCATGTCGACGCCGCCGAGGGCATGGTGAAATGGTGCCGCGAAAACGCCGCGCTCTCCGGCCTCGAAAACGCGCCCATCCGCTACATCACCGACGATTGCCTGAAATTCGTGCGCCGCGAAATCAAGCGCGGGCGCCGTTACGACGCGATCATCATGGACCCGCCCACCTACGGGCGCGGCAGCGGCGGCGAGATGTGGAAACTCGAGGACAATCTCTGGGATTTGTTGAAGGAATGCCGCGAGGTGTTGAGCGAGCGTCCGCTTTTTTTCCTGATCAACGCCTACACCGCGCGCCTCTCGCCGACGGTGGTCGTGAATTTGTTGGGCGAACTCATGCGCGGCGCGGGTGGCGCAATCACCGGCGGCGAAGTCGGGTTGCCGGTTCAGAGCGATGGCAAGGTGCTGCCGTGCGGGATTTACGGGAGATGGGAGACCACCTGAGGCGGAAATCCCAGGCAGTTTTATTCGTTGTATGCCAACAGATTGGAAATTGGCTACACGACATGTAGCCAATTCACCTCGCCGGAAAAAACTGTCTCTCCAGCAAAAAAAGCATGCCAAATTGCCAGCATCGCTCCTCGTTTGCCGGGCAAGGAACTCGGTGAAGCCCCTTTTTCTCCCAACCTCACATGGTCGCACTACCGCGCCCTGATGCGCGTGGATGACGAAAAGGCGCGCCTCTTCTACGAACGCGAGGCAGCCGAATGCGGCTGGAACATTGTGCAGTTGGAACGCCAAATCCACCCTAAAAATGATCCTAATGATGGCGCAAATTATCTTATTGATAATCAACATGAAAAAACAAAAACCAGCATAAAAACCGGACATGAGCCCGCAAAAGCCGCGGACGATGACTTCGGATTAAATTTCGGATTAAACTTCGGATTAAACGAACCGCAGCTTGCCGTGTTGCGGCTGATAGCGGCAAATCCGGCGACAACACTTCAGTCGGTGGCCGGCGCCCTGGGTCTGACCCGTCGCAATATCGAAGCGCATGTCCAATCATTAAAGGCGGCAGGGGTTCTCAAACGCATCGGCTCGAAAAAAACCGGCCATTGGGAGGTCGTGAACAAGCAAACTTGAAAAAATGAGACGGCGGCTCATCGCCCCTCGCCACAATTCCACGCGCACTGTGTTCCACATTGCGTTCAGAATTGAAAACGCAAACGCAAACCCCATCATTCCGATCCTCACCTTTCCAAGCCGCCAATGAGTCCCGAATCCAACCGCGTCGAATACAAGCGCCAGCTCGGCGATAAATTTGAGCGCTCCGTCGTCGCGTTTTTGAATTACCCCGGCGGCGGCGAAATCCTTGTCGGCATAAACGACGACGGCTCGGTCTTCGGCGTTCCCGATGCCGATGCCGCGCAGTTGCAGATCGTCGACCGCATCAAAAACAACATCCGCCCCGCCGTCATGGGGCTTTTCGATGTTGCCTGCAAGGAACTCGACGGAAAAAACATCATTCGCGTCGTCGTGTCCGCCGGACAACAGCGCCCT
>Ga0123357_10004789_pt1 | contig 16018 bp, 11 predicted proteins | sample TergutEmb28metaG_FD_89873 | JGI IMG/M metagenome (GOLD analysis project Ga0123357, IMG submission 89873) | Embiratermes neotenicus P4 segment gut microbial communities from Petit-Saut dam, French Guiana - Emb289 P4 | ecosystem: Host-associated > Arthropoda: Insects > Digestive system > Gut ... | reverse complement strand
GTGGTCGTTCAAAACGACGGCATCCGGTTTTTTTGTTAGTGACAAGAAAGTTTTTTCATTGAAAAATATTTTGAAATGTGAAAATTTTCATCTATGTTTGTATCCAAATAAAACAATATATAAAATACAGAATACTAACAATTTAAAATTAAAATTTATGAAATTAACTGCAGCAAAGTTAAAGGCAGTAGCGCTCATTGTCCTTGCAATGTGGAGCATAACCGGTTTTGCACAAGGCGGGATAAAGATGTATGTGATGAGAAACGGCGCAATCGTTTTCCAATCGCCCGTTTCGGGTATAGATAGCATCGTTTTCAAGCAAACAGCGAATGATGATAACTGCCAATCCTTTGATAACCCACAGGGAGTAGTTATCAACGGAGTCCGCTGGGCTACCCGCAATGTAGGCGCTCCGGGGACTTTTGCCTCTTCGCCTTGCGACTATGGCGAGTATTACCAGTTTAATAAAGGCACATCGGATTTTATGTCTTACAGCGATTATTGGAATAGCGATTATGCCAATTCAGACACCTGGCTACCTGATAACGATCCAAGCCCTGCCGGTTGGCGTGTACCAACTTTTGACGAAATTAAAAAACTTTTAGACATTAATTGTGTTACCTGCGAAAGGATTGGCAATAACGGATTAATCGGTGAAAAGTTTACAGATAAATCTACCGGTAACACTCTGTTTTTGCCAGCCGCCGGTGGTAACTACGATTCCGACGGCGTGAACTACAATGCCGGCGACACCGGTATGTATTGGTGTAGCAGCACGGTGGACAAGCCCTACGTCTACTGCCTGGGTTTTTTTAACAATGGCGGTACCTACGTGTGGAGCAGCTATTATGGCCGCTACGGCAGGTTTAGTGTTCGCCCTGTCGCAAAATAAAACAATATATAAAACACAGAATACTAACAATTTAAAATTAAAATTTATGAAATTAACTGCATCAAAGTTAAAGGCAGTAGCGCTCATTGTCCTTGCAATGTGGAGCATAGCTGGTTTTGCACAAGGCGAAATGATGATGTATGTAATGAGAAACGGCGCAATCGTTTTCCAATCGCCCGTTTCGGGTATAGATAGTATCGTTATCAAGCAAACAACGAATGATGACAACTGCTCTTTCTTCGACAACCCGCAAGGTGTCGTCATCAACGGCGTCCGTTGGGCCACCCGCAACGTGGGCGCTCCGGGAACTTTTGCCTCTTCGCCTTGCGACAATGGCGAGTATTACCAATTCAATAAAGACACAACCGATTTTTTGCTTTGGAGTGATTATGTTAATAGCGTTTATGCCAATTCGGATACCTGGCTTTCGGCCAACGACCCCAGCCCTGCCGGTTGGCGCGTGCCTACCTCCGATGAAATTCAAAAACTTATCGACTATAATTATGTTACCTACGAATGGATCGACAGTAACGGATTTACCGGAGGAAAATTTACCGATAAAGCTACCGGCAATTCTATATTTTTGTCTGCCGCCAGTTATCGCAGCTCCTACGACGGCACGCTCTACAATGTCGGCGGCCACGGCTACTATTGGAGCAGTACGGTGGGCGACGGGGGCAGCGCCTACTTTCTGGGCTTCGGCAACGCCAGCGCCACCTATTGGGGCTACAACGACCGCAGCTTCGGGTTTAGTGTTCGCCCTGTCGCAAAATAAAAATTCGATTGATTGGTCTATTTGATCACTCCCGGAGCCGTACCTGCCCTGTTTTAAATAAAAAACGAATAAAATTATTTCTACTTTAACAAATTAAAAAGTCTGATAGGATGCAAATAACGTAAAAAAATAAATAATCCGGAACGGATTCAATATGGGTAGCCCGACGTGAAACGTCGGGTAATGAAATAAACGAGTTATCCAAGCGGCGAAGCCCCGATATATTTTTTTGCCCATCGTGAAGAATATATTGATATGCTAAAGAAATCACGCATAGATTTTGATGAGAAATGTTTATTTGATTGATTCGACATAAAACAAAAATATATCGGGGCTTCGCCGCTTGGTGATGGTTTACGTATCCCATTCACCCGACGTTTCACGTCGGGCTACCCATATCGAAATTTGTTGAAGTAGAACTATTACAAAAAATAAAGATATTGCATGAAACAAAGAAAAAATTTTTAATTTTGTAGATTATTTGAAGATTATTTTAGCAATGCAAATTTATTACTATGATTACAAGAAGAAATTTTTTGAAAGCAAGCGGATTGGCAACAGCCGGTCTTGCATTGGGTAGTTTCAACGAGTTAGGTTCCATGTCGGCCGCCGGTGCCGCACGCATCGCGGGCGCTAATCGTAAAATCAATCTTGCCTGTGTGGGTATAGGAAATCGTGGCGCCGACATCATTCCCGAATTTGATAAAACGGGTTTGGCAAATATCGTTGCCCTTTGTGATGTGGATTTAGGCGCTCCGCATACGCAGGCGATGCTGGCTAAATTTCCTAATGCCAAACAATTCAGAGATTTTCGGGAAATGTTCGATAAAATGGGAAATGAGTTCGAAGCGGTGTCTATCGCTATTCCCGATTTCTCCCATTTTCCGGTGGCCATGCTGGCCATGTCGCTGGGAAAACATGTTTACGTGGAAAAACCGATGGCACGCACGTTTTACGAAGCGGAACTGATGATGGAAGCAGCTAAGAAACGGAAAAATATTGTCACCCAAGTGGGCAATCAAGGGCATTCCGAAGGCAATTACTTTCAGTTCAAAGCGTGGAAGGATGCAGGAATCATCAAAGATGTGACGGAAGTGACCGCTCACATGAATGCCGACCGCCGCTGGTACCCCTGGGATTCGAATATGAAACGCTATCCCGATGCTCAGCCGGTTCCGCCTACGATGGATTGGGATCTCTGGACGACAACGGCTATGTATCACGGATACAATGAAAAATATCATCCGGGAAACTGGCGCGGATGGTACGATTTCGGCATGGGCGTTTTAGGCGACTGGGGTGCGCATATCATAGATACTATTCATGAATTTCTGGAATTAGGCTTACCTTACGAAGTAAATCCGTTGAAAATAGAAGGTCATAACAATTATATTTTCCCGAAAGCAAGTACGTTATTGTTCCGTTTCCCCAAACGGGGAACGATGCCTCCATTGGATATCACCTGGTACGAAGGATTAAATAATATCCCCGCAATACCTGAAGGATATGGGACATCCGATATTGACCCCAACATGCCACCGGTAGCCGGAGGTAAGTTGCAGCCTTCCCAATTGAATCCCGGAAAAATTATTTACAGCAAAGATTTGATTTTCAAAGGCGCTACACATGGGAGCACACTTTCAATTATTCCGGAAAGTAAGGCGAAAGAAATGGAATCGAAATTACCGCCGGTTCCGAAAAGTCCTTCCAACCATTTTGCCAATTTTCTCCTGGCATGCCAGGGACAGGAAAAGACACGGTCGCCATTCGAAATACATGGCCCGTTAGCCCAAGTATTTACACTTGGTGTCATTGCTCAACGGTTGAATACGAAAATCCTCTTCGACCGGAATACCAAGCAAATTACCAACGACGCTTTTGCCAATGCCCTGTTGACGCAAACGCCGCCGCGGTTGGGATGGGAGGAGTTTTATAAATTATGAATTGAGAATTGAGAATTAAAAATAAATAGAGAATATGAAGAAGTATATAATAGGAATAGTTTGTTTGTTGTTTGTTGTATTGGCAGTACAGCCGGTTAAAAGTCAGGATAATACATTGACACCAAAAGAAAAGGAAGATGGATGGCAATTGTTGTGGGATGGTAAAACGACCGATGGATGGCGTAGCGCTAAGGCGCCCGTGTTTCCGGCCAAAGGATGGGCCATTCAAAACGGAGTGTTGAGCGTACAGGCAAGCAATGGCGCCGAATCGGCGAACGGCGGGGATATCATCACAACGAGAACCTACCGGAATTTTATATTGAAAGTGGACTTCAAGATTACCAAAGGCGCTAACAGTGGAATCAAATATTTTGTTGATCCGGAATTAAATAAAGGCGACGGCTCTGCTATCGGCTGTGAATATCAGATCCTCGACGACAAAAATCATCCCGATGCCAAATTGGGCGTTAATGGGAATCGCCAGCTGGGATCGCTCTATGATTTGATCCCACCGGATCGTTCGGATCCTAATTATCAATTCGATGAACAAGGATTTAATACGGCAATGATCATTGTAAAAGGCAATCGCGTGCAGCATTATCTGAATGGAGTGAAAATCCTTGAATACACGCGGAATACGCAGGAATTTAACGCATTGGTAGCTTACAGCAAGTACGCCCATTGGCCGAATTTTGGAAATCAAGCCGAAGGGTATATTCTTTTGCAGGATCATGGCGACCAAGTATTTTTCAAGAATATCAAAATCAAAGAGACCAACGGCACTTTATTGCCTCCGGAAACCGGCGAAAAATTCAAATTAGGGATGGCCGGTTATTCATTCTTAAAATTTGACTTGGACAAGACCTTGGATCAAATGCAAAAAATGGATATGCATTATCTTTGCATCAAAGATTTCCATTTGCCTTTAACCAGCACGGATGCACAAATCACGGATTTTCTTGCCAAGTTAGCAGCTAAAGATGTGACCGGTTACGCCGTAGGCCCCATTTATATGAAAAGCGAAGCGGAAGTCGATCAGGCTTTTGCTTATGCCAAGAAAGTAGGGGTACGGTTGATTGTTGGCGTGCCCAATGTCGAACTGCTTCCTTACGTCGAAAAAAAGGTAAAGGAATATGGTTTCAATTTTGCCATTCACTTGCATGGGCCGGATCAGGCTACTTATCAGGATGCCGATCAGGTATGGAATGCCACGAAAGACTTGGATCCGAGAATTGGAATGTGTTTAGACATCGGTCATGATTACCGCAACGGCAAAGACCCGATTGCCGATTTGAGAAAATATTCTTCCCGTGTATTTGATGTTCATCTGAAAAATGTAACCGGTTCAACGAAAGCCGGTCGTTCGGTAGAAGTTGGCAAAGGGTTGATCGATATTCCTGCATTTATCAATATGTTGCGTGCGGTCGGTTATTCCGGTATGGTTAGTCTGGAATACGAGCATAACATGGACGATCCGTTTACCGGAATCGGGGAATCTATCGGATATTTCCGGGCGATGCTTGAAGCGACAAAATAATCAGGAAACGTCGCCTCATGAAATTCAATTATTTTTTAAAATTAGTTATATATGAAAAAGATTATTTTATTTGTCGGAATTGTTGCATGCATAGTTACGGCATGCAATAACAAGAATGCCTATACGTTGACCGGTACGTTTACCTCCGATGAATTGGATGGAAAAACCGTTTATCTAAGGTCTTTAGATTCTACCTTTCGTGTGAGTGATGCTATGGATTCAACCATTGTAAAAAACGGAACGTTCGTATTTAAAGGAATTGCTAAAGAGCCTCCTTCCGTTCAGCTTATTACCATGGATGATAGGTCTTTCATACCTGCTGCATTTATCGCAGAGAAAGGAAAAATCGAAATGAGTATTGATTCTTCATTGATGGCTACTGTAAAGGGAACCGGGATGAATGATCAATACGGGTTATTTGAAATGTCTCAAATAGACATTGTACAAAGATATAATTCTCTCTATAGTGAATTTTTAGAGACCTCAAAAGCAGGAGAAGCAACATCCGAACAAATTCAAGAATTTGATAAATCTTCTAAACAATTGATAGAAGAAATGGGAAACGCCATTGTCAGCTATGCGAAACCCAACATGGCTACTTCTGCAGGTCAATACGTTATGATGGCCAATGCATTCGGACTTAAAGACGATCAATTGAAAGAACTTATATCATCCGCACCTTCCAAATTTCAAACGATGGATCGTATTCAGGATTTAGTAAAGCGAATAGAGATAAGAGAAGCAACGAGTGATGGAAAACGGTTTACAGATGTAAAAGGGTTTAATTTAGAAGGAAAAGAAGCATCGTTATCCGATTATGCAGGAAAAGGGAAAGTTGTACTTGTTGATTTTTGGGCATCCTGGTGCGGTCCTTGCCGGCAAGCAATGCCGGATGTGATTAAGACTTATCAGAAATACAAAAACAAGGGATTTGAAATAGTAGGTATATCGTTAGACAATAATAAAGATGATTGGAAAAAAGCGGTTAATGACTTGAATATTACCTGGCCTCAATTTTCCAATTTGAAGGGATGGGCGGAAGATTGTGCTGTTACTTATGGCGTTGATGCTATTCCTCATACAGTGCTTATAGATAAAGACGGAAAAATTATAGAACACAATCTGAGTGAAAATGCGTTGAATCTCAAGCTGGAGGAGTTATTAGGAAATAAATGAAGATTTCGCAAATCATAGAAACGCTGGAAGATTTTGCTCCGCCGGTTTTGCAGGAAAGTTTTGATAATTCGGGATTACAGGTTGGCGACAGTTCACAAAACGTGAAAGGAATTTTGCTCTGTCTTGATGTTACGGAAGAAGTATTGAATGAAGCGCTGGAATTGGAGTGCAATCTGATTATTTCCCATCATCCCCTGTTATTCAAACCAATAAAGAAATTGACCGGAAAAACCTATATGGAGCGGTGCGTAATCAAAGCATGCAAAAATGATTTGGTTATCTATGCCGCTCATACAAATATCGATAATGCCTTCGGAGGCGTTAATTTTTATTTGGCGGAAAAACTTGGTTTACAAAACTTACGGATACTTAGCCCTAAGAACGACGGTTTATTGAAATTGGTCACTTTTGTTCCTGAGGCGCAAGCCGAAACGGTTCGCAATGCCCTTTTCGAAGCCGGCGCCGGTTGCATTGGTAACTATGACTCCTGCAGTTTCAATGTTCAGGGAACGGGAACATTCCGGGCCGGAGAGCAAGCACATCCGTTTGTGGGGAAGCTGCACGAACTGCACACCGAGCCGGAAATTCGCATGGAGACCATTCTTCCGGTTCATAAAAAGCCGGCTGTGCTCAAGGCCTTAGTTTCTGTTCATCCGTATGAAGAGCCGGCCTATGATTTCTATCCGTTGGCCAATGAATGGACGGGAGCCGGTTCCGGCATCATCGGTGAATTGCCTTCTCCGGAGCAAGAAGACGCTTTTTTGCATCGAATGAAAATCATTTTCAATTTACAGAGCGTCAAACATTCTACTTATACAGAAAAACCTGTTCGGAACGTTGCATTGTGCGGAGGCAGCGGCGCTTTTTTGATTCCCGATGCCATTGCTTGTGGTGCGGATGTTTTCATTACCGGCGAAGCAAAATACAATGATTATTACGATGTTGAGAGGAAAATTCTTTTAGTGGTTATCGGACATTATGAATCTGAAATCATTACAAAAGAATTGTTTTATGATGTGATTACAAAAAAAATTACTAACTTTGCCGTTCATTTTTCAACATTGAACACAAATCCGGTAAACTACCTATAATTTAAAAGTGATGGCTAAAAAAGCAAAAGAAGGAGAAAAGATAGACAAGCCGACAAAAGAACGGGCAAAGCAAAAGACAGTCTCTGTAAACAGTGGAAATTCCTCTTTGGCAGAAACGGCTGTTTCGCTCAAAGATGAAGAGCAAGATACGTTGATTTTAAGCAAAAAGGAAAAACAGGCTGCAGAAGACCTGTCGGTTGAACAGAAATTAGCGAATTTATATAAACTTCAGACAGCCTTGTCGGAAATAGATAAAATCAAAACGCTTCGCGGAGAGCTTCCGTTAGAAGTGCAAGACTTGGAAGATGAGGTGGCCGGTTTACAAACTCGTATCCAAAATTTCACCTTAGACATTAAAGAGATTGATACGGCTATTGGACAGCAACGGATAAAAATTACCGATTCCAATTCTTTGATTAACAAATATAAGGAACAATTGGATAATGTCCGGAACAATCGCGAATTTGACAGCCTTTCCAAAGAAATAGAATTTCAAGGGCTCGAAGTGGAATTGGCTGAAAAACGCATCAAAGAATTCACCGCAGAATCTAAAATGGTGAATGAAGAAATAGGCAAAAGTAAAAAAATGTTGGAAGAACGCCATATCGACCTGCGATCGAAAAAAGAAGAGCTCAACGGGATTATCTCCGAAACGAAGATTCAGGAAGAGCATTTGAGGGAAAAAGCCAAACAGTTGGAAACGACGATTGAACCTCGCTTGCTGGCTGCTTTTAAGCGGATTCGCAGAAATGCGCGGAACGGATTGGCTGTCGTGTATATTCAACGGGATGCTTGCGGTGGCTGTTTCAATAAAATACCGCCTCAAAGACAATTAGATATCAAGCTTCGCAAAAAGACGATTGTCTGCGAACATTGTGGACGTATTATGATTGATCCACAGTTGGCTGGAGTTGAATAGATGCATCCTTTCTATTCTTTTAGGTTTTGTCCCGTATGCGGGACGGAACATTTCGTTGAAAATAATTTCAAATCGAAGAAATGCGAGCAATGTGGTTTTGTTTATTATTTTAACCCATCAGCCGCTACCGCTATTTTTATCACCAATAGAGTAGGGGAGTTATTGGTTGTTCGCAGGGCAAAGGATCCGGCCAAAGGATCGTTCGATTTGCCGGGTGGATTTGTCGATATGCATGAAACGGCTGAAGAAGCGATTGTCAGGGAAGTAAAAGAAGAAACCGGTTTGCAAATTTCCTCACCCGGCTATTTGTTTTCCTTGCCGAATATTTATCGTTATTCGGGGTTTGATGTACATACGGTTGATCTGTTTTTCCAATGTTCCATGGATACATTTTCCGGATTGCAAGCAGGCGATGATGCGGAATCCCTTTTCTTTCTTACAAAAAAGGATATTCAACCCGAAGCTTTTGGACTGCATTCGATTCGGCAAGCGGTCGGGATTTGGCTGGAGGCTTCAGGAAATTCCGCGTTGAGCGCGAAATGACTGCGTTTTCAATTTTGCTTTGGAAAATGCGATTACACCAAAAATGATACCACAAAAAATTAAAACATTGAATCCGTCGCCCACCGGCGCTTCCTGACCTATCCCTTCTCCATTGTGAGGACGTTCTAATTCGGGATTGCTTCTAAATAGGCCGCTGTTGTTTGTATCGCCTTCATTGCTTTCTACATTTTCTTGGGAATAGGCGATTTGAGTACTGCTCGTTTGGTTATTCGTATTATCGGTTACAGGCTCTTCGTCTTTAAACAGTTGTGCGTAGCCTGCTTGTGTCGCAAAAGACATAAAAATCAAAATTGCAACTACTATTTTTTTCATACTTACTATTTAATAATTCATAATTAATAATTAATAATTCTATAAACCCCCAACCCCCTAATGGATTAGCGCGTGACTTTAAAGTCCTCATCAGGGGATTTAGGGATTAATTTTTACAGTTTTTACTTTACTTTTAGTCATTACCTTCACGATCACCGGAGAATTGAACAAATTAGTCTGCAATGGATAATATCTTGCATCCGAATTGCTTTCATACAATTTTCTTCCTGAAAAATCGTAGATTTCCAACTTTTGTACAGGCTCGGATGAAATAACATAAATTGTTTTCGCATTTCCGAAAATTTTCAGGTCATCAAGGCTGTTTATGTCGGTCAAGGCTGTCTCCGAATTGGATAAACGGAGTGAAAACCGTCCGTTCAGGATACCTGTTTCCGTATTATTAAAAGTATAGGTGTAATTTGATTTTCCTGTCAGGTCAATCGTTTTATTTCCTATAGCATCGATAAATTCTATTTTGGAGGCTTTGGTATAATTATCCATACCGGTGAAAGAGAGCCGGGTTTCACCCGTCTGTTCGGTCTTGATACCTATGGGTATGGTTATATTACCGTTGCCATTAATAAAATTGAAATCAACCGGAGTTTCATCTGCTAAAGAATATACGGAAGGCACCTCATCGAAAGGGGAGAATAATTTGGGGACATCTTCACCTGCCTTATACCCGTTGTTCGCTCCTTCTTTATATTTAATGACCGAATAGGAAGCGGCATAGCTGTTTTCGGCTTTGATTCGCAGGAGGTCATTTTCTACAGTACCCTGATCGCTTCTCAAATTAAACTCCGTTGTTTTGCGAACGGTCGATATTTTTTTTACATCAAAACTCACGATTCCACTTCCGGTGTATGTAAGCAAAAATCCCTGTAACGGCGCTATATAAGGAGAGCTTCCGGGATTGGTCGGAGACACTTCTCCCGTAGAAGTGTCCACAGTGTAGGTATCGAAATCATCACCATTCCATATACGAAAGTAAGGTTCTACCGAGGAATTCTCTATACAGAACTCACTTATATCGATAGATGACATATAGGGATTAGCCGCTAAAAATTCCTCTCCTGCGTGCAAATCGCCTACAGGATAGGTCATAGGATTTTGGAATACCCATTTCGTGCCGTTATAGCTTTCGGGAACAAAACGGTAATTTCCGTTATATGGTTCTCTGGTAACCGATTCGGTTGTTCCGGATAGCTTGTTGATTTCCGATGGATAATTAACGCCGTCGTTGACGTAGTAAAATGTACTTGAGGGTTGATCATACACTTGTGTACGGTGGGCATACAAGCTTGTCGAATCGGTAAAGAAAGGTAATTCGAGTATACCGTTTGTTTTCTCAATGCCGTAGCTTTTTCCCGATCGATTGGGCATGTAATCGTTTTCATTATAATCGCCGAAAGAACCGAGTTCCTTGCAGCCGATGTTGCGCGTAGCGCTACCTCCATCCAAATAACCATACATAAAGAAAGCGAAACCTTCCGTCCCTGTCGGCGCCACCGGTTCTTTCATACTGTTATAAGGTGTTGTCCATACTCCAACAGGGTATTGTATATTGTCTTTGTTGACAGGGCCAAACTTTCTGAGGAATGTGAGTGGAAAATCACCGAATTCCAAATCGCCGGTAACAACACTTTTTAAAGGGGCAGCAAGCATATACCAGCGTTCCCGTATTAAATGAGTAGCTGAAGCCGAAGCCGAATACGCCATTCGGTCGTCGGTAGAATTGCTTTTAAGATTGGGACTTGTTTTTTGTATGGATTGAAGGAGGCCAAAGTTGTACTGCACAAATGCTCGCTGATAGGTCAGCAAATCGGGACGACCCAACTCTGCGCCAAACAGGAAATAGATGTCGAGGCATTCAGCAGGATTGGCATCTTCCAGCATCGGATAATAGGCCAGATTGCCCGGAATAAAAACAGTGTCACACGACGTCGGAACGATAGCCGGAGTCCAGTTGGCTGCAATATTCCAATTTCGTTTATCATCTTCTGTAGCCGCTGTACTATTGGCTCCCGGCGTCCAAATGACGGAAAGATTGCCAACATATAAATGGGTAGTATAGATTTCACCAAGCGTAGAAATTTCCATTTCGATCGTGTGATAGCCATCCCCCAACGTTTGTGTAAAAGAGGATAAACTATGGGTGGACGGTATTTCCGTTCCATCCAGACGCCAGATTATTTCCGCAGGTATATTTGGATCGGCTTTGAATGTAAATGTATTTTCGCAATACTGCTTTCCATCCACATCAAGATAATTGTCGTCATTGATGGTGAAACCGGGTACATAATATGTGATGAATTTCTTAGAGACATCCACTATAAGGTTGCTTATATCCGGAGTTGGCCATACATACCATTTATATCCCGGTATATCTTGCGGAGTGAGTATTACATTTGATCCGAAGGGTATTTGGACTATGCTATATGCGCCTCCGGTTGTTGTAGTTACATACGGTTGCGTAACACCATCAATAGAATAAGATATTTCAATGCCTTCATTATTATTCAGAGAGCCATTCACCATTCCACTTATGCCGCAATATAACGGGCTGGTTCTTACCCAGATTCCTCCCACCGCATTGATATTCACTGCCGCAGGCGATGAAGCCAATTCAAGCACAGGCCCTGCAGGAAAAACATCCCACACTTGTCCTAAACTGGCTGTGCGTGTCCACCATCTGGCAAAATAAGAATCAGTTACCGGAGAGCCGATTGATACTCCACCTAAACCACACCAATCGGTCACATCTTTATAACTTGGGGCGAAAAGTATGTTCGTTCTCTGATCGCCGGCTAAGACCGCAGTCGGTTCCGAAGTAACACTTTGACTCGTGTATGCTGCTAAATTTAAATCAGGTACAACCGCAATCGGCCAGAATTCACCGTAATTTGTCGAATAATTAGCATAATCCGTATTTAAACCGGTTTGTAACGTGGAGCCTCGATAGTCGGAATTATTAGTATTTGATGAATCAAATGCATACGGACTAAGTATGGGTGTTTTCGATATCAGAAAAGCATAATTTACGCCATTAATTGTCGTTTTTCTTACGACAAACCATTCGATACTACCCCGTTTTACTATCCCTGTTTTTGTTGTTGCATTCTCAATATCCTTTTGTAGTTGCGTTTGCTGTGCCGAAATGTTAAACTGCAGGGCACATAAAATAATAATCAATCCGAGTTTCACAAAATTAAGAGTTTCGCTTAATCCTCTCTTTTCCCATTGAAATAATAAAGTTGTTTTTTTAATTAATTCTTGAGGTTTCATATTATAATTGTAATTCTGTTTTGATATGCAAGTAATATAATGATTTAAATATGTATCAAAATTGTGCGCAAATGTATATAAATAAACGCTCATGAATAATCATTTTATGAGAAAAATTACTCGCTTATTGACTAAATAAAAAAAATATTGAATACCTTATGAACTGAAAAAAAAACAAATTGACAAAAAATCACATACTTGTGCCAATAGGCTATTTCCGTGCTTGATTTAAGGAGAAGTGTGTATTTCTATTCAATATATGGCTATTCTGTTGCATAAATTTTGGAAATAATACCATAATTGACAATAAAAGATGATACGGTGTGAATATGAATAAATTACTTTGTATGGATATCCTACCAATGATGACTATATAAATTTTAGTAATTCGTAGTTCTCTCGATTTTTTTTGTACTTTTGTGCACAAATATTAAAGGTAATGATTCATGACAAATAAAAAAGCACTATTGATAATCCTCGATGGCTGGGGATTCGGCGACAGGACAAAAAGAGATGTAATCTATCAAACATCCACTCCTTATTGGGATTATCTTTTAAAAACGTATCCCTGTTCTCAATTGCAGGCCTCCGGTGAAGATGTCGGTTTACCCGACGGACAAATGGGCAATTCCGAAGTAGGTCACTTAAATATCGGTGCAGGTCGCGTGGTCTATCAGGATTTGGTAAAAATCAATATTGCAGCTCGCACGGATTCCATACTCGAAAATCCTGAAATAAAAAGCGCATATTCGTATGCGAAGGCTAACAATAAAAAAATCCATATCATGGGTTTGGTTTCTAACGGCGGAGTACACAGTTCAATGGAGCACTTATTCAAATTGACCGATATAAGCAAAATGTATGGCGTTGATAAAACCTTCATCCATTGTTTTATGGACGGACGGGATACCGATCCGAAAAGCGGCGCAGGTTTCATTCATGAACTGGAAGAACATTTGAAACAATCAACCGGGCAAATCGCATCGGTGGTTGGAAGGTATTACGCTATGGATCGTGACAAACGATGGGAAAGAGTGAAAGAAGCCTACGATTTATTGGTTAAAGGAACAGGAACGCCAACGGAAGATCCGGTTGCCGCAGTGGAACAATCCTATCAAGACGGCATTACCGATGAATTTATCAAGCCAATAGTTTGTACGAAAGCAAATAAACCGGTTGCTTTAATTGAAGAAGGCGACGTGGTGATTTTCTTCAATTTCCGCAACGACCGTGCCAAGGAACTAACCATCGTCCTGTCGCAAAAAGATATGCTTGAAGCCGGTATGCAGACGGTTCCAAATTTGCAGTATTATACGATGACGCCCTACGACCCGACTTTTCAAAATGTACATATATTATTTGACAAAGACAATGTGAATAATACGTTAGGCGAGTACCTGTCTTCGTTGGGTTTACATCAATTGCACATTGCCGAAACGGAAAAATATGCGCATGTTACCTTCTTTTTCAACGGCGGTCGCGAAGCTCCTTTTGCCGGCGAAGAAAGGATATTGGTCGCTTCTCCCAAAGTAGCTACCTATGATTTGAAACCCGAAATGTCGGCTTATGAAGTAAAGGATAAATTAGTGGAAGCCATCAATACGCAACGATTCGACTTTATTGTCGTTAATTATGCCAACGGCGATATGGTAGGCCATACGGGCGTATATGAAGCAATAGAAAAAGCAGTCATAGCTGTCGACGCCTGTTTGCACGATACGGTTGAAGCGGCGAAAAGCAACGATTATGAAACGATAATTATAGCCGATCATGGAAATGCCGATTATGCGCTAAATGACGACGGCAGCCCGAACACGGCACATTCCCTGAATCCGGTTCCGTTTATTTACATATCCTCGAATGCCGGTGTTCAAGTTGAAAATGGAAAATTAGCGGATGTGGCTCCAAGTATCCTGCATATTCTGGGATTACCGCAACCGGAAGAAATGACGGGGCATTGCTTGATTGAAACGCGAATGTAAAACATACCTTATTTATTTAAACATCCAACTCATTCCTCCGACCGCCCAGAATCCGGGTTGTGGCAGGTTTCCAAAGTCGTAATAGGGTTTGTTAAATAAGTTATTAATTGATAAATAAATATTTAGCAGATCAATTTTCCAATTCAGTTTGACATCTAAAAGAGCAAATGCAGGATAGGGTTCTTCAAGATAGTTTCCGTTATCGTATTTTGTGTAAGTACCTTCCCGCTTTTGCCGGCGGAATTGCCAATCGGCGCTTAGTCCTTTATAGACGGGATGCGACAAACCTGCAGTGAATTTGTGGCACAAATAGTCCATTACGGAACCGGAAATAAAGCGGCCGGTATTTTTGGTTTGATTGATGTACATATAACCTAAATTAAGTCGTGTTGTTGCCAATGCGGGAACGATTTTCTGAAAAAGGAATGAAATGTTGGCTTCCATTCCGGCTTGATTAACGGTTGTCAAGTTTTGCGCTGTCCATTTCGCATCATCGGATTTTTCTTTTATCCAGTCTATCAGGTTATTGCCTTTGGTATAAAATCCGTTCAAAGAAGCAATAACCCACGGTTGACTGTATTTTGCTCCTACCTCAAACGATTCCGATTTTTCAGGCTGAAGATTCGGATTTCCTTCGTGGACGGGATCGGAATAATACAAATCATTGAAAGTCGGCATTCGGGTGGCATTATTCCAAGACAGGAATGCTTTTAAATGATTCGTTATCCAATAGGCGATGTCAATATTCGGGTAAAATTCAAACCGCTTTTTGAAAAAACTGTTATAATTGGCAAGTAATCCGGAGCTAAGGGTAAACCCTCGATAAATATACGTATGTTCCAGAAAATAACCGGCATTGGTGCGATTATCCGATTTTGTATATTTCCCGATAGGTTCACTCAACGGTTTTCCCAGCACATTGCTAAGGATTCCTTCGTTGCGAAGTTCTCCTCCAAAATTCGTAATTCCTCCAATCCATTTATATTGCATGTTCAGATTGAATCCTAATACTTCGGAACGGTGGTAATTGTGCCCGTTATACCAAGAAGGAATACCGGGTGTTCCATCCCTGTATAACTGAAAACAATCGTAATGCCGGCTCCAATAAAGATGCGGGATGAATTTCAATTTCGTACCCGATTCACCTTTTACTGAAGCAAAAAGCGATCGGGTGTCGTCGAACTGATTAAAATAAGCCGGCGAATAGAAAGTATTAGCGCCGTAAGCCTTATTGTTACAACCTAATTGAACATTTAATTCGGAATCATCGACGCGAAAATTGCTTTGCCAGAAAGCATTCAAAATTTTGTAATCGCTGTCGGAAATGTATCCGCCGGAAGAATGATATCCTGCCGAAAGGCTGTTCGTAGAAGTATTGCTTTTCAACGAAGCGCGAGATTCCACGCTCCAAAGCTCGTGCATTCCTCCTTCGGCTTTCAGGAAAACGCCGGTATCGGAATCTTTTTTTGTGATGATGTTGATTCCTCCGGAAAAAGCGCCCGCTCCATACAATAAGGCAGAAGGTCCCTGTATGATTTCAAT